>ERZ772900.1475-NODE-1475-length-20838-cov-16.916518_pt1 | contig 20838 bp, 15 predicted proteins | sample MGYA00512124_ERZ772900 | MGnify/ENA primary metagenome ERZ772900 (study PRJEB29015, sample SAMEA2737716) | human gut metagenome | biome: human gut; feature: human-associated habitat; material: faeces | place: China | collected 2012 ... | reverse complement strand
CCCAATAGGGCAATCGAACGAGAAGCCCCCACTTCAAGCGTTAGCTAAGTGGAGGAAGTATGTCACAGAATACAAAAGAATATGCATTATTTGCGCCAGCGGTGATGGAAGTGGAACGGGTATATGCATCCGCTCCTGCAATGTGCGCGGTAGGATGCAGAAAGGCATTGAAATTGGCGGTAAAATGGGTCTATTCTGCGGATAATACGATGCAAATGCCGTACAAGGACAATTTGCAGTCCCTGATTCATGAGCCGAGTTTCCGTTTCTCGGTTGATTATAATACATGGGGGAAGCTGCCGTTTATTGTGATTATGTCCTGTTTGGAAAGGATGGCAGCCCTATGGCGGTGGTGGAAGCGAAGCGCACCAGCAAGGATCCGAATGTTGGTCGGAAACAGGTTATGCTGTATGCGGACTGTTTAGAGCGGAAGTTTGGCCGCAGACTGATGATGTTTACGACGAACGGATTTGAAACGTATTTCTGAGATGACAAGACTTCTCCACAGCGTCCGGTCAGTGGCATTTTCAGTAAAGATGATTTGCAGAAGATGATGAACCGACGTTCGGAACATAAGGATTTAATGCAGATTCCGATTGATGATACGAAAAATAAGGATGGCATCCGCCTGTTTACACCGGCACATTTTGATTTGATTATTATTGACGAAAGCCACCGCAGTATTTTTAAGAAATATCGGGCGATTTTCGAGTATTTTGATGCAATCATGGTTGGTCTGACGGCTACGCCGAAAACGGATGTGGATCGGAATACGTATGATTTCTTTGAAATGGAACATGGTGTACCGACGTATGCATACGATTATGAGACGGCTGTTTATCAGGATCATGTGCTGGTTCCATATTATAATTATGAGGTAAAGACGAAGTTTCTGGATGAAGGAATTACTTATGATGATTTATCCGATAAGGATAAGGAACGGTATGAGGACGATTTTGTGGAAGATGGTCAGATGCCGGAATTTATTCCTTCTGCGGCGATGCAGGCATTTTCAGAGTTTATTAACGATCAGTCATTGAACCAACGGCAGATCAATTTTGTTCATAAGATTATTAATCATATGGAGCAGAATGGGTATATGGAGAATGTGGCTGTTTTGCAGAAGCCTCCGTTTGATAAGCCAATTAGTTTTTTAAAGCTGTTTGATGTGAGAACGAGAACAGCGCTTATGAAAGCGATTAATGATGTCCGGGAGAATGCGGTTACAGTGGCGGGATGATGAAAAAATGACAGGAGACTGCGGAGGCAGTCAGTATAGAAGAATGAAAGAAGCGAACGACTGCGTATTGTGTTAGAAATAGACAGTCGTTTGCTTTTTGAACGTTATTTTTTCTTTTTAAAATATCGCAGTGCCACCGCATACCCATAGAGCACCGCCGGTATAACGATCGTGCAGAACAGCGATGCCAGCAGCAGATTTTCTGCCAGTGGGCTGTCCATCAGGGCGAAGATGATGGAAGAGACGTAGAGGGCGATTAGGATAACAGCACCTGTCAGCGCCAAAATGCGTTTTGATTTCATATATGGTATCCTTTCTAATTTTATAACTCTATAAAAAAAGTGATTGGAATTTGTAATCATTTTTATATTGTTTCAAAGGCAGATTGGATATAGCTGTCTTTGATGAACTGTCTTTTATTTTATTATTATAAAGGATGTAAGAATTTTTTTCTATACTTTTCATTTGCGGTGCGGTAAAATAAGAAGAGATGTGGCAACTGTTCACAGTTTTTGCTTAATTATGAACAAGAAAGGGGAGGCACACGATGAATTGGAAGAAAAAATTTATGTGGGCAGCATCCTTTTTAGTATCCCTGTTTGTTTGTGGGACAGCGCTGGCGGCAGGTAACGATGTGTCTGCGGACACCTCGGCGCAGGGCAAGGAAGAAAATCAGGTTTACAGGTTCGGCGCCGAAAATAATGCCAATGATATAACGGAGACAGAGGCATCGGCGGCAGAAAGTGGCGCGGCTGATTTTGAAAATAAAGAAATGTATCTGTATGAGGGCGAGTGGGTCGGAGACGGCGAGGACTGGCAGTATCGCCTGACGGATGGCAGCTTTTTGAAAGCGTCCTGGCTGAAATCGAATGGTCACTGGTATTATCTGGGAAAAAGCAGCTATATGCAGCGGGGACTCCGGAAAATCGGCACAAACCGTTATTATTTCGCCGAGAGCGGCGCGATGATGACTGGCTGGATTTATGAGGAAGAGACGGATCAGTGGTATCATGCAAACGAGGATGGAGCACTGACGACCGGCTGGTATCAGGCAGGAAATGCCTGGTATTGGTTTGATTCCAAATGTGTTATGTTCAGCGGCGGAAACCGGATGGTAAACGGGCATAAATATTATTTCTTTGACAATGGTCAGATGGCGGCGGATCAGTACGTGGAACTCAACTACTACGATGCAAATGGACTGCGCGACCGGACGCATGATGTGCGTTTGATGGGAAAACGGCGTTCGTCGGACAGTGAAAAAGAACAGATTACGAAAGAACTGGCAGGCGTGCCAAGAGAGTGGATCAAACGATTTGCAGAATCAGGCTGGGAGCTGATGTACTACACAGACAAGTCATACTTCTCAGCACCGAAAACAGAGCAGGGTATCTATTTTGTCAATTATGATACAGATGTGCATTACAAGAAAATCAAATTTTCTAAACCGCAGGGACTTGCGATGGCATTCGGCGAGTTCGCTGCGTCGGAACTAAGCGATGAAGAAACCTCACGTGCCCTGACGGATTTCGAGCGATATCTGGCTGGCAGTGGACTGGTGCAGCCGCTTCCATCCTACTTTGACGATAAGCCGGAGATGGAGTTCGGCAGCTTTTTCGCCGCCTGCTGTGACAAAGATGTCCGAGCTGACATCCGAAAAAACAGTCCAGAATTATACAAATATGTCGTAAAGCTAGGATTCTGGCAGGAAGGACAAAAACCAGACGAAGCCGAAGGGGTCGAGATGGACTCTGATCCGGAATTTGCCGGAAATGGAGCCGGACCGGCTGGGGATGAATCTTTAAAGGCTAAGAGTGGTCCGGCATCACAAAATTAAACATATTAGCGAACACGATTCGTTACGGTTCACAGGTAGGCACTTTTGGAACCGAAAGTGCCGTAAGAAAACGTGGTGGCAGCAGGAATTTGCCGTATGTAAATGCAAAGCCGCGGCAAATTCCGTTACTGGGCACGTATGCGTGAACAGTAACCTCTACTCCGCCAATTCCTCCCACTTCTCATACAATCCCTCTAACTTTGCATTCAGTTCTTCCTTCTCTTTATTCAGTTCCATCAAACGCGGAACATCGGAAAAGACAGTCTCATCGCAGAGAAGCGCATCGATCTCCTGATCGCGGGTTTCAAGGGTGTGGATTTCTTCCTCGACGCGTTTCAATTCATTTTGTTTCTTACGAAGCCGCGTCTGTTCTTCCTTCTGCTGTTTCCAGTCCAATTTGCCGGAGGAAGCGCTGGCTGCCGCCTGAACTGCAGCGGTCACGGCAGAAGCGGACGAAGCAGCAGAGGTACCGGTGCCATTTCCAGAAAGAGCAGTCGGATTTGCGCCTGCCGCAGCGGTCAGATGGCTGGAAGTCCCTGTGTTTCCGGCTCCGGAAGATTTTGCAGAGCGGCTGGCTGCCTGTGCGGCGGAAGCCAGATAGGCTTTCTCCTGCGTCTCCTTCTTTTCCAGATAATAATCGTAGTTTCCAATATAATTAATCAGTGTTCCCATCGTCAGATCGAGAATCCGGGTCGCAGTTTTGTTGATGAAATATCGGTCATGGGAGACGTAGAGAACGGTTCCAGTGTAATGAACCAGCGCGTTTTCCAGAATCTCCTTCGAGGCGATATCCAGATGGTTGGTTGGCTCATCGAGGATCAGGAAGTTCGCCTCCGAGAGCATCAGCTTCGCCAGGGAAACACGTCCGCGTTCGCCGCCGCTCAGATCGCGGATGCGCTTAAAGACATCGTCGCCGGTGAAGAGAAATGCCGCCAGCACATTTCGGATCTGCGTGTTGTTCATATCCGGGTAGGTGTCCTGCAGCTCGTCAAAGAGCGTCTTGTCCATGTGCAGAACCTGGTGTTCCTGATCGTAGTAACCGATATGCACCTTGGAACCTAAGCGGATCTCGCCGTTGTCCGGGGTCAGAAGACCGTTGATCATCTTGAGAATTGTGGTCTTGCCGGTTCCGTTGTTGCCGATGATGGCGATGCGCTCGCCGCGTTTTATCTCAAAGTTCAGATCCGTGAAGAGTGTCATGCCGTCGAAACTCTTGGCAAGCTCACGGACGGAGAGAACGTCATTTCCGCTGGTGACGCACGGTTCCAGTGTAATGTGCATCGCGTCGTTGATTTCGGTTGGTTTTTCCAGAAGATCCATCTTGGAAAGCATTTTTTCACGGCTCTCGGCGCGCTTGATAGATTTCTCACGGTTAAAGGATTTGAGTTTGGTGATAACCTCCTCCTGATGGCGGATCTCCTGCTGCTGGTTTAAGTAAGCCTTGAGCACACCGGCGCGGATGATCGCTTTTTTCTCGCTGTAGGCGGTGTAATTGCCCTGGAAAGAGGTGGCGATGCCGCCGTCCAGCTCGACGATCTTGGTCACGACGCGGTCCAGAAAATAGCGGTCGTGGGCGACGATGATGACCGTCCCGGCGTAGTTCATCAGATAGGTTTCCAGCCACGCGATGGATTCCATGTCGAGGTGGTTGGTCGGCTCGTCCAAAAGGATGATGTCCGGTTTGGAGAGCAGGAGCTTACCGAGGGAGACGCGCGTTTTCTGACCGCCTGAAAGTTCGGAAACCGGTTTGGAAAATTCTTCCTCGACAAAGCCGAGTCCCTTTAAGACACCGGTGATCTCGCTCTGCCATGCGTAGCCGTTTAAAAGTTCAAATTCATGGTTTAAGCGGCTGTAAGTGTTGAGCATCGTCTCGAGCTTTTCGCCCTCGGCGTGCTTCATCTGGAGTTCCAGCGTGCGGATCTGCTGTTCCATTTCCAGAATCGGACGTTTGACCTCCAGAAGAGAGTCATAAATTGTGGTCTGGCTGTGCAGATCCTGGTGCTGTGCTAGGTAACCGAGGGTTTTGCCCTTGGTGATGGTCACGGAGCCCTCGTCTGCTGCGAGTTCTCCGACAATTATTTTTAAAAGAGTCGATTTACCGGCTCCGTTGATGCCAACGATGGCGGCTTTTTCGTGATCTTCTACATGAAACGATACGTGTTTGAGGATTTCCTCCGTACCGAATGCTTTTGAAATATTGCTGCAAGATAAAATCATAGATTCCTCCTGTGGTTGTATCCATGTATTTCGGTTAAAAAATATACCGTCAATCTTAAATTATAATATAAATAAAGAAGCAATGCAAGAATGAGAACGGTTAATGGCTGTTTCTGGTCAGAAAATTTTGCGAAATACAATGTAAAATCCCTCATATGAAATAAAAAAATTGACAATTATTTATCATATGACTATAATAAATTTATCAGATTGTCCGAAGGTTTGCGTAAACCATATGGACAACGTTATAGGAAAGAAAGGTGGAAGAAAGCCGTGGAACAGAAAGAGATATCTAAAGCGGTCATTTCTAGGCTACCCAGATACTATCGTTACTTGGGCGAATTGCTCGAGGAGGGAGTAGAGAGAATCTCATCGAATGATTTGAGTATCCGCATGAAGGTGACAGCGTCCCAGATTCGTCAGGATCTGAACAATTTCGGCGGATTTGGTCAGCAGGGATATGGTTATAATGTAAAGTATTTATATTCGGAGATTGCCCGGATTCTGGGAATTGACCGTCAGCATAACCTAATTATTATCGGTGCGGGAAATCTGGGTCAGGCGATCGCGAATTATACAAATTTTGAGCGGCGTGGTTTTTTAATCAAAGGCATGTTTGATGTGAATCCGCGTCTGGTCGGCCTGGTAGTCCGTGGAGTGGAGATCCGCGGTATTGAGGATCTGGAACAGTTTATCAAGGACAATGAAGTGCAGATCGCAGCGCTGACGATTCCGAAGTCGAAAGCGCCGGAGATTGCGGATCGGCTTGTCAAAGCCGGAATCAAGGCGATCTGGAATTTTGCCCATACAGATTTACAGGTTCCAGATGACGTTGTGGTGGAAAATGTCCATCTGTCGGAGAGCCTGATGCGCCTTTCTTACCGCGTATGCAGTATGCAGGATCAGAAAGCGAGAGAAGAAGCGCAGAGAAAGCAGGAAGAGGCAGCTGGTGCTGGAGAAATAAAATGATCGTCGGAATTGGTACGGATCTGATAGAGATAGAGCGAATCAAAAAAGCCTGTGAAAAAGAGGCTTTTTTGGTGCATGCATATACAGAAGAAGAGCGTCGGCAGGCTGGGGGAAATGCGTCCCGGCTCGCCGGCGATTTTGCGGTAAAAGAGGCAGTCTCGAAGGTGTTTGGAACAGGCTTTCGGGGCTTTGGACTGCTGGATATAGAAGTACTCCGGGACGAGTTTGGAAAACCGTGGGTGCGGCTTCACGGGGAAGCGAAGAAACTTGCGGACAGCCTGAAAATCACCCGGATTCACGTGTCGATCACGAATACAGGCAGTCTGGCATCTGCTTACGCAGTCGGAGAGGGAGAATGGAAATGAGACGTCTGGTGACAGGAAAACAGATGAAAGAGATAGATGGATATGCAATCCGGAAAGTGGGGATACCCTCTCTGGTACTGATGGAGCGCGCGGCACTGGCGGTTGCAGACGAGATGGAAAAACGGTATGGAAAGCTTTCAGGGCAGAGGCTTCTGGTATTTTGCGGAACGGGCAATAACGGTGCGGACGGCGCGGCGCTGGCTAGGATTCTCTTTCTGCGCGGCGCGCTTCCGACGGTGCTCACGGTCGGTGACAAGGCACACTGGACGGGGGAGATGACCTGTCAGGTGGCGATTGACCGGAATCTGGGGATCCCGGTGGAGGCGTTTGAAAATTATGTGCCGGGGCATGTGGAGATCATGGTGGATGCGATCTTTGGTGTGGGTCTTTCCAGAGAGGTCGGCGGTGAATTTGCCGAGGCGATCCGTTTTATGCGGGAGCAGGAGCCAAAGGCGGTAGTTGCGGTTGATATTCCGTCCGGCGTCAGCTCAGAGACGGGGGCGGCGCTTGGCGAGGCAGTTGAGGCGGATCTGACCGTTACTTTCGGCTATGAAAAGCTGGGAATGGTGTTCTATCCGGGACGGAAGCTGTGCGGCGAGATTGTGATTGCCGACATCGGGTTTCCGGCGTATACAAAATATGAAGGGCATACCTATTTTGCCTATGATCCGGAGGATCGGAGCCAGATCCCGAAACGGCGGGCAGACGCCAACAAGGGAACGTATGGAAAAATCCTGATCGCAGCCGGTTCGGAGGGGATGTGCGGCGCAGCGTATTTGAGCGCTCTGGCTGCGTACCGGATGGGCGCGGGACTTGTGAAGATCCTGACCGTCCGGGCAAATGTGCCGATTCTGCAAAATCTCCTTCCAGAGGCGATTCTGACGCCGTATGATCCGGAACAGGCACAGACGGATCCGGCAGGTTTTAAGAGCCTGGTGGAACAGGAGTGCGGCTGGGCGAGCGCGATCGTGCTGGGACCGGGACTGGGAAAGGAAGCCCATGTCGCAAGTCTGGTGCAGAACGTGCTGCTTTCCGCCTATGTGCCGATCATTGTGGATGCGGATGGATTAAATGCTGTCGCACAGCATCCGCATTTGTCCGGGTATTTTACGGAAAATGTGATCGTTACTCCGCATCTGGGCGAGATGGCGCGTCTGACGGGACGCTCGATTGAGGATCTGAAACGGGATCTGGTCGAGTCAGCGGTGCGGTATGGCGAAGAAAAAGGCGTGACCTGCGTGCTCAAGGATGCCGTGACGGTGACGGCGGGGCGCGATGGCAATGTGTATATCGGCGACAGCGGCTGCGCCGCGATGGCAAAGGGCGGTTCCGGCGATGTGCTGACCGGTGTGATTGCCGGGCTTCTGGCGCTGGGATTTTCAGAGGATGAAGCGGCGGCGCTCGGCGTGTTCCTGCACGGAAGAGCTGGGGCGGCAGCTGCCTGTAAAAAGGGAGAGCATTCCGTGCTGGCAAGAGATATCGCGGACTGTCTGCTTGAAAAGATAGATTGAAAATAAAAAGGAAGACAAAAAGATGGAAAAAGCATATACAATGGCAGAAGAACCATATACCCGGATTTATGCGCGGATTGACCTGGATGCGATTGTGAAAAATATGGAGGCGATGCGCGAAAATCTTCCGGCAAAAACGAAGATGATCGGCGTGGTTAAGACGGATGGTTACGGTCACGGGGCTGTCCCGGTGGCGAAGACGATCGCGCCGTTTGTCTGGGGCTATGCGGTGGCAACCTTGGAGGAAGGACAGAACCTGCGCCGCCACGGCATTGACAAACCAATTCTGGTGCTTGGCAGCACGCACTCGCGCCATTTTGCGGAATTGATTGAGGGCGATATCCGTCCAGCGATCTTTGAGGAAGACAAGGCAGAGCTGCTCTCAAAACTTGCGGTTTCGATGGGAAAGACGGCGAAAATGCATATTGCGCTCGATACCGGCATGGGACGAATCGGATTTCACCCGGATGAAAATAGCCTGGAAGAGATAAAGCGGATTGCAAAGCTTCCGGGCATTGAGATCGAGGGAATGTTTACACATTTTGCGCGTGCTGACGAGGCGGATAAGGCATTTACCCATTTACAGTATGAGCGGTACCAGAAATTCCATGAAGGTCTGGAAGCTGCAGGTGTTCATATTCCGATGTGCCACTGTGCGAACAGCGCGGCGATCATGGAACTGCCGCGGATGGGACTGGATGCGGCGAGAGCCGGTATCACGGTATACGGTCTGTATCCGTCGGATGAGGTAGAGCGGAACATGAAGATTTACCCGGCGATGGAGATCCGCAGCTTTATTACCTATGTTAAGGAAGTGGAGCCGGGCACGCCGATCAGCTACGGCGGAACCTTTGTGACGGACCGTCCGATGCGGATCGCGACGATTGGCGCCGGATACGGCGATGGCTATCCGAGAAATCTCTCTGGAAAGGGTTATGTCCTGATTCATGGACACCGCGCACCGATTCTGGGACGCGTCTGCATGGATCAGTGCATGATCGATGTGACCGATATCCCGGAGGCTGCTGAGGACACGCGGGTAACGCTGGTCGGACGCGACGGGGACGACGAGATCACGATGGAAGAGCTGGCGGAATGGAGTGGCGGTTTCCACTATGAGATCCCATGCGTGCTTGGAAAACGTGTGCCGCGCGTGTACGTGAGAGGTGGAAAGATCGTCGGGAAAAAGGATTATAATGATGATCGGTATGAGGATTTTATGGAGTAAAGCCGGTGTTTGAACCATTTAGAAAAAGGATTCATAAGATAAAGTAGATAGCTTCGGCAAAGCCGGGAACCTGGACTGCCGGATGCATTTGTGGGACGACCCGCGTATAGGCGGTGTAAATCTGTCCATACTAACGGTATAAACGGACTGTGGAGCTGTGAAAGTACAAAGCAGTTATTTATATCTTAAAATAGTTTGGACGGAGTGTGAATCGAGTGGTTATCAGACGAGGAGATATTTATTACGCAGATTTAAGACCGGTCATCGGCTCAGAGCAGGGCGGCGTCCGCCCGGTGCTGGTCATCCAGAATGATATCGGCAACAAGCACAGCCCGACCGTGATCTGCGCGGCGATCACATCAAAGATGAACAAAGCCAAGCTGCCGACGCATGTGGAATTAAACACGCGCCGCTGTGCGATGGTGAGGGATTCGGTTATTTTACTGGAACAACTCCGCACGATCGATAAGCAGCGGCTGAAAGAGAAAATCTGTCATATCGACGGGGCGCTTTTACAGGAAGTGGACCGTGCGCTGAAGGTCAGTCTGGAACTGGATACATAAAATCAGCCGCGAACCCCTTGTCAAGCATACAGAATGGTGTTAAAATAGTTAAGATGCAGCTTTTTAGTGCCGAAATCGGCGTGATATAAAAGCTGATGAGCGAAAAGATACAACAAAGAAGATAGAAAGAGGAGTGTTATTTTATGTCAGGACATTCAAAGTTCGCCAATATTAAGCACAAAAAAGAGAGAAACGACGCAGCAAAGGGAAAAATCTTTACCGTTATCGGTCGTGAGATTGCCGTAGCTGTTAAGGAAGGTGGTTCGGATCCGGCAAACAACAGCCGTCTGCGTGATGTGATTGCAAAAGCAAAAGCGAACAATATGCCGAACGATACCATCGATCGTGGTATCAAGAAAGCAGCCGGAGATGCAAACTCTGTCAATTACGAGAATCTTACATATGAGGGATATGGTCCGAATGGCGTCGCTATCATCGTAGATACCCTGACCGACAACAAGAACCGTACCGCAGCGAATGTCCGCAGCGCATTTACCAAGGGCGGCGGAAACGTAGGTACTCCGGGCAGCGTGTCTTTCATGTTTGATAAAAAAGGTCAGATCATCATCGACAAAGAAGAGTGCGAGATGGATCCGGATGAGCTGATGATGCTTGCACTGGATGCAGGAGCTGAGGATTTCTCCGAGGAGGAGGACAGCTACGAAGTGATCACCGCACCGGAAGATTTCTCTGCAGTCCGCGAGGCGCTGGAGAAGGCTGGCGTTCCGATGATGGAAGCAGACGTTACCATGATTCCGCAGAACTGGGTAGAGCTTACCGATGAGGAATCCATCAAAAAGATGCAGAGAATCCTGGATCTTCTGGATGAGGATGATGACGTACAGGCTACTTACCATAACTGGGATGAGTAATTAATATCATATTTGATATAGATTTTAAAAAAATAAAGATACGATTCATATAAAAACTGTCGCTGGAATACAATGGCGGGCTGGACTTTTCAAAGAAGAGGGCTGGCAGCCGGATGTATTTGGCGGCAGTTTTTGTGTAATAGGAATTTCCTTGGAGACACATTCGTTTTTATTTTGCAAATTTTATGGAAGCGTTAAAGAAAAAAATACCATGTCCGGCAGCAATAAACTTGCCTGAACATGGTATTTACTCGTATTTTATCTACTAGTTGCTTGTATAATGATAGCTGTCTAACAGCTGTGCCTTCATATGCCACAGCTCGTTGGAGAGATCCACATGAATTTCATGCGGGTTTACCAGACGGCGGGATTCATCCCACAGCGTCTCCTGTTCTTTCTTGCAGTATTCGCGGATGTCCATAACCTTTGGAGACTCGTAAACGCATTCGCCGTTTTTGAAGATTGGAACGAGAAGTTCGCGCATGGTGTAGGTGCCCGGCGCGAGGTGTGTCTTTTTCCATGTCTCGATCGGATCGAAGAGCAGAAGGGAATTCTTCTCATCGAACTCTTCATCCACGAGACAGATCAGATCTGCGATAATCTTGCCAGTCTCCTTGTCATAAATTCGCTGGATGGTCTTGTTGCCCGGATTGGTAACCTTTTCTGTATTTTCCGAAAGCTTGATCTTCGGGATAAATTTGCCTGTGTGACGGTCCATGATGGCAGCCAGCTTATAAACGCCGCCGAAGGAAGGGCAGTCCTTGGAGGTGATGAGGTTTGTGCCGACACCCCAGGACGTGATGGCAGCGCCCTGAATCTTCAGGCTGTCGATCAGATATTCATCCAGATCGTTGGAGGCGGAGATGACTGCATCCGGGAATCCGGCGTCATCCAGCATCTTGCGGGCTTTCTTGGAAATATATGCAAGGTCGCCGCTGTCGAGGCGGATGCCGTAGAAAGTCAGCGGGATACCGGCGTCGCGCATCTCCTGGAAGACACGGATCGCGTTCGGAACACCGGAACCCAGGGTATCATAGGTATCGGCTAACAGGATGCAGGCACTCGGATAGAGCTTTGCATAAGCGCGGAACGCAGTCAGCTCATCCGGGAAACTCATGATCCAGCTGTGTGCGTGGGTTCCCTTGACCGGAACGTCAAATAGTTTTCCGGCCAGTACATTGGAAGTGCCGATACAGCCGGCGATCATGGCAGCGCGGGCGCCATAGGTACCGGCGTCAGCACCCTGCGCGCGGCGAAGCCCAAACTCCATGATTCCGTCCCCGCGTGCGGCGAAGACGATACGGGATGTTTTGGTCGCGATCAGGCTCTGGTGGTTGATGATATTTAAGATGGCAGTCTCAACCAGCTGTGCTTCCATGATCGGCGCGATGACCTTGACGAGAGGCTCACGCGGGAAGACAACGGTGCCTTCCGGGATTGCGTAGATGTCACCCGAAAATTTGAAATTGTGAAGATATTCGAGGAAATCTTCATCAAAAATGCCGAGTCCACGTAAGTATTCGATGTCGGCATCATCGAAGTGAAGATTTTTCACATAGTCAATGACCTGCTCTAAGCCGGCGCAGATGGAAAACGCATTTCCATCCGGGTTTGTGCGGTAGAACGCATCAAAAATGACGGTTTCGTTGGCATCTTTCTCCCGGAAATAGCCCTGCATCATCGTCAGTTCATACAGGTCGGTCAATAGGGTAAGGTTTCTTGGCTCCATAATATTCTCCTTTGTTGCGAAAGACGGCTGCGGGCACGCCCTTCTTTTTATATATAGTATACTTCATTGTTTATATTTGCAATGAATGTCTGTGTCTATTTTTTAAAGTAAATACAGACATATTTTATATACTATACCATAAAATCAGGGGAATGGCAAAATAATGATAATTTTATAACATGTGAATCATATCCGAAACATTCCTTGACAACCATCTGGAAAAAAGATACAATGTCCATGTTAGTGATTTGATTACTAATTATGATAGGAAAAGCAATGATGGAGACAGTAGCGCCGCACGGAAAGCGGGAGCGAGGCAGGGACGGTGAGAGCCTGCTGTGAGTAAGGCGGATGCGAAGATCACTCCGGAGCTTCGGGCTGAACCATTTTTGGAAGTCTGAGCGCCGTTTCTGACAGCGCCCGGAAGGAAAATTCAGTAAGTACCGACGGTTTCCTCCGTTATAGGGAGCGCATATAAAGGTATGCAGTAATAGGTGGTTAAAAGCAAGTGGACCCTTGTCCTGTTACAGGATGGGTCCATTTTTATTTCATAGAAAAAGACATTCTATGAAATAAAAACTTTATTTCATATTTTTAGGAGGAATTTATCATGTACAACAAAGTTCCGGCAAACATGAATTTCGTGGAACGTGAAAAGAACATTGAGAAGTTCTGGGAAGATGAGCAGATTTTTAAGAAGAGTATCGACAGCCGTAAGCAGGGACCGACCTATACATTCTATGACGGACCGCCTACCGCAAACGGCAAGCCGCACATCGGACACGTGCTGACCCGTGTTATCAAGGATATGATTCCGAGATACCGCGCAATGAAGGGCTACATGGTTCCGAGAAAGGCTGGATGGGATACCCACGGTCTTCCGGTTGAGCTGGAAGTAGAGAAGATGCTGGGACTGGACGGCAAGGAGCAGATTGAGCAGTATGGTCTGGAGCCGTTCATCGAGCACTGTAAAGAGAGTGTCTGGAAATACAAAGGAATGTGGGAAAAATTCTCCAACACCGTTGGTTTCTGGGCAGACATGGAGCATCCGTATGTTACCTACCACAACAGCTTCATTGAGTCTGAGTGGTGGGCATTAAAAGAAATCTGGAATAAGGGACTTCTTTATAAGGGCTTCAAGATCGTACCGTACTGCCCGCGCTGCGGCACCCCGCTGTCCAGCCATGAGGTGGCACAGGGATATAAGGACGTCAAAGAGCGTTCTGCGATTGCTAAATTCCCGGTAAAGGGCGAAGATGCATACATTCTTGCATGGACGACCACCCCGTGGACACTTCCGTCCAACGTGGCGCTCTGTGTAAATCCGGACGAGACATATGTAAAGGTAAAAATGAAAGAGGATGGCACGGTTTATTATATGGCGCAGGCGCTGTGTGATACCGTTCTGGGCGAGGGCACTTACGATGTCCTGGAAACCTTTGTCGGAAAAGATCTGGAATATAAAGAGTATGAGCCATTATTTGACTATGCCGTAGCAACCTGTGAAAAACAGCATAAGAAAGCATTCTACATTGTCTGCGATAATTATGTAACACTGACCGATGGTACCGGTGTCGTACACATCGCGCCGGCATTTGGTGAGGATGACTCCAAGGTCGGCAGAAAATATGACCTTCCGTTCGTACAGTTGGTAGACGGCAAGGGCGAGATGACGAAGGAGACTCCGTGGGCTGGTATGTTCTGCAAGAAAGCCGATCCGGAGGTTCTGAAAGCATTAAGAGAAAGCGGACTTCTGTTCTCTGCACCGGTATTTGAGCATAGCTACCCGCACTGCTGGCGCTGCGATACACCACTTATCTACTATGCACGTGAATCCTGGTTCATCAAGATGACCGCAGTCAAGGATGACCTGATCCGCAACAACAACACGATCAACTGGATTCCGGAGAGCATCGGTAAAGGGCGTTTCGGCGACTGGCTGGAGAATGTCCAGGACTGGGGCGTGAGCCGTAACCGTTACTGGGGTACTCCATTAAATATCTGGGAGTGCGAGTGCGGCTGCCAGCACGCGATCGGAAGCCAGGCAGAATTAAAATCTATGAGCCCGAACTACACGGACGTTGTGAAAAAATATGCAAAAGAGATGGATCAGGAGGCAAATGGAGAGGTTGAGCTTCACCGCCCATTCATCGATGATGTGACGATCACCTGCCCGAAGTGTGGCAAACAGATGCACCGTGTACCGGAGGTTATCGACTGCTGGTTTGATTCCGGTTCCATGCCATTTGCACAGCATCATTATCCATTTGAAAATAAAGAACTGTTTGAGCAGCAGTTCCCGGCAGATTTCATCTCCGAGGCGGTTGATCAGACGCGTGGATGGTTCTACTCCCTGTTAGCTATCTCGACCCTGATCTTTAACAAGGCGCCGTACAAGAATGTTATCGTTCTGGGGCATGTCCAGGATGAGAACGGACAGAAGATGAGTAAGTCCAAGGGCAACGCGGTTGACCCGTTCGATGCACTGCAGACTTACGGCGCTGACGCGATCCGCTGGTATTTCTACATTAACAGTGCACCGTGGCTGCCGAACCGTTTCCACGGAAAAGCCGTTATCGAGGGACAGAGACGTTTCATGGGTACTCTCTGGAATACCTATGCATTCTTTGTACTCTATGCGAATATTGATAATTTTGACGCAACCAAATATACGCTGGAATACGATAAACTTCCGGTTATGGACAAATGGCTGCTGTCTAAGTTAAACAGCCTCATCAAAGAGGTGGACGACGATCTGGGCAACTACCGCATTCCGGAGGCTGCAAGAGCGCTCCAGGATTTCGTCGATGATATGAGTAACTGGTATGTCAGAAGAAGCCGTGAGCGTTTCTGGGCGAAGGGCATGGAGCAGGATAAGATCAATGCGTACATGACACTCTACACCGCACTGGTAACTGTAGCGAAGGTAGCGGCTCCGATGATTCCGTTCATGACCGAAGACATTTACCAGAATCTGGTTCGCAGTCTGGATAAAGAGGCACCGGAGAGTATCCATCTGTGCGACTTCCCGGTTGCAAATGAGGCGCACATCGACAAGGATCTGGAAGCGAAGATGGAAGAAGTCCTGAAGGTTGTCGTTCTGGGCCGTGCAGCAAGAAATACTGCTAACATCAAGAACCGTCAGCCGATCGGACGTATGTTCGTGAAGGCAGAGACCGCTCTGCCGGAGTTCTATCAGGAAATCATCCAGGATGAGCTGAATGTGAAGAAGGTAGAGTTCACGGATGATGTCCGCGCATTTACCTCCTACAGCTTCAAGCCGCAGCTTCGTACCGTTGGACGCAAGTATGGCAAGTATGTAAACGAGATCAAAGAGATTCTTGCAGGTCTGGACGGAAATCAGGCGATGGATACCTTAAATGAAACCGACCTTTTAAGCTTTGAGACGCAGGACGGTACAAAGGTAGAGCTGGCAAAAGAAGATCTTCTGATTGACATGGCACAGGTACCGGGCTTTGTATCTGAGGGTGACAATTTCGTTACCGTTGTTCTGGATACTAATCTGACACCGGAACTCATCGAAGAGGGCTTTGTCCGCGAGATCATCAGTAAGATTCAGACGATGCGTAAGGAAGCCGGTTTTGAGGTAATGAACCATATCAACGTCTTCCAGGACGGAAATGATAAACTTGCAGAAATTTTAAAGAAGCATACAGAGGAAATCAAGAAAGAGGTTCTGGCTGATAATATCCTGATTGGCACCATGAGCGGATACACAAAAGAGTGGGATATCAATGGCGAAAAAGGTATGTTTGGTGTTGAGAAAACGACTGACTGATGTGCCTGGCGGGAAACCGTGATACTACGAATATTAGGAGGACAGGATGCGCGAGATCAGCAAAGAAGAGTTTAAAAAGAGTATTATCGAAAATGTAAAGAACCAGTACCGCAGAACGATCGACGAGGCGACACCGCAGCAGATATTCCAGGCTGTGTCCTATGCGATCAAGGATGTGATTATCGACGACTGGATTGCAACCCAGAAGCAGTTTGACGAGACAGGCGCAAAGAAGGTATATTACCTTTCTATGGAGTTTCTGATGGGACGTGCGCTTGGTAACAATATCATCAACCTGGGTGCGAAAAAAGCAGTGAAGGAAGCACTGGAAGAGCTGGGTTTTGACCTCAATGCGATTGAGGATCAGGAGCCGGATCCGGCACTTGGAAACGGCGGTCTGGGGCGTCTGGCAGCATGTTTTCTGGATTCCCTGGCGACGCTTGGTTATCCGGCTTACGGCTGCGGCATCCGTTACCACTACGGTATGTTCAAGCAGAAAATTAAAGACGGCTACCAGGTGGAGGTGCCGGATGAGTGGCTGAAAAACGGTTATCCGTTCGAGCTTCGCCGCCCGGAGTATGCGACCGAGGTTAAATTTGGCGGTTATGTCAAGACCGAGTGGGACGGTGAGCGCAACCATTTTGTACAGGAAGGTTATCAGTCTGTTCTGGCAGTTCCGTATGATATGCCGATTGTCGGCTACGGCAACAACGTAGTCAACACCCTGCGTATCTGGGATGCACAGCCGATCGACACGTTCAGCCTTTCTGCATTTGACAAGGGTGATTACCAGAAGGCGGTCGAGCAGGAGAATCTGGCGAAGAACCTGGTTGAGGTCCTTTATCCGAACGACAACCACTATGCGGGTAAAGAGCTGCGTCTTAAACAGCAGTATTTCTTCATTTCTGCCAGCTTACAGGTTGCTCTGAAGAAATTCAAAGAGACAAACGATGATATTCACAAACTGCCGGAGAAGATCGTATTCCAGATGAACGATACGCATCCGACCGTGGCAGTTGCTGAGCTGATGCGCCTGCTCCTGGATCAGGAAGGCTTAAACTGGGATGAGGCGTGGGGTATCACAACAAAATGTTGTGCATACACCAACCACACTATCATGGCAGAGGCGCTGGAAAAATGGCCGATCGAGCTGTTCTCCCGCCTGCTTCCGCGTGTATACCAGATTGTGGAAGAGATCAACCGCCGTTTTGTTTTACAGATCCAGGAGCAGTATCCGGGCAACAATGATAAAATTGCAAAAATGGCAATTTTATATGATGGTCAGGTAAAAATGGCGCATCTTGCAATCGTTGCAGGTTATTCTGTCAACGGTGTTGCCAGACTGCACACAGAGATTTTGAAAAAAGAGCAGTTAAAAGATTTCTATGAGATGATGCCGCAGAAGTTCAATAACAAAACCAATGGTATCACACAGAGACGTTTCTTAGCACATGCGAACCCGCTTCTGGCTGACTGGGTGACAGCACATGTGGGAGAAGGCTGGATCACAGACCTTTCCCAGATCAGGAAACTTGCGCCTTATGCAGATGATAAAAAAGCACAGCAGGAGTTTCTGAAAATCAAGCACCAGAATAAAGTGCGCCTTGCAAAATATATCAAAGAGCACAATGGAATTGATGTAGATCCGGATTCCATCTTTGATGTGCAGGTGAAACGTCTTCATGAGTACAAACGTCAGCTGTTGAATATCCTTCATGTTATGTATCTCTATAACGAGATCAAAGAGCATCCGGATATGGAATTTGTTCCAAGAACATTCATTTTTGGTGCAAAGGCAGCAGCCGGTTATAAAAATGCAAAACTTACCATTAAACTGATCAACAGCGTTGCAGAAGTGATCAACAATGATAAGAGTATCAATAATAAGATCAAAGTGGTATTTATCGAGGACTACAAAGTTTCCAATGCAGAGTGGATCTTTGCAGCAGCAGATGTCAGCGAGCAGATTTCAACTGCAAGTAAAGAGGCATCCGGTACCGGTAATATGAAGTTCATGTTAAACGGTGCCCTGACACTTGGAACGATGGACGGTGCGAATGTAGAGATGTACGAGGAAGTAGGACCGGATAATATGTTCATTTTCGGTATGAGCTCTGACGAAGTCATCGCACATGAGCATAACCGTGATTATGATCCGATGCAGATTTTCAACACGGATCAGGATATCCGCAAAGTTCTGACACAGTTAGTGAACGGATTCTACTCACCGAACGACTCCGAACTTTTCCGTGACCTGTACAATTCACTGCTGAATACACACAGCACACAGTACGCGGATACTTACTTCATTCTTGCAGACTTCCGTTCTTATGCAGAAGCGCAGAAGAAGATCATGGAGTATTACAAGAACAAGAGCGCCTGGGCAAAGAGCGCTATCTTAAACACTGCACATTCCGGCAAGTTCTCATCCGACAGAACGATTCAGGAATATGTGGATGATATCTGGCATTTACCGAAGGTGAAGGTTGATGTGGAATAAAGTGATAAGAAAATAAAATTACAAGAAGGACAGTCCCTGTGAAAAAGGGGCTGTTTTTCTATATTTATGTTATGTCAAAAACAAATTGACAATTTTTTCGATACAAGTTATGGTAATAAGGAAATCTTTTTTATCAAATTGAGGGTGCAAGGTCTGCATAAAAATCCAGTTAAAACTGCAAGTGCAAAAAGCGACGAAACTATTTTCCTGAAATATCAGGTATATAGGAAGGAGCAATTATATATGGGAAAAAAAGTATTGAAAGCAGATACTGTAGTAAAGAATTACTGGCGGAATAACGAACAGTTTGCAGATATTTTTAATGCAGTTTTATTTAATGGAAATAAGGTTATAAAACCGGAAGAATTAGAAGATATGGATACAGAGGAATCTTTGGTATTAGAACACAAGGAGTATATACAGAGTATTGTGGCAGCAAGAGATAACGTTAAAATCAGAAAAAAATCTACCACTTATGATGCTGAATTTGTTATACTTGGATTGGAGGGACAGGAATGTATCCATTATGCAATGCCGTTAAGAGTGATGGGATATGATTATAGTACATACAAAAAGCAGTATGATGACAATGCGGCAAAGCGTAAAAAAGAAAAAGGATTAACAGAAGATGAATATCTGTCGGGAATGAAGAAAACAGATAAATTTATTCCTGTTATTACAATCGTTATCTATTATGGTGAGAAGCCGTGGGATGGAGCAGTATCTTTGCATGGGATGCTAAATATTCCAAAAGCAATGGAAACATTTGTGAATGATTATAAAATACATCTGGTGGAAGCCGGAAAAAATAATCTGGTATTGCATAATGTAAATAATCAGGATTTATTTAATCTGCTTGAAATTCTTTTAAGCAGAAGTGGAAGAACAGATGGAAAAAAAGAAAAAGCAATAGATTATACAAGAAAACATAAGGTAGACAAAGCTGTTATTATGACAGTAGCAGGCACTATGAATGGAAAAATTGATTATAATGAATTGATTGGGGAAGGAGAGAAAGGTATGGTCAGTGTATTTCAGGAAACATGGAATGAAGGAGAGGCAAAAGGTATTATTGAAATGGGGAATGACTTTGGACTTTCCGAGGAGGATATTTTAGCAAGACTTCAAAAAAAGTTGAATGTTTCACTGCAAAAAGCACAGGAATATCTTTACGCATATAGAAAACAGAACGCATAAGATATGCTCTCGGCGGTTTGCCTAACAATATCTTTGCTTCGCGCTATGTTTCTTATATTCCAAATAAAGAGCAGTTCATCGCCTATCATACAGTTACATTTAACGTTACCATTTATGAGATAGATTTGTTATACTTAAGTAGAAATTGCAAAAAAAATAGTTTGGAGAGGCAGCTATGGCAGAATTTATAAAATTACCTGTTGGAATTGAAGTTTATGACGAGAGGGGGCAGCTAGTGGATCTCAATAGGACGGACGAGAATTTGTTCGCTATAAGCCGGAAGGATATTATGGGAATAAATCTTTTCGAGAATCCTAATTTTCCAGAGGACAAGATCGCTCGTCTGAAACAGGGAGAAATGGTTGTGTTCGATTGTAATTATGAATTTGATAATATACAAACGAATGAGTACTATAACATAGACCCAAAAAAGGAAGGTACAAATTTACGTCTGTCTATTAAATGTGTGCCGTTGGAAGGAGAGGCTGAAGATATCTGTGGATATGTACTAATGATTACGGATGAGACGGAAGAATATCAAAAGTCGGAGAAAGTAGAGGAACTGTTCACGAAGTTGAAAACGGTTATGCGTTGCAGTGATTCCTTGCTGTGGGAATATGATGTTAAAACCGATAAGATGCATATCGATCTGGATTTACGTGTTTTAGGTAATAAATCCAGATTGAGAGCAAGTAACTTGACAACGAAAAAAGATTTTTGTGAGATCGTACATCCGGAAGATCGGGAAAGGGTACTTGTACAAGGCTTTGAAAAGATTGTTACGGGTGAGATCGGTGAATATAGTATTCAA
>ERZ772900.1469-NODE-1469-length-20899-cov-9.223134_pt1 | contig 20899 bp, 17 predicted proteins | sample MGYA00512124_ERZ772900 | MGnify/ENA primary metagenome ERZ772900 (study PRJEB29015, sample SAMEA2737716) | human gut metagenome | biome: human gut; feature: human-associated habitat; material: faeces | place: China | collected 2012 ... | reverse complement strand
TATACTCTGGCCAGAATTTTTCAAAATGCTCATCACGGCAGAATGCATCCAGATAGATAAATACCGGATTGCCCTCCACACAGCCCGGGTCCTCTACACGCAGATGGTTCGGGTCAGTGAACATGCTCATGATCTTCTTCTTTACTTCATCCTCGCTATCGGATAAGTAAATGCAGTTATTTAAGGATTTACTCATTTTTGCCTTGCCATCAATGCCTGGCAGACGTAAACATGCTTTGTTATCTGGCAGAAGTACATCCGGCTCTACCAGTGCTTCCCCATAAATACGGTTGAAGCTGCGGACGATCTCTCTGGTCTGTTCGATCATAGGAAGCTGGTCTTCACCAACCGGAACCGTTGTCGCCTTAAATGCAGTAATATCCGCTGCCTGGCTGATTGGATAGGTAAAGAAACCAACCGGGATATTAGCCTCAAAGTTACGCATCTTAATCTCATTCTTCACAGTTGGATTTCTCTGAAGTCTGGATACAGTTACCAGGTTCATATAGTAGAAAGAAAGCTCTGTCAGCTCTGGTACCTGGGACTGGATAAATAATGTGGACTTCGCCGGGTCCAGACCACAGGATAAGTAGTCCAGTGCTACCTCAATGATATTCTGTCTTACTTTTTCCGGATTATCTGCATTATCAGTCAGTGCCTGTGCATCCGCGATCATAATAAAAATATCATCAAACTCTCCAGAATTCTGAAGCTCAACTCTTCTTTTTAAAGAACCTACATAATGTCCTACATGTAAACGTCCGGTTGGTCTATCGCCAGTTAAAATAATCTTTTTCTTTGTCTCTTCCATGATTTCCTCCTGATATTGCAACGGCTATTCAGCCTATTTTAAATAGTATACCATCTATTTGCAAAATTGCATACCATATTTTGCTTATAATTCTCTTACGCTTCCCTAACATTTCCCTTTTTCTTCATGAGTCATTTATGAATTTTACACTTCTCCCTAATTTTTTAATTTTTTCAATTTTTTGAAATTTTCTGTTGACAAATCACTATTCCCTATGGTATCCTATCTAAGCTGCAAGTGAGCAACACACAAATGACACAAACGGCCTCGTGGTCAAGCGGTTAAGACGACGCCCTCTCACGGCGTAAACCCGGGTTCGATTCCCGGCGAGGTCATTGCTGTTGCATATTTTGCAGCAGCATTTTTTGAAACTTCATATGCTTCCGTGGCTCAGCTGGTAGAGCAACGCATTCGTAATGCGTAGGTCGCCGGTTCGAATCCGGCCGGGAGCTGATGGCAGAACCCCTTGAGAAATCAAGGGGTTTTCGTGTTTTTAGGGATTGAAAAAGAAGAACAAAAAGAGCGTGAAAAAGGGGATTTGTCATCCAGAAGAGCATCCGCCATGATGCTTGCGGCTTCTGCACTGCTCTGGTGAAAGAAGTAGGCGTAGATATTTAAGGTGGTACTGGTATTGGCGTGACCAAGCACACCGGATACGGCTCTGGGATCCAGTTTCTTGGTGATCAGGATGGAGGTGGTGGTGTGCCTCCGGTTCGTCTGGTAAGTGCCTTTGTGGAGGAAATGGACCTTTCTGAACTGTATAAAACTTACGGCAGGATCAGAAAAAATCAGGCAACGTCGCGTCAGATGCTGAAACTCATTATCTATGCAGTAATGAATCGAATCTACTCAAGCAGGGATATCCAAAAGGCATGCAAACGGGCGTAGAAAAACACAATTACAGAAATCTCTGGAACAGCTGGATCAATATCTGGAGAAGCGAAAGGAATATACAAAAAAGCTGTATACGCTTGGGGATAGAAACAGCTATTCCAAAACAGACCCTGACGCAACCTTCATGAGAATGAAAGAGGACGCGATGCTGAATGGACAGTTAAAGCCTGCTTATAACATTCAGCATGGAGTGGATTCCGAATACATCACATGGATCGATATCAGCCCGCACCCTACCGATACACGTACCCTGATCCCGTTTTTGAAAGACATGGAGAATCACCTGGGATTTAGGTATTCAGAAGTCGTTGCAGATGCTGGGTACGAAAGTGAAGAAAACTACTTTTTCATTGAGGGAAACGGACAGACTGCCTATATAAAGCCGCAGAACTATGAGATTTCGAAGACCCGAAAATACAAAAAAGACATCAGTAGAAGAGAAAATATGGAGTACCATGCAGACAAGGACAGCTACATCTGCCGCAACGGAAGGGAACTGACTGTCACAAATGAACGTAGAAGTAAAACAAATAGCGGATATGTCAGTGTAAAAACTTATTACAGAAGCCAAGACTGCACTGGTTGCCCTTATAAAACGGAATGTATCAAGGGAAACAACTGCAAAACACATATGGAAAAACGCAATAAGGTGCTGATGGTCTCAAAAACGATGAGCCAGAAACTCGCAGAAGATCTGGAACGGATCACAAGTGAGTATGAAACGATCTCCATATGAATCGCAGTATTCAGGCAGAAGGTTCTTTTGCTGACGTAAAAGAGGACATGAATTTTCGAAGATATCTGTATCGTGGAAAGGCAAATGCACTGGCAGAGAGCATCCTTCTGGCGATGGGACGAAATATCAATAAGCTCCATTGCAAGATTCAGACCGGAAGAACGGGAAGTTATCTTTTTCCATTAAAAAGGGCATAGATTTTGATAGTTGAAAACAAAACAGCCTGAAATAAGGCATGCCGAAAGGGATCCTGGGAATAAAGCAGGGCTGCCACCTAGCAAAAAATATTTGCTAATGCGACAGCCCCTCATTGCTTGCCTACGTTATAGGAATGTTCCAATACCGAACCGTATCCCACTTTGTTTTCATTCAGAATTTTCTGTCGAAGCCCTTTTGGCACAGCTTGTTTTTGTTCTGATATTCGCATATAATATACAGACGGGCGGCCATGGGCGATTCCGGACAACGCCGAGAAACCAACTGCCCTGCGCCCTAAGAAACAGCACCGGGACTGTAAAGAGACAAACCGCCGGGAAACGTCTTTATCATAAAGAGGATACGGCGGAAAGGAAGAACGTGACATGATTTCCGATGAAGCATTATACAGACAATATATAAGCGGCGATGAAACGGGGCTTGACGAATTGATGAAACGATACGGCAATCCTCTGACCCTATACATAAACGGCTACCTGCACGATGTTCACGAAGCCGAGGATTTGATGATAGAGGTCTTTTCCTACCTGTTTACGAAAAGGCCCCGCATACGGGATGGCGGCTTTAAGGCTTACCTATATAAGGCGGCGCGGCACATGGCCCTGCGCCATAAAAGCAGACGGCGGCTTTCCTTCAGCCTTGATGATCTGGCCGAAGAGCCAGACGGGAAACTGCTGGTGGAAGAGGTTGTCCGGACAAAGGAGCGGAACCAAATCCTGCATTTCTGCATGGGCGAATTGAACCCGGATTATCGGGAAGCCCTATATCTGACCTATTTTGAGGGCATGAGCTACCTGCAGGCCGCCGAGGTCATGGGGAAGAATGTAAAACAGATCACAAATATGGTGTACCGTGGGAAAGAGAGCCTACGCGGATTGTTGGAACGGGAGGGAATTACAAATGCGGAGTAACGAAGAACGGGTCGCCGAAGTCAAGCGGCGGATCGCCGAAAAAGAGAGGCAGAAAAAGCTGCGGCGCAGCCGGATCGCCGCCGTCTCCGCTGTGGCGGCGTGCCTTGTGCTGATCCTGGTCCTCTCCCTTTTCATGCCCGGTATTGCCGGACAGCTCCGGCCTGGCGGTTATTCCGATTATGAGATGGCGGCAAGTATGTTTGGCGAAAACGGCGCCCTTGGGTATATCATCATAGGGCTGCTGGCCTTTCTTCTCGGTGTGTGCGTGACCATTTTATGTTTCCGTATCCGCCTGCTGAACCGGGAAGAACAGAGCATGGAGGATAAAAAGGAGGACAGAGAGGATGGAGCTGACCAGTAATCTTTTGCAATTCCTTGTCACTCTGCTTGGATTCTGCCTTGCGGCGATCCTCTATCACCAAAACCGCAGACAGGCTTATTTCCTGCTGGCCTGCTTTTATGGCTGCTTTGCGCTGGGCTCGCTTTACTGGACGCTGTATCTGCTGCTGTTTTCAGAAACGCCGCGGGTCTTTTATGTGTCGGAGTTTGGGTGGATCGCGAGCGTGATTTTTCTCCGTATTTTGCAATATGCCCTGTCCGGCGAGGAGGAATGCGCTTTCAAGTGCCGCGCCGCATGGCTTTCCCCTCTCGTCGGCGTTCCGCTGATGGCGCTGTACTGTGCCTATGGAGACATTCTCTCCAACCTGATTTGGTGCGGTCTGGTAATGGTTCTCGCCTACTGCTCCATACGGGGGCTTGCCTATGCGAGGGAGCAGACCGGACGTGCCTGGGATATGCAGTATTTTCACATCGGGATCTTGTGCTTTGCCGCCGCAGAAAATGCCCTTTGGACTTCCGGCTGCCTCTGGCGGGGTGACGGCATTTTGGGGCCCTCCTTCTGGTGTGACCTTCTGCTGACGTGCTGCATTTTGGGGCTGCTGCCCGCCGTAAGAAAGGCGGTGGGCCCATGACGTACATAGAAAATGTGTTTCTCTGCATGGTGTCTCCGCTTCTGATCGCCGCCCTCTGTATGGGAAAGCGTCAAACCCGTTTCTTTTTCTTTTGCTTTGGGGGAATGGGAGCGTGCCTGCTTTCCGCCTATATCAACACCTTCTTCGCTGCGCTGTATGGGGCGGACGCCTTGGCCGCTGCCGTGGAGATCGCCCCGGTGGTGGAGGAAGTGATGAAGCTCCTGCCGCTTTTGTTTTATCTCCTTGTGTTTGAGCCGAAGCCGGAGAAGATCAAAACCGCCGCTGTCATTAGCGCCCTTTCCTTTGCGACCTTTGAAAACGTCTGTTATCTGATACAAAACGGGGCGGGCCATTTTTCTTTTATCTTCTTTCGCGGGTTTGGAACGGGGGCCATACACGTGATTTGCGGCGCGATCGTGGGCGGAGGGCTTGCGTATGCCTGGCAGAGGACATGGCTGAAAATCGCCGGAACCTGCGGCCTTTTGGGGGCGGCGATCACCTTTCACGCGACATATAACCTTTTGATCGCCTATGGCGGCGCAGCGCAGTATATCGCATATGTTCTGCCTGTCCTGATCCTGACGGCTGGAAAGCTGGCTGCTTCCCGCCCCCTATAAAAACAACTTTAAAAATCCTCTTTGGAAGAGCTGCTTTTTTGTGGCTCTTTCTTTTTTTGAAAAAATTTGATTTTGGGGTGAGAGTTTTTCCTGATTTTTGTACCTAAGAAAGTGAAGAGCCTTTTTAACCCATACGTTCGGAAAGGAGGTTCCATGTGATATGTATGATACAGAAACGCGGGTCTGTCTGGTGAAACAGCGGGTGGCTGAAAAACGTCGCAGGCAGGAGTGGCGCGGAATCTACCGGCTGTCTGCCTTGTGCATGACACTGTTCCTGTCTCTTGTGAGAATGGTGGGTGCGGTGCAGGGGCAGCCGATGGAGGCTCCGGGGATGTACGGTACAATCCTGCTGCATGAGGACGCGGGCGGCTATGTGCTGGTGGGGGTCATTTCCTTTACCGCAGCGGTCGTGATTACCGCGCTGTGTATCAAACTGAGGGAAAGGGAACGCCACAGGAAAGACATCGAAAGAGACAACACACCACAACAACAGGAGGACAAAACGGAATGAGAAAACGAAAAAAGCGGATTTATGCCATGCTGCTTTGTATCTGCATGGTACTGTCCCTGATTTCCGCGCCGGTATCGGCGGCGGAAACGGGAGAGGCGGCGGGCAGCCACGAACACACGTCGGAGTGCTATACATGGACGGAACAATGTACCCATGAGCATACGCCGGAGTGCTACCCGAAGGACAGAGTATCGGGGAATGAAGCCACACCATCCGAGGCAAAGGAACCTGCCTGGTGTACCCATGTATGCAGCGAGGAAAGCGGCTGTATCACAAAAGAATTAAACTGCCAATATGACAGCGAAAGCGACAGCACTCCGGCAACTGTGGGAACATCGCAGGGGAATAAGACCAATGAGGACGCGGAGCGCGAAATGGAAGCTGCTACGCCCTCCAATGCACAGAAAGCTGTCACCGTGGAGCGTGTGCAGGCCATGATTGACGCGCTGCCGAGTGCAGAGGAAATCACGGAGGACAACGCCGAGGATGTAAAAGCCCAGCTTGAAGCCATTGACGAAGCAAAGGCGCAGCTTTCCGACGAGGAATTAGACGCGCTTGATTTTTCCCGCTATATGGAGGCGGCCGCCGCGCTGGACGGGCTGTCTGCACCCATGCTGACCGCGGGTGGGACGGCAGAAGTTTCCACGGCGGCAGATTTGACTGCCGCGCTGGCAGATGATACCAATGAAACCGTCAAGCTGACAGGAGACGTTACCATTGACACCACGTTGGTTGTCAATCGAACTGTGACCCTTGACCTGAACGGTCATGTACTCAAGTATGAAAACAATACAAATCGTGGCAGCGTCCTTATGGTGGAAAGCGGCGGTACGCTGACGATTGCGGACAGTAATACGGCCGCGCGGCATAAATTTACCCCGGACGGCAACGGCCTGTGGGTACTGGATGAAAGTGGCGGCACGGAGGAGGTAGCCGGCGGCGTGATCACCGGAGGAACGGGAAAACCGGATGACCGATATGGTGATAGCGGCGGCGGTGTGTACGTCGGCGACAATGCCTCGCTCATTATGAACGGCGGCAGCATTGTCGGCTGCCGGGTTACCCAAGGCGGCTCTCCGGAGGGCGGAGGCGTGTATCTCAGCGCTTCCGATGCGGCCTTTACGATGAACGACGGCGCGCATATTATTGGGTGCTGGTCAAATTATTATGGAGGCGGCGTGGGAGCCGGTTATGGAGAATTTATCATGAACGGCGGCAGCATTGAGGATTGTACGGCCGGAGGGGCAACTAGTGATGGTAACGGCGGCGGTGTATCTATTAGCAACAATTCCCGCTTCATTATGGAGGCCGGTGAAATCAAGCGCTGTAAGGTCACGGCGGAATATGCAAGGCCAGTATGGGGCTCATCATGGGGCGGAGGTGTATGTGTAAGTGGTACCTTTGAGATGAAGGGCGGCAGAATCACGGACTGTACCGCAAAGCCAGGCGCCGGAGGCGTGGGGGAAGGCGGCGGCGTGACGACTAGTTCCAATGGCAGCTTCATTATGAGCGGCAATGCGTGCATTGAAAATTGCACCGATTCTACAGGCAGCGGCGTGCATAACAACGGCTGGTTTACCATACGTGACAGCGCGAAGGTTACAAACAATGTGAGTAACAGAAAGGGCATAAACGCTGACGGCGGCACGATAGAAGGCGAGGTGATGAATGAATATCGCTGGTCTAAAATTGTTGGCGCAGATACCGGCAGCACCGAGTTTCAGGGCAAAGTGACCAACAATGGTTCCATCGAAAAGGGTACGTTCACGGGCGAGGTCATAAATAATAGCAGCGGTACCATTGCCGGCGGCACATTTACCGGCACAGTCACGAACAACGAAGGTACAGTTTCAGGCGGCGATTTCAGCGGCGCCACCCTGAGCGGTATGCTTGTAATCACCTTTAACCCGAACAACGGAGAACCGATTATCACCCAGAACGTGAATTGGAGCAAGGACGGAGCAGCGCTCACCTTACCGACCCCTGCTCCCATCAAAGAGAGCCATACGCTTGAGGGTTGGTATTACGATAACGGCGGCACAGAGACGAAATGGGACTTTGACACAGATAAAGTCAAATACACTATGACCTTCTTGGCGCAGTGGAAAGATAATTCCGCAGTGGAATGGCCGGTGAATTTCCAAATCGTCGAGGTGAGCGATGACTACGAGGACGGATACCAGATTACTAACTATTCCGCGGCTTTCAACCTGCCTATTAGGATTCCGGAACCTTGGAACTATGTGGTCGCCCCGTCATTTGACGAAGTAATGGACAAGGCCGGTTATACGATGGAGTCCGGATGGCAGTTCGCCGGATATGGCTGGACCCATCCATATTCTTCTGGTTATCCAATGGCAGGCAGCAGCTTCCTGACGCTTGGCGATATTAGAAATTATACGCCTCCTGCTGTAAGTACCAGCGAGAACATCGGCGGTGTATTACTTATGAGATCGGGAGTAACCATCTGGGCGCTCGTAAAGGACGTGCGCTCACCTGCCACATACACGCTTTCTTATGACGCCAATGGCGGGACAGGCGCTCCTGTCGCAGAATCGATAACCAATAAAAATGGCAGCGCCGATTTTACCATTTCATCTGCAATTCCCAAGCGTGAAGGATATACCTTCATGGGATGGGCGGATTCAGCGAATGCGGCTGCCGCTGTTTACAGAGCAAACGATCCGATCCAGCTTCACAAGAATGGGAACGCCGAAAAAACCATCTATGCGGTATGGAAACCAAGCATTTATACGGTGACGCTCCATGCAAACGGCGGCGCCATTGCCAGCGGGAAAGACATAACCAGCTATACCTACGGCGCAGGCGCAACCTTGCCGACAGAGAACGATATAACCCGTGAGGGCTGCACATTTGATGGCTGGTATGCGGATAGCAGCTTCTCCGGTGCTCCTGTTACGGCAATTAGCAGTACTGACACGGGAGATATGACGTTCTACGCAAAATGGGAAGCGAATACCTACACCGTAACCGTCCAAAATGACGGCAACGGAACAGGCACCGCCACTCCTGCTTCCGCGACGATGGGCGAGAAAATCACGCTGACCGCAACGCCAAACAGCGGCTATCGCTTTAAGGAATGGCAAATTGTTTCCGGCAGCGTGGCGATCAGCGGCGATACGTTTACCATGCCAGCAGACAATGTGACCGTAAAGGCAATCTTTGAAAAAAAGTCAAGCGTCAGTTCCGGCGGCGGAGGCGGCGGTACGACCTACTACACACTGACCCTTGAAACAAACGGCGGCAGCAGCATGAAAGCGATCAACGCGGCCTACGGCAAGACGATTGACCTTTCCTGTTATATTCCGACTCGCGACTGCTACGACTTTAGTGGCTGGTGCTCCGACAAGGATTTGACAAACAAAATCACGGAAATCAGACTGAATGGAAACAAGACGGTTTACGCTGGCTGGACGAAGCACAATCCGAACACGGGCGCAAATCCCTTTACCGACGTTTCCACAAGCGACTGGTTTTACGAAGATGTGATGTTCGTCTATGAAAACGGCCTGATGGCTGGCACCAGCGCGGCCACTTTTGAGCCGTACAGCAACACTACTCGCACCCAGATCGCGGTGATCTTCTACCGCTTGGAGGGCAGCCCTGCCGTGGAGGGTAAAAACAACTTTACCGATGTGGAGTACGGCCCTGGTACGGCGTGGTATTATAACGCCGTGACATGGGCGCAGCAAAACGGCATTATGGGCGGCTACGGAGACGGCAAATTTGGCCCCAACGACCCCGTGACCCGTGAACAGCTTGCGTCAATCTTCTACCGCTACGCCCAGTACAAGGGCTATGACGTGACGGCCACGGGAAGTCTTGACAGTTTCACCGATAAGGGCAGCGCGTCCGCATGGGCGCAGGAGGCTATAAAATGGGCGGTTGGAAACGGCATTATGGGTGGCAAGGAAAACAATCTCCTTGACTCGAAAGGCACTGCCACCCGCGCAGAAATCGCGGCCATGTTGCACCGCTTTGTTGAAAAGTACGGCCTAAAGCCCGTGGTCACGCCAACCGGCACCACTGGCTGGACAAAGCCGACGATTAGCGGGAACAGCATAACAAGCCCAAAGACGGGCGAAAGTTCTCAATTCTTGTGGCAGGATTATCTACTTATGTAAATCAGATTGTGAAACAGACTGGAAAAGACGAATAGAAAGAGGTGATCCGGATATCTCCCGGCAGTCAGGGTTATGGCTGCAGGTTGTGACGTCACAGCTTTGTGCCGGCACAAAAAGAAACTGGTAGAATGAAAACTGATTTTATGGTACAATGCTGATGTTACCGCCCCTATACCGGTAAGGAAAGGGGGTGTTGCCTAAATGGATTTAGTGTTTTCTTTTGTTGTCACAGTTGCGGCAGGTGTGGTTTGCCACCTCATTTGCAAATGGTTAGACAGTGACAAGTAGTCGGTAACTAGCCTATGGATTAAGCCGCCATACAAAACGGAATAGAAAAGCCCAGGGATTCGTGGTCCCTGGGCTTTTCGTTGTGTGCTACCTAAATGGTAGTGTTTTCTTTTTGCCTACTGGCATTATAGCATATGCAAAATCAGTTTTCAAGATACCTCAAAAAGAAAAATTTGTCCCAATCCGTATGTCATGGATGAGGAGAAGTGGAAACAGTTCAAGACTGCCATTGCAGCGCCACAGCAGGAGCCAAGGTGGGTAAAAGATGATAAAGGCTGGTGGTATCAGAACGCCGATAGAATCTGGGCAAAGAGTGAGTGGCGGCTGATCAACCACCACTGGTATCTCTTTGGCGCAAATGGATATATCAGAAAGGGCTGGCACCGCTGGAATCCGGACACGAAGCAGGTAGATCCGGATGATGGTTCCGGTGACTGGTATTATCTTCAGGAGACTGGAGATTTAGAGGGAACCTGCTGGTATGGAACCGAGAAAGGATCTCTGGAGATCTGGTATGTAAAATAGAAATTATAGCAAATTCGAAATCGCTTTTTGATTCTTGTCTACTATTCCAGATAAAAAAGAGGAAAATATGCTGGAAGATAATAAAAGCATTAACTCGAAAAATGGCTTAAAGCCTCACTTTTTTGCACATTATGAAATTCACAGATTGTAAAAATAAATTTTCGTAATGCGTAGGTCGCCGGTTCGAATCCGGCCTGGAGCTTTTAAGTTTCCGGGGTTCTTTTATGTAATCAGTAATTTCGATGGATTCTTAATGAAAATATTTGCTGTATTTAAGGGAAATGATCGGTAATATTCTAAAAAAAGTGATATAATCACTATGATGACGAATTATTTTTGCCAAGATAGAATGAAACGTTGGAGGGGGAAAACAAAATGCTGGGAAAAGATGGAAGATTATATGATCCGGATTTTGATTTTGATGGCGATGGAAAACTGAACACATATGAGTATTCGATCATGGATGATATCGTGTTTGGGCATGACGATAGTAATTCTGATACGGAAGAGGATGATGATTTCACCTGTGTTGGCCTAGATCGGACAGAACTGGAATATATGGATGAGGATGAGAGAAGAGAGGCCATCGAAGATGCAGGATTAGATCCTGATGACTATGATTTTGATTAGCGAAGATGTATAATATGGCAAAATCAGAAGATTCTTGGGAGGCGATTTATGAAGAGAGTCAAAAACTTGAATCTGTATCAAAGACTACTTCTTACCATTATGCCTGCAATGGCTCTGGTATTTGCAATCCTATATTCTATCACAATTTCAAAAGTCGGATTTTACTACAAGAATACGATATTGAAACCGATTCAGGAAAATGATTGCGTGATTTATTCGGGAAAAATTGAAGGTCAGCCCACATGCTTTACGGTATCTGAGGATAAAAAAGTCGTGTTTCAATATGGTTCAACAACGTATGGACCGTATTCGGTAAAGGAAGATCCGACAGCCGTTCCCCATGATGAGAATCGTGCAGAATATATGACAGGTGTAGAAGTTTACAGAGGGGAAAAACTCCTGTTTCGTGGTGGAGTCTGGAATGCAGATGGATCTTACTGGCTATACAAAGAGGACGGAACCATGGCAGATACCGGGATATTTTATGTGAGCAGTGATGGAATCGAGAGAGATCAGGATGGAAATAGGATCGATCCTGCAGAACCATCTGTGGCAACGATATTAGAGCTGATAGATGGTCCGGTTCTGACACACAAAGGGGCCTGGTATGCATGGTGTGGAGCAGTTTGCATTAGTATACTGAATGTGCTATCCATCTTGTTTGCGGATGAATTATTTCGGTGGAATCTCTCATTTCGGATCCGACATGTTGAGGACGCAGAGCCATCAGATTGGGAATTGGCAGAAAGATACATAGGCTGGACTGTTCTGACGATCATGACATTGGTGATTTTCGTTATGGGGCTGCAGTAGGGAAGTTTTGTGATAACGCTAGGGAATATGTAAAAAATATGGGGCGGCCGTCGGCCGCCCTGTTCTATTACAGTGGTTCTATTACAGTGCTTCAATCACAACCATCATCCATCCTCCGCACACCATTCCTTCTTCTTCAGCTACTTCTCCGGTCATATCCACCTTACAGAACTGGTAAGAGCCACTTCGTATCACCGCTCTTGCGGTCTGTATCAGTCCTGCCTCGGCGCAGCCGCCTCCTATAGTTCCGAACACGGTTCCGTCCTCATATACGATCATATTTGCTCCGGCTTTCCGAGGGGTTGAGCCTTTGGTTTCCACGATGGTGACCAGGGCTTTTTTTAGGTCCGTCCGGTTGGCAGGTGGATCTGCCAGGGCGGTGATCACATCCAGATCCGCATCAGATGGGGCTATGTGGTCTGGGCGCAGGGTACGTTTCGTCAGGATTAGTTCTGCCAGGATGGAGATGGCGATTTCCTCTGGTGTCACAGCCTTAATTGCCAGTCCGATCGGCGTGTGGATGGATTCCAGCCATTCGTGGGAGAGATGTTCTGTTTCTTCCAGATGTGCCTTTAACTCCTTCACCCGGCGGCGGGAGCCGATCATGCCAAGGTAAGTGGGAACAGGACAGCGGGAGAGTGCGGTCAGGCAGTCAGCGTCATGACGGTGTCCGCGAGTCAGAACAGCGATGTAGTCCTGGGTATCCGGTTGAAATGCCTGGATCGCTGCAGGAAAATCCATACAGTAGACTTCTTCTGCCCACGGAAACCGCAGCTGGTTTGCAAAGGAAGGGCGGTCATCAGCCACATACACAGAAAAACCAGTTTTAGCAGCAAATTCTGCCAGAGCCAGTCCTACATGGCCGCCTCCTAAGATCAGAAGCCGTTCTTTGCGGCTAAATGGTTCCAGCAGGCGGATGTGCCCATGATCCCGGTCCAGGACAGGGCGGCCTTCCGAGAGGGCAGTCTGGGCCAGTGTGGTATTAATGGGAGGCAGTGTGCTACAGGCAGAAGAACAAGAAGCAGAAGAACCAGAAGCAGAAGAACCAGAAACAGGCGAAATGGTTTCATTGTCAGGCTTTGTCTGCCCAGGTACAACAGAGAGAATGGCCTTGCGGATGGTTGCACGATCACCAGCGGGAGTTTCAGAAGCAGCAGTCCCATCGCTGGTATCCGAAGACGGATAATCAGTTACCAGAACTGCATGACCGCACATGTTTAATTGTTTAAGAAGCTGGGAATAAATATTCATACATTCCTCCCCCAAAAAAAATTATGGATGGTCAAAAGCTTTTGCCCTCAACATCTAAGATTTAGTATACCATAGAACAGCCAAAAAAAGAAGATACACGCCATCGCTGTATCATAGGGCATTTCCAGTCCGGAAAATGTCGATCTGTGTACAGTGAACGTGTATCTTCTATATTAATAGGATCTACATTAACAGTATCTACGAATCAGCAATTATTTGTAACTGTTCAGTAGGTCTGCGCATTCACTGCGCTGACCGTACGAAAACATGGGCTTGCAGGCAAAAATCCTATTGCCGAAGGCAATTTTCAATGGATTTTTGCTCGTAACTGTGAGGGTACTGAACAGTTACAATTTTACATTATTTTAAAGGAGGAACTGCATGCGAAAGAAAACGTTACTGCTCTTTCTTCTGGCCACCAGTGTCATAATGACCGGAGGCTGCCGCAAAAAGAGCCAGGAAAAAATGGATTTGACCAGTACCCATACAACTGCTGCAGAGACCATGGCCCCGGAGACCACCACTGCAGAAACTGAGTCTTCCAAGAAACCCGAAGAAACAACTAAGACAGCCGATGTATCTGCCAGCGTTTCCGGCTCTGCCAAGATAGAAACTTATCATCCAAAGGATTTTCCAGCCGGTTCCATCGCTTATCCGGTGGTGGCCCACATGAAGGACGAGACAAAGCAGAACCAGGTTAATGACCTGCTCTATCAAAACGCCATCTCCATCTGTGATGCCCTGGATCTGAAAAATATGGATTACCTGACCATTGACTGCAAGGTTGTTTCCCTGGACACCAGCCGCATCACCGTTGTATACCAGGGTGAATACTACGTCAAACAAGGGGCTTATCCAGTACAGACCTTCTACACCAATACAGTAGACTTAAATCAGGTAAAATCCTTAGGGATCAATGATTATTCAGATGCCTACACCATGGCAGGCTACTTGATGTCCGATGATGTACGTTTCGTTAGCGCAGAACCAGAACCAGCTTCTTCTCTCTGGGATATACATTTCGTTGCTGCAGAACCGAAGCTGACTTCTGCTCTCTGGGATTACCGTTCCAGCCAGAGCATCGACTATTTTACCGATCTTTTAAACAAAGCTGATTTTCCTTTCAAAAATGAAGACACTTCCATTTTCCCGGAATCCTTCAGCTATTTAAGCAACAGCACCTTGTATTTTTCAATTCCGGTTCCACACGCCCTGGGAGATTATGCCATTGTGTCATATCCTATGGATGGAAAATAAACTTATATTTTAATCATGAAAGGACAATATACCATGGAAAACGTAACTATCTTAACCCACCCGCTGATCCAGCACAAAATATCTATTCTCCGCAACAAAAAGACCGGTACCAATGAGTTCCGTTCCCTGATCGAGGAAATCGCCATGCTGATGGGATTTGAGGCTCTGCGCGATCTGCCTCTGACCGATGTAGAAGTAGAAACTCCAATCGAAACCTGTATGACTCCAATGATCGCAGGTAAAAAGATGGCTGTTGTTCCGATCCTGCGTGCTGGTCTTGGCATGGTCAATGGTATTCTTGCGCTGGTTCCATCCGCAAAGGTTGGTCACATTGGTCTGTATCGTGACGAAGAGACCCACGAGCCTCATGAATATTACTGCAAGCTGCCAGATCCGATCGATCAGAGAACCATTGTAGTTACTGATCCCATGTTAGCAACCGGCGGTTCCGCAGTTTCTGCCATTGATTTCATCAAACAGCACGGAGGCAAAAGCATTAAATTTATGTGCATCATCGCTGCTCCTGAAGGTGTGGAGCGTCTTCACAAGGCTCATCCGGACGTTCAGATCTACGTTGGGCACCTGGATCGCTGCCTGAACGAAAATGCTTACATCTGCCCTGGCCTTGGTGATGCGGGTGACCGAATCTTCGGAACAAAATAAATCCCCTGCCATATAAAAAAGAATCCTGCTTGCAGGATTCTCCGCCTGCGGCGGGTCGCTTTAGCGACACTCTTCCACTCCGCCGCAGTGCGATCCTTAGCGGAGCGTTTTTTGTGTCATAGGACGAAGTTTCCTATGACATAACAAAACAGAGTCAGCTGTCCGGAACATACTTTCCGCAGACAGCTGACTCTGTTATCCCATGATCATTGATCAGCGCTCTTCTTTTTCTACGATCTCGCCCTCTTTTTTATAAATGGAGTTGGCATTTACGCATCCTCTTACACTGCTTAATGGATAAACATTGGAATTCTTACCAATGACAGTTCCTGGGTTCAGCACGCTATTGCAGCCAATCTCGCCCTCATCGCCGATAAATGCTCCAACTTTCTTTAACTCAGTCTCGATGTCGCCATCCTCTGCATGGATCTTTACCAGGTCTTTGTCCGCTTTTACGTTGGAAGTTACCGCACCAGCTCCCATATGAGCCTTGTAACCGAGAATGGAATCACCAACATAGTTGAAGTGAGGAACCTGAACACCATCAAATAAGATCACGTTCTTTAACTCTGCGGAGTTACCGATCACAACACCCTCACCAGCGATCACATTACCGCGGATAAATGCGCCGTTGCGGATCTCCGTCTTTGGTCCGATAACAGCAGGTCCTCTTAATGCTACTGTCGGAGGTACATTCACAGATTTATGGATCCAGATATTTTTGCCCAGATGGTTGTACTCATCCTGTGGAAGTCTTTTGCCGATTGCCTCTGCGATCTCGCCGATATGAGGAAGTACCTCCCATGGATACGTGTACTTGCTCAAGCGTCTGCCTGCCTGAGTTTTGCTTGTGTCAAATAATGCCTTGATTGTCATCTGCTCTTTATTCATTGTCTGTTTTCCTTCTTTCTGCCACTGGCCTGTTTTGTGGTTGCCTGAGGCTTATTATAATTTACCGCAGCAGCATCGAAATTATCATGAAGCTGGAACTGATTATTCAGCCGCAGTACATTCATGGTCCGTCCTGCTACGAAATTCTCTAATTTAGTCATATATTCATCAGAAGTGATACTTCCCTCTGCCACATAGGTCAGTCCCTTTTCCCAGCTTGCCGTCAGATCCGGGTTTAGAAGCTGACGGATGGAGGCATTTACCACCTCAAAAATCAGTTCGCCAAGCAACGTCGGCGTGATCACCTGGGTTTTAGCATTTAACATCAGATATTGGATATTTACCAGTTTTTTCAAAATCTCGGCCCTGGTGGCACTGGTGCCGATTCCGCTGCCCTTGATCTGGGCACGCAGCTCCTCATCCTCGATCAGCTGTCCTGCATTCTCCATGGCAAGAATCATAGAACCGGAAGTATAACGCTTCGGCGGTGATGTCTCGCCCTCTTTGATATGAAATTCCCGGATATCTAACTGGATTCCTTTCTTTAAGGAAGCTAACATCTTCAAAAATTCCGGGTTTTCCAGATCTTTCTGGTTCCGTTCGGAGTCATCCCCTTCTTCCTGGAATTTTTTCTTACCGCCGGACACATCTGCTACTTTTAAATACCCCTGCTCCGTCAGCACCTTGAAATTAGCGAAGAAATGTTCATTCCCGCGGACCAGATCCAGCGCTGTTTTCTGATAAACCGCTGCCGGATAAAAAATACTCAGAAATCTTCTGCCGATCACCTCATAGACCTTGGCAGACAGTGGGTTTAAGCTTCGAAGAGCCCCCAATCCCTGCCCCGTTGGGACAATGGCATAATGGTCGGTGATCTGCTTATCATTGACATAACGGGTCTTGGCGATGCCCTTATAGCTTCCCATCTCCAAAACTTCTTCTGCAAAGGAGCCCAATGGTCCAAAGCCCTTTAAGCCACTGATATTTTTATAAATTTCCTTGGAAACTGCCGTAGAAAGCACTCTGGCATCGGTTCTGGGATAAGTCACCAGCTTCTTCTCATAAAGCTCCTGGACCACCCGTAAGGTCTCATCCGGACTGATCTTGAACATCTTGGAACAATCATTCTGAAGCTCTGCCAGATTGTATAAAAGAGGCGGATTCTTGGTCTCCTTTTTCCGCTCCACTGACGCTGTCACTGCTGTTACCGGAGGCTCTGCAGAAAGTTCCGCGATCAGCTGTTCTGCCGTCTTTTTCTCCTTGAATCCATTTTCCTTATAAAGAAACGGGGTCTCAAAATATCTGGAGCCAGGAACACTCTTCCACTCCCCATCAAAGGTCATTCCCTGATGCTCGAACGTGCCGATCACACGGTAAAATGGTGTCTTCACAAAGTTCCTGATCTCCCGCTCCCGTCGGACTACCATACCAAGAACACAGGTCATCACACGGCCAACAGAAACCACTGTCCGATCTTTCTTCAGATAATTGGCCACCGTATTGCCATACTTTAGTGTAAGCAGTCTGGAGAAATTAATTCCCATCAGGTAATCTTCTTTGGCACGGAGATAGGCAGAGGCTGATAAATTATCATACGCACTCCAGTCCTTAGCTTCCCGGATACCACGAAGGATCTCCTCCTCCGTCTGGGAATCGATCCAGACACGTTTTCGTGTTTTTCCTTTCACACCTGCCATCTGATCCACCAGACGATAAATATATTCTCCCTCTCGTCCGGAGTCGGTGCAGATATAGATGGTATCCACATCCGGCCGGTTAAGCAGACTGCTTACGATCTGAAACTGTTTAGAAACACTGTCAATAACCTGGTACTTAAACTCTTTGGGGAGAAACGGCAAGGTCTGCAAACTCCAGCGCTTCAGTGCCGGGTCATAGGCCTCCGGATAACTCATGGTCACCAGATGTCCTACGCACCAGGTTACGATCGTGTCATCCGCTTCCTGATAGCCATCGCCCCTCCGCCAGTTCTTCTTCAGTGCCTTGGCGAATTCCTGAGCCACACTGGGCTTCTCCGCTATGTATAAGGACTTCGTCATTTCACACCAAACTTGTAAATGGTTGTTGTCTTATACTCTTCCCCTGCTTTTATCACTGGAGAAGCAAACTCTGGCTGATTGATCGCGTCTGGGAAATACTGGGTCTCAAAGCAGTAACCACATCTTGGTGTATAAACTGCATGATTCTTTCCACGCTCTGTCTTTAAAGAGTTGGCAGTATAGAACTGAACACCAGGAAGATCCGTATAAACCTCCATGGTACGGCCAGTCTTCTCATCTTCTGCCTTCGCAGATAAAGAAAGCTCACCTGCCGGATGGTTCAATGCCCAGTTATGGTCATAACCATTGCCATATTTTAACGCCTGATAATCTTCCTGGATATCGCGTCCAATCGGCTTCATCTCGGTGAAATCCATCGGGGTTCCCTTAACTGCCACCAGTTCGCCGGTCGGAATGGAATTCGCATCGGTTGCCGTGAAATAATCTGCATCGATCCAGACCTTCTGATCCAGAGCACTTCCAGACTTGTATCCGCCTAGGTTAAAATATACATGGTTGGTAAAGTTGGCGATGGTATCCGCATCACTTACCATATGATAGTCCAGTTTTAAGCAGTTATCTGGTGTAAGGGTATAAGAAACAGTGATGTCTGCATTACCTGGATATCCCTGATCTCCGTCTGGGCTGTGCAAGCCAAAGGTAATGGTAGTTCCCAGCGCCGTCTCTTCCACTTCTGCGTCCCAGATCCTGTCACGGTAATAATCCGGACCACTGTGCAGGTTGTTGACCTCGGCAGAATTCTTAGCCAGTTCATAGGTAACGCCATTCAGCGTGAATTTCGCGCCACCGATCCGGTTTGCGTTACGTCCCACAGGTTCCCCCGGATGTCCAGGCTGTGTCTGAATGCTGTCTACAGAGTCATATCCTAAAATCACATCGTCAAACTGACCGTTTTTATCCGGAACAGACATGGTCAGCCAGATCGCGCCAAAATTAGTAAAAGAGGCGCTTACGCCCTGTTCATTGGTCAATGTATAACGGTAAACTTCGGTTCCATCTGCAGTGTGATCAAATGTTGTCTTTGTATATCCCATTACTAATTACCTCCTGTTATTTTTACACGCATATAACCATCTTTGCCCCCTCGTATATCTGGCAATTCATAAAAGCTGCCAGAACGGGCAATTACACACGTACTACTGATTATATCATAAAAATACCATTCCGTATAGTTTTCTGGCAGAAAAATCCTTCATTTCCAAAGCCGGCGTTCTATCAAAAGACAAAAGACATGAAATCATCTGCATGACCCGGTCATGCGTGATTCCATGTCTTTTTATTTCTTATTTTGCTGCAATATAACCCTGGGCAGTCAATAACTCTGCGCACAGAACCGCACCGCCTGCTGCGCCACGGACCGTATTATGGGAAAGTCCCACAAACTTGTAGTCGTATACGGTATCCTCACGAAGACGTCCGATAGAGATGCCCATGCCATGCTCATAATCTACATCCAGAGTTACCTGAGGACGGTTATCCTCTTCTAAGTACTGGATAAACTGCTTTGGAGCACTTGGAAGGTTTAACTCCTGTGGAAGTCCCTTGAAGTTTACCATCTTCTCGATCAGCTGCTCCTTGGTTGGTTTCTTTCTGAATTTTACAAACACCGCTGCGGTATGTCCGTTAAGAACTGGAACACGGATGCACTGGCAGGTGATCACCGGCTCCGATGCTTTTACGATCACGCCGTCCTTGATCTCACCCCACAGTCTTAATGGCTCCTGCTCGCTCTTCTCTTCCTCACCGCCGATGTAAGGAATGATATTGCCTTCCATCTCTGGCCAGTCTTTGAAGGTCTTGCCTGCACCGGAAATTGCCTGATAGGTAGTCACAACCACCTCATATGGCTCAAATTCTTTCCATGCAGTTAACACTGGAGCATAGCTCTGAATAGAACAGTTCGGTTTTACTGCGATAAAGCCTTTGGTGGTTCCCAGACGTTTTTTCTGGAACTCGATGACCTTGAAATGCTCTGGATTGATCTCCGGAACTACCATCGGTACATCTGGTGTCCATCTGTGGGCACTGTTGTTGGAAACAACTGGCGTCTCTGTCTTCGCATATGCTTCCTCAATGGCCTTAATCTCATCTTTGCTCATATCCACTGCGCTGAACACGAAATCTACGCTTGCTGCTACTTTCTCCACTTCATTAACGTTCATAACAACCAGCTTCTTTACCGCTTCCGGCATTGGAGTGGTCATTTTCCAGCGTCCGCCGACAGCCTCCTCATAAGTCTTTCCTGCAGAACGAGGACTTGCCGCTACGGTAACGACCTCATACCATGGGTGATTCTCTAACAGAGAGATAAATCTCTGTCCTACCATACCTGTTGCGCCAAGTACACCAACTCTCAATTTCTTTTCCATCTGTTTTCTCCTCACATTGCCATTTTCTTATAGCAGTTTTGTCGTAGACTATCCTATACCAATCTTTGAAAAAAAGCAAGGAAAATTCGTGATAAAAATACATTTGTCCGCGTGTCACGGACTTTCCCGTAATTGTTCACGCCTTGCACAAACAATCACGGATTTGGGGGTTCCAGTCTATGTTTTTCTTCTTTATGCTAAAGAAAGAGCCACTTTCATCATGTTCGTAAATGTGGTCTGGCGTTCTTCTGCTGTTGTCACCTCACCTGTGATCTCAGAGTCAGAAATGGTCACGATGCACAGTGCGTTCACACCTGCTGCT
>ERZ772900.1449-NODE-1449-length-21130-cov-4.780308_pt1 | contig 21130 bp, 18 predicted proteins | sample MGYA00512124_ERZ772900 | MGnify/ENA primary metagenome ERZ772900 (study PRJEB29015, sample SAMEA2737716) | human gut metagenome | biome: human gut; feature: human-associated habitat; material: faeces | place: China | collected 2012 ... | reverse complement strand
ACATGAAAATCGCTTTCTATTGCAGAGTGGACGGACAGGGCTTCGGCTTTGTCCTACCCGAAGAAGCTGACAAGCTCCGCGAGTTTTTCGCCGAGCATCAGGATAAGCCTGCGCTTGAAAATTCATCAAGCGCAAGCTAAAAATTTTTGTCGTGTGCTTGACATACGGGTGTCTGAGGTCGTGGAAGCGCACGTGCTCCTCGATGCCTGCGTTTTTCAGCAGCTTCCGGTTGATCCTCGATACTGCGTCCGGACTCCAGTAGCCGCCCGTCCGGGGCGACGGGAACAGGATGGGGTTGTCCGGGTGCTGCTCGTGCTCCTGCACCAGCAGGTCGACGGCCTGCTGCGACAGCGCCACTTTGCGGACGGAGTTTTTCGTTTTCGGCTCCGTCACATCCAGTTCACCCTCCATGCGGGTGACCTGCTTGTTTACCGTCAGAATGCGCTCCTTCACATTCAAGTCCTCCCACTGGAGCGCCAGCAGTTCGCCCCGGCGCAGGCCGCTGGACAATTCCAGGTAGAACATAGGCAGGACACCGTACTTCTCCGCTTCCTGGAGGTACCTGCCGATCTTCTCCGGCGGGAGGATGGTCATCTCTTTCTTGTCCTTGGGCGGGATGCGGCAGTTCTCGCAGGGGTTGTACGGGATGAGCCGCTCTTTCACCGCCTGCTTCAGCGCCGCCTGCAGCACCGCATGGACACGCCGCACGAAGGTGTTGGACAGGGGCTTGTCGTTCTGTTTCGCCCCACGGGGCATCCTGCCGTTTTCTTTCAGGTCGTTATACATTCTTTGGATGTGGATGGACGAGAGCTGCTTGAGCTTGATTGCACCGATGGCCGGGATGATGTGGTGCTCGATGATCCCCTCATAGCCCTTGGCGGTGTTGTAGCGGATGTTGGGCTTGCTGTAAGTTTCAAACCACAGGCGGCACCACTCCGCTGCGGTGTAGTCGCCCGTGTGATTGAGCGGCACGCCGCGATTCTCCCGAATGGCTTTCGCCAGCTTTTCTTTGCATTCCGCCTGGGTCTTGGCAGACACACTTTTCTGGATGGCTCGGCCGGTGACCGGGTCGATGCCCTGGGTGTATCTGCCCTCCCAGCGGCCACTGGGCTTTTTGCGGATGCTGCCCTCGCCGTTGGCTCGTTTCTTTGCCATTTATGATCCCTCCTTTTTAACACAAACACATACCACAGAGTTTTTGGAATAGCTACTAAAATATTTCAGATTTTTTCGCGGCCTGTTCGTCGATCCATTCCATGAATTTATCACGGGGAACGATGATGCGGCTGCCCAGGGTGATGGTGGGGAAATCCCTGCGGTGGGCCACCTCGTAAGCGTGGGCCAGACCGATGCCCAGCACATGGGACACATCCTCCACGGTCAGCATCAGCGGGAGTTCGTCAAAAGAGTTGTATTTGGATTTTCTCATTCAGTTCCTTTCTACCTTCCGGGCGGAAGGGTTTTAGTTCTTTGTTTTGCGACCCAGTTTTTGCGCCTCTTACATGGTCAGATTGGGCCACTGCTCCTCGTGGTCATTCGGCTTGTGGCCCAGGGCGATGCGCTTCTCCTGCAGCTTCTTCAGCCGTTTCCGGTCGATCTGAACACCTCCGGGGCGGGACTTAGGGACGGAGTTGTCCCGGAACACCCGGCTCATGTGATGGAGCAGCCGGGTCACCGCCAGCATCGCAGAGGGCAGACGGTTTTCCTCCAAGTGGTTCAGAAGGTACTGTGCATACCGGTTGTTCTGTTCGGCGGATCGGGTCAGCCAGTGGTCGGCTCGCTCCTCGTCATAGGGAGCTTCCTTTCCGGTAAGGTACAGCTTGCCCAGCATGTACTGGGCGTACTGGTTTCCCCGTTCTGCCGACCTGGCGAACCACTCCACCGCAGCATCACTATTTCGTTTGATCAAATCGCCTTTGAGCAGTTCCTTGGCCAGCCGATACATGGCGTAGCTGCTTCCGTTGACTGCGGCGGTATACAGCCAATTCAACCCCAAACGGATATTCCGTACCTCCACATCATCAGAGAGGTACAGCTTGGCCAGAGAGTACTGTGCCACAATGTGTTCCTGCTCCGCCGCCTGTTCGAACCAGTACTGGGCATTCGCCGCGTTGGGTATCAGCAGAGGACCGTCCCGCCAGAGCTTTCCCATCAGGTACTGGGCATACATATCACCGTTCTCTGCCAGCTTGTCCATTTCAGAGACGGCGTCGCTCCGTTCCTCCATGGTCAGGTGCTCGTCCCGGATGATGTCCCGCAGCGCCCAGTAGTCGTAGGAGGCGTTGCGGTATTCCTCCGGCTCATCATACTGGCCCATGTCTTTCTCCTCGAAGCCGATCTCACCCAACCGCAGGCGCTCCGCCTCCTGAATGACCGCGTTCTTGATCTGCCGGAACTCCTTTTGCTGTGAGAGCGGGATGCGTTCCTGGGGCTTGTCGTGGTAGTAGCTGTCCACCTTCCCTTGGAGCATCATCCATTTTTCATAGCACTTGCTCACGACAGGGAGCCGTTCCATCTCGTCCACGATCTCATCCACCAAATGTTCTTGCTTACAATAGTACGAGGTACTCCAGTGGCTTGGGTTATCTCGTCCAATGATAGTGCGGTTCCTTCTTTCGTATTCGCATACGCTTGGAACAGTTTAATCAGCTCCTCATACGATGAGCACGGAAGTTTAAAGGTCTCTGCCATTTTCTATTCCTCCAATTCTTTTATTTGATGATATTTCTGTTGAAACATCAAAGCTACAAGCACCTAAATTATTATTCGCAACCGTATTAGTATTCAAAGCTTTGACATTAAATTTAATGCAACAATATTGACTATATCGAGTGTCATTAGATTCACGAAAAACTTAGCGTTTCCATGAAGAACAGATTTTGTACATTACACATTTAGCTAAATTGTATTTGCAGAGACTATTTGTTAATTTAGTATTCTCCAAACCTTTTTGCCAACTGCATAAACGACGAGTTTGGCATTACCTGCTTGGACGGGATAAACAGATACCGCCACTTCTTATAGCCGTTTGCCTTGCCCCAGCGAGAGGCAACCTCGCAGTATTGGATACCGCGCTTTTTCTTAGCAATCACATCCGGGTCATTCAGCTTGTCCTCACCCTTGACCTCTACGAGATAAATAGTGTCCTCGGTTTCCACCACAAAGTCCGGCTCATAGTTATGACCGTGGTTATAGGTGATATTGAACTCCTGCGGCGCAGGACGAAGCCAATTCTGTACATCAGCCGATTCTGTTTCCAGGATTCGTGCCAACAACAGCTCCGGGCGGCTGTCAAATTTAGCGGTGCCGAACACGCCTCGTTTTATCCCCTCAAACAGCACAGACTGGATATTTTCCGTATACTCATCAGAGAAAAGGTTCACACGTTCAGAGTAACGATAGGATTGCTGCAGATTATACTTTCTTGTCCCGACCACTTCTTCCTGTAAAAATCCGTTTTCACAGTAAAAATGCTGGAGCATCTGCTTGTAGATTTTATTGCCAATATCCCGCTTGTACATCATAATGATGTTTTGCATTCCGTTTGTGCCATATCGGGTTTCGTAATGGTCGCAGACCTGAGTAATCAGCTTGAACAGCAGTTTGGAACACTTTTCGTAATCGATTTCCGGTTTTGCACGCAGCTGTTCCAGAATGACTTTTTTAGGATTGTATCCTTCAAAATCAATAGCGTTGCCCTTGATGCGCTGCCTGTCCTGCATATCCTCCAGATTCTGCACAAGCAGCTCATTCCTAATCGGCACATGGGTGAACTCCGCCATATCCAAATCAAAGTCCACAAACACATATTCCTCGACCCCGGCATCCGTAACCTTAATGCGTGGAATCGGGATGAATTTATTCACAGCAGCCCGGTGCGTTTCCTCGGTCTGCTGAAGCATCCATGCGGCAATCGGCATTTCGTTCTCTTTGAACGTTTGACCAAGGTCTTTGTCCTCGGATACCTGCTGCTTGACCGTTTCTACGATTTGCTGTGCCTGCGTCGGAGTAACCGTGTGAGCCGGGGTATGCTGAATATGTTCCTCGACCTCCGCCTGAATCAGCTCCGTTGCTTTCTTGAGCAGTGCATCCGTGGCATCCGTCTTTTCAATTTTGGTATGGGCATATGCCTTTTCCAGTTCGGCATCCGGCTCGGCATCAATCGTCAGTTGGGTATAAACGACCTCTTCCAGCTTTATTTCCTCAACTTTGATCACATTTCCGGCCTTGAAGATAGAATCGCCCTTCTGCGCTTCTGCCAGGATATCGTTGAACTTATCATGGGCAGTCAGCATCACAGCGTCCACATCCCGGTCGCCGGTGCGCTCACCATAGGGCAAACGCAGGCCTCTTCCGACCATCTGCTCTCGAAGAATCTTGGATGCTGCCGTGCGAAGCGGCACAATGGTATAGAGGTTGTTGACATCCCAACCTTCCTTGAGCATATTGACGTGGATTACGATTTCTATCGGGTTTTCGGGATTCTCCACATCCAGAAGCAGCCGGGTGTTGGCTTCGGTTTCTGCACCTTTCTGCTTGGAATGAACAACGATGGTTTTGTTGCGGTATGCGCCGCCACGGAACTCGTCCGACTTTACAAACTGCTCCACCCATGTTGCATGGTCGGTATCTTTACAGACCACCAACATAAACGGCTTCACGACCGACTTTCCATGGTTGACAGCATAAACCTCCAGTTTCCGTTTGGTGCTCTCATAACAGGTGATGCCGTCCAACAGCATCATTTTATCCAGTTGCTCGTCCCCAAAGTTGTAAAAATCAATGTCGGAGCGTGTGACAGCAAAGGGTGTACGAGTATAGCCGTCCTCGATGGCCTTGGACAACGGATACTCATATACAACATTTTTGAAAGGAACTTGCTTATTACCCTTCGTCACAAGGGGAGTCGCAGTTAGCTCCAATCCCAGCAGCGGATGCAGTTCGTTGAGTGCCTGCATACCACGCTCTGCCCGGTAATGGTGAGATTCATCCATAATCAGCACCAAGTCCGGCAGGTCGGAGAGCGCCTGATAGAACGAGTCACCGATGAGCTCGTTCACCTTTTTCATGTTTGCGCCCTCTTTGTTGAACTTATCGATGTTATATACGAAGATATGTACATCGGATTCAAACAACGAGAGGTTCTTTTCCCGGTAATCGTCATCCGTGATGATTTGCGGCTGTACGATAAAACAGCCCAGTCCACGGAACACATACTTCGGACTGCCGTTATCGCTCAAGTCTTTCTTGAGCTTTTCATAGATGGTGGTGTTTGGCGCAACCACGAAAAAGTTCCGGATGTTGTGCTGCGTATACAGATAGGCGATGAAAGCGCCCATCAGCCGGGTTTTACCCACGCCGGTGGCCAGCGCAAAGGTCAAAGACATGAAATCCCGCTCGAAATCCGTGCAAATCGGATACATGGCGTGAACTGCACCCAATGCTGCTTTCAAATTCATGCCCTTGCGCAGGGGCACTGCATTCGTGATTTCTTCCAGGATTTTCAGAGATTTTGTCTGCGGCTTGCGCAGAGACATCACGCCGCTGATATAGTCCGTGGTATAAAGCGGAAAATCATTAAACATCCTGTTCCTCCTCGTCATCATACACCGGCGGATGGACGATGTTCAGATTGTAGTCGGTCTTGCCGAACTCGCAGCGTTCCAACAGCATTTGCGGAATTTTCTTGACGGCAATGTTGTCGTAAGCTCTGTCCAGTCCATTGTCAAAGGAGCGGCAGGCGATAATGAGATATTCACCGTCCTCCATGGTGTCCTTGATGGAATCCAGATAGGTGCTGTTCAGGTGACGGGTCGTCACAAACAGGTAGCTGTTTTCGTTGCCCACAGACTGCTTCCAAAATAATTCTCCGTCCGGCTGATAATGGAATCCCTCGTGCAGGGCAACGGCAGCCGCCAGCATATTGGCATCGTAGTCTTCGTTGATGACATATTCGTCAAAGGCGTCTTTGTTGATGAGGGTAGGTGCGACCTCATAGAAGCGATACCCGCCGCCGCCCTGCCAATTAACAGCTTTCGTAACGCCAGACTTATCACCATTAGCAATTAAATCGTCAATTCGAGGCTTACAATGGGTATAAGCCTGTTCTCCCATTTCAATGCCAATCCATCGGCGATTCATTTTGTGAGCAACTGCAATAGTAGTACCAGACCCCAAGAAAGAGTCCAACACAAGGTCTCCTTCATCTGTTGCAATTTCTAAGACACGCTTAATTAAATGCTCTGGCTTCTTCCCCTTCGGGAAGGAAACATTGCCTTCTTTGTGAAGATTATTAGAAAGAATATCATCCCACAATGTGGTAAGAGGTTCTGCAGATACCAATTCTCCATCAATGTTCTTGAGTTTGTCTTTATAGAATAGAATTCGTTCCCCATTGATAAAATACATATCGGGGTAACCTTCGCGGTGTAGGTACAGTATTTCTGACGGTTTACTTTTAGATGCCAAGACCATTTCTTGTATTTCCTTGCCTACGCTCTTCATATCGGGTCGAGCGGTACGGATTACAGAAACGGCATTGCTAATAACGAACTGTTCTAACAAAATGGGATTGTCTTTTATACGCTTCCGTGCCGTAGGCACATCAATCTCATTCGCTTGTGCAAATGCTTCAATCAGTGTGATAATGTTCCAATCTGAATAGTTAGCGTGGATGTTTGTAATAAATTTGGTGTATCGGTCATCACGACTGCGTTTTGTATATACGCGATTTGGATTCCACGATTCCTTTCTCTTGGAATACATTAGTATGAAATTTGTTGTAGTAACGCATCCGGGGTTAATTGCCTTATGACCAGTGGCAGCTCCCTGCTTAAATGTAATCAAATAAAGACGGTTTTGCTTTCCGAATATTTCATCTAAAAGGAGCGTTAAATACGGAAGGTTCTGATCATCAATATGAACGAACAATGTCCCATCGTCTTTCAAAAGAGTATGAATAATTTGCAAACGGCTTCTCATTAAATCCAACCATATTGACATTTCGAGGTTATCATCATAGTTTTCAAATGCCTGACCTGTATTAAATGGCGGATCGATATAGATGCACTTTACCTGTCCGGCAAATTTGCTCTCCAGCGCCTTCAGCGCCAGCAGATTATCTCCGTGAATCAGCATATTCTGCGTGTCCGGGTCGGCTGCGGTGTTGGACAGTGCCGTGTTTTCAATCAGCAGGCGCGGCTCTACCCGAATCGGTTCGTCCTTGCCGTACCATGTCAGTTCCAGTTTATTGGCCATATTTCTGCCACCCTTCCTTTGCCGCAAGTGCTGCAAGCTGATTCTCTAAATTATAACGAATGTCGAATTCTGTCATCCGTTCAATAGGACGAGGCACTGTTGTCGGCATTGACTTGATTGCAAAGAAAATCTCAGGATACTTCGCATCATTTTGCAGTACCTGCCTTTGCGCCGCAGAACAGTCAAACGGATTTTTCTGCAATTCTTTCCATGTGTCCAGAATGTCCTTTTCCAAATCGGTGAGGTATTGTTTCTCTTGCAAGAAGGTTATCAAAATATTATAATCCATCAGTTATTCTCCTCTGCGCCAGTCATTTGCAAGGTCTATATTAGCAATCAGTTGAACATTTTTCCAACTATCGCTATAATTCCTGCGGTTTCTGTACACAACACAACCACCCCGAAAGGCTTTATTTGCAAATATCACTCACACAGCCTCTGGTACGCTTTACGAACAGTCTTCGCCATCAAAATCCTGCGCTGACTCAGGAACTCCATGTATTCCATGTTTTCAAAATTATCCGGTAGAGCGTGTTCCTCACAGGCTTTGCGGTAGCCTTCCTCACCCAACTTCTGGCGGTAGTGTGCGACATAGTCTTGAGGAGCCTTATCTGAAATCTCGATGTTGGTGGCGTAGTCGAGATAGGTAAAGTTTGCGATCTGGTTCCGGTCACGGTCACTGGTAAAACCAATGCCGGTCAGGTAGTTCTTCGGGAAAATGTGATGCTTGTCAATAGCAGTTTTTGTTCCGCTGGAGCCCAGGATGAAATACTTGGATACTGGGGTGTTGCTGAACAACATAGGAGTATTCAGCACGATCTGAGCTGCCACATATCCATACCACGCCGGAGAAATAGCCGCAGCACTGTTCAGCTCGTTAGGTAGAGTCAAACTGAAATAATCGTCTGTGAAGTACGTTTCGATTATGCGGTCAATATAGGCAATAAACTCTGCCGCCGTATGAACATCACGCAAATCTGCAAACTGCTTTTCCACTTCGGACTCCGTGGAGCCGGTGTAGAAATATGTGATGGTGCTCATAAAGAACCACTTGCTGATACACTTCTTGAGCTGCGCAGCGTCCAGTTTGTAGTCGTATTTGGCAATCAGGTAAAGGACATAACTGAAAACGATAGCGTTGGACGATGCAATCAGCTTGTCGCTGATATATCCGGCCTCTGCCACGATGTTAATGAAGCTGTGCCAGTTGTTAAGGTTCATGACCTTGTCCAAAGCGTCCTTGAAAATCTGGAGATTTTCATGCCGGACTTCATCAGAGAACTTTCCGGTCTCAAGATTTTTACCTCTCAAAAGCATGTAAGCGTATCTCAACCGGGCGCGCTTGAAACCAACGCCAACAGCCATGCGAATCAGATGAGAAGGTTCAATTGCCAAAAGTGTGTTGTAAGAGGTATTGGCGGCTGGCACTCTGGATGCTGCTGCAAACGCATTGATCTTATCGCTGGTTTCATTCTCGTAAACGGAGATAAGAGTCTGAATGAAGTTGTTCTCCGTCAGACTCTGTCCGCCAGAATTGACTCTGACGAAAATATCTGCGACATCTTCTTCGTCTGCCGTGTAACTGATTTCCAGTGTGGGAAGAGAATAGTCGGAAAGATTCAGAAGCGCATTGATGTTATCTTCGATTCTATCTTCTTCCTCGTCTGTCAGCAAGGGGAGTTCTTTCTTACTGCGGCCTTCGTTGGCTTCCTTGATAAAACGCCGCCGCAGAGAACTGATGGAATTGTCCTCTTTTGCCAGGAACACATCACTGATGCGACTGATCCACTCGGTGTCCTTTTCATATGCCTGGGACCACACAGCAAATTCGCGAGTCAGCGGATTATAGGAGATTTTTATTTCACGATCTGCGAAATTCTTGTCCTTCACCTTGACCGAAAACATGGCCGCAACAAGGGCAGTCAAACGCTGCTGACCGTCAATGACGAGTTCTTTAGGTTCTTCATAGGTTTTTGAGTTATCTCCAATCGTGCTCTTTTTGCTCTCATAATCAACTGGAGACTCCCACAGCATGATATAGCCAATGGGATAGCCCTTGAGCATAGAGTCAAACAACTCACGAACTTTATTGTCCCTCCAAACAAAAGGACGCTGAAGATCAGGCAGACCGATGCGGCCATTGCGTACATCTTTGACCAAATCCCCGACCTTACTGGGGATATTCTTAAACAGTTCTTTTCCCATCTGGATCCTCCGAAAAGCAACGCTATGGTTGCTGCATTTTCTCTATATAAGTCTACCATAAGTGGTGTCCGTTATAGTGGACACTTAGGATTTCAATTTGTATGTTCTATTGCGGTTGCCGCCTTCGGTAATAATGATTTCTTCTTTCACCATTTTTGTAAGCACTGCTCTGGCACGAGGACTGCTGATCTCCAACAGATCCGCAATCGTTTTACAATCCGCTTGAATCTCGCGGGTCAAGTATTCGATGACGGATTGTTTTTGTCTGCTGTAAATTGTGGAATTGCTTGCCTTTATCGCTTGCTTTTTATCGCTTGCCTTTTCAAAAACGAGCGATAAAATCGTTCTTTCCGGTTCAATCTGTTCTGTGACAGAGGGCATTGCCCACCCCTGCTCACGCCAGGCGCCAAAAATGAGGGGGATACCGCTGCCAGAGCGCTCACCGATATCGATCAGATTGAACATCTTCAGCATGGTCCCGTTGCGGGGGTCGGATACGCCGCCGCTTTTCGCTGCGTCGACCTCGATGCGGAAACCGCCGGGATTCGCCATGGTGATGGAATCACGCTTTTTGATGATGACCAGGCCTTGTCTGCCGTAATAATCGGCATGAACCAGGCAATTTGCCAATGCTTCCCGGAGTGCCTGATGCACAGGGGTATCATCCACTCTGGTGCCGCCATCCATTTTAAACGGCACCTTAATGTCCTGAATCAGCTTGTTATAGACGCGGAAATAGAAGTCGTACACATTGCCGCTCCAGTCGCCGGAGGAAGATATGATACGGTCAGTCCAACGGGTATCAGCGTCATACTGCTCCTGGTAATCCAGAAAGTAAGTGTTGAATTCACGCACAATGTCATACTCGTTGCCGAACATGAGAAGTCCTGCAGAGGTGGGATGCTTTTTCCCATCAGAGCCGATACCGACAGCACCCAGCTTCAGGAGGAAATCTTCATCCTCCAAGGCTTCCCACACATGGCCGGGGCGGGAGAGGCGCATTCTCTGGCGATAACTGCGGATGCTTTCTTTGTTGAACACCGTCAAGTCCATTTCGCTCAGAATGAGCATGTCTTGCGTTTTCACGGATGCGTCCCGCACCATGGCCTGATATTCCTCCTTGGTGCAGCGATAGTCGCCCTCACCGTTACGGCGGTATGTGCAGAGCGGATTTCCGTCCACATACACCGGTTTATAGGAGCGTTCCGCGCGGGGAACATTGATGACCACGATATGATTGCCGTCGACTTCCTGCACAAATACATCCTTGGAGGACAGCACATTCACGCTGGTCTTGTTGGGATTGTTGACGATGTCCCAGAACTCCTTGATGAGTCTGTCAGGGTCTGGCAGATCTACCGTGTGCAAGGATTTATCCGCCCATTCTTCCACGCCCAACAGGATAATGCCGCCGTGGGTATTGGCAAAAGCGGAATAGGTTTCCCAAATGCTCTTGGGAAGCCCGCCAAGGGCTTTCTTGGCCTCAATACGGTTATTCTCCCGATATTGCTCGATTTTGGAAAAGTCAATCATGGTTTTCCTCCTTTACGAGCTCTATGATATCGCAGAAGTCGCAATCCAGCACGGTACAGATTTTCATCAGGATTTCTGTACTGACATGCTGGTTCTTGCCCAGTTTGGCAAGGGCGGTCGTAGACATACCGGTAGCCAGACGCAGATCCTTCTTTTTCATATTTTTATCGATCAGGAGCTTCCACAGCTTGTTATAACAAATCGTCATTGTAACACCTCATCCCCGGAGTATACACTAATACAGGTTAATTTTAGCATAGAGGCGCCATTTTGTCTATCAAAAATCCATTTTTCAGATCTGTGTTTTCGATTTCAGAGAGAATATTTCGAATCATCTGGTCACGATGAAAAAGCCACGGAAGCGTTCCGATTCGCTCCCACGGCTATTTCATTGTTTATGCGGCTCAATTTTTGAGGTCAACCCATGATGCCGATTTTATTGCCGTTCTCGTACATATCCTCGGCGTACTCGACATGGTTGGGACCTTCGCTTTGTATCCAGCCAAAGCCGGGGACATAGACCATGTCGCCAGACGGAGGTTCAATGGTTGTTTTAGCTACGTGCGGTTCTGCAGCTTGCTCCGGGGCGAGACCATAAGACACTTCCGGGACAGGTTCTGGCTCCGGTGCGGACTGGACTGCGGGTGTTTCCGCAGGTGCTGACTTCGGTTCCGTGACGGCCTCCTGGGTCTGTTCCGGCTGTGGAATCGCAGTCTTTTCTTTCTCTGACGGAAGTGCCGTTTCGGCTTCTGTTTTGAGTTCCACAACGGCCGCTTCTGGGACGATCACGGCGGGTGTTTCCCCGACCGTTTCGGCCTGCGGCCACATGGCGGCGCACAGGGCCAGACAGGCGGTAATCGCCGCGGCGATGATGATACGCTTTTTCATTTTGTTTCCTCCTCTTTGGATGTAAAATGATTGAGTTCTGCGGACAACTCACCTTTTGCGGAATATCTATCAGAATTTCAGAAGAGTATCCAGAACATTTGCCGCCTGCTGAAGCTCGCCCTGAGTGGCTTTGTTTGGTATATCTTCATCCTTTTGCACCTTGTGCGGCAGATAGGGTTCATAGTTCTGCCGGGTGATCGTGGGGCGGTAGTGTCCAAGCATCTGCGCCAACTCCTTGGCATCCATGCCGTTCTTTAGAGCAAGGATGGCGCAGGTATGGCGGAGATCCATATACCGGATATGGTCGACTCCTGCTTCCTTTATGATTTCATTGTGCATCCGGCGCACCATCTGCGGCGAGTAAGGTTTCAGCGTGGCCGGATGCAAAAACATGAGCGGGCTGCTGGGGTGCTTGCTGCGCTCCATGATGAGAAGGTCAACCACCTCCGGAGTCAGCCTGATTAACCTCGTCTGGCTACCGTACTCTACCAGCTCTCGCCGTACCACGGCACGGTTTTCTGCGATGGTCAGCGTCCGGCTTTCGATATCAAGGTCGCTCCATTTCAGGGCGATTAGCTCGCCTTGGCGAAGCCCTGCCGTCAGCGCCAGCATGAACATAGGGAGGTAGCCCAGCCGCTCGGCAGCGTCCAGATAGTCCTCCATTTCCAGAGGCGTCATGATATTCGCTTTCACCGTTGTGGACTTGCGGTAGCGGAATGCCTTGGCGGGATTCTCTGTTAGGAGACCGTCCCGTATGGCTTGATCCAAGCATTGCTGAAGCAGGCGGTGGATGTGCCGCATGGTTTCTTCTCCCAAGCCAGAGCTGCCGGTTCGATGATTGCCGAAGTGCTTCCGTTCCTCCAGAAATTCTCCAACCATCTCCGATGTCAATTCAGAGAGCGGTATATCACCCAAACCGGGGAGAATATGGTTTTTGAATACATAGTTGTGTGCCGCATAGGTGGTCGGCCTGCTTTGGTGCCTGTCGTAGGCTTCCTGCCAGAAGCTGATGTATTCTCGGAGCGTCATATTCCCACCTCCATGCACTGACGCTGTAAGTCTCGAAAGGCCACCCATGGGATCCTGGCCTGTTTGAGTATTTTCTTGTGTAAATAGTAGAACTCGTGGAGCTTGTACGGCGCTTCGGTTTTGGGGTTACAGAACACATAGGGCGAGTTGGTTTCCGGCATCCGTGTCAAGAGATACGCCCCTTTCTCATTGAGCGTAAGCAGGCGTTGACCTCTGAGGATGTACTTGTAGCGGACATGAAAATCGGCCCACGACAAGGTGATCAGTTCACATTGCCGCAGGCCGCTTGAAAGTCCTGTATAGATGATGGGGAGTACGCCGAGCTGTTCTGCCGCGTTCAGGTAACGCTGGAGCTGCCCCAATCGCAGAGGGGCTGTTTTGTATTCCTCTGCCTTGGGCTCCCGGCAGAGCCGCACCGGGTTGTAGGGAATGAGTTGGTCCTGTGCCGCTTCATCCATACACCGGCGCAGGAGCAGGTGGACACACCAGACGCTTCTGGCGCCGAGTCCCTGGCTTCGCAGGCTGTTGTAGAAATCCGTTACCACCTGCTCCGTCAGGTCAGAGAGTGCCACACTCCCGATACCGGGGAGGATGTGGCTGTAAATCAGATTGCGGTACCCGCCCTCGGTGTTGCCGTTCCATTTGCGTCGGTTCGCGGTGAACCAGTAGTCGCACCATTGCCCGACCGTCAGCTTGTTTTCTCTCTGCATATCATCGCCTCCTTTTGGCAAACGAACAATATCACAGAAAGCAGGAAATAGCTACTAAAAAGAACAGAATATCCGCAGAACAAAGCTGTTCCAAATAACGCCGTTATCATTCGGAATAATACAGTTGATTTTATTCGGAATAGTGGTTATAATGTTCTTGACGAACTGCAATGGAGGTGTTCCAATATGACGATCAAAGAAGCAGCTGCCGCTTGGGGCATTACTGAACGGCGGGTCAATGAGCTTTGCAAAACCGGACGTATCTCCGGCGCATATAAGAAGGGCAGGCAGTGGTTTATCCCGGACGGTACTCAAAAGCCGATGGATAAGCGTGGCCGCCGAAGTGCTGTGAAGCCCGCAGTGTCATCCGCACGCAAGCCCTTGCCTATTGGTGTGTCTGATTACCGGGATGCCTGCAAGAACTACTACTATGTGGACAAGACCCTGATGATCAAGGAATTTCTGGATGAGCGCCCCAAGGTATCCCTGTTCACCCGTCCCAGACGTTTTGGCAAGACGCTGAACATGGACATGCTCCGCACATTCTTCGAAAAGACGACCGAGGACACATCCGTTTACTTCAGAGATAAGAAAATCTGGTCCTGCGGAGAATCCTATCTTGCCCACCATAGAAAGTACCCTGTGATCTTCCTGTCCTTCAAGGATGTTAAATACACCTCTTGGGAAGAAACCTATCAGACGCTCCAAAAGCTGATCGCGCAGGAATTCCGCCGTCACGATGAATTGGCCTCCAGTTCTGCGCTCAGTAATTACGAAAAAGAGGAATACTCCATTCTCGCAACAGAAGCTGCTGATGAAGTGGATTATCAAATGTCCCTGCGGACATTGACGCTGCTGCTTCATAAGCACCATGATGTTGCCCCCATCGTCATCATTGACGAATACGATACTCCCATCCAGCAGGGACATGTGAACGGTTTCTATGATACTGTCATTGGATTTATGCGCAATCTGTTCTCCGGTGGCCTGAAGGACAATCCGCATCTGAGCTATGGTTTCCTGACCGGCATCCTGCGTGTTGCAAAGGAGAGTATCTTCAGCGGCCTGAACAACCTGAAAATCAACTCCATCTTGGATGAACGTTATAGCGAGTATTTCGGTTTCACCTCGGACGAAGTGCGTGAAATGGCAGAATACTACAGCGCATCTGACAAGTATCAGGAGCTCTGCGATTGGTATGATGGGTACCGCTTCGGTAATACCGAGATTTTTAATCCTTGGTCTGTCATTGGGTACTTCAACAATAACTGCCGTCCCAAAGCATTCTGGCAGTCTACCGGAAGCAATGATATCATCCGTGAGGTGCTGACTTCCGCAACACCGGATATTATGGAGCGTCTGGAGCTGTTGATGAAGGGCGAGTCCTTTGTCACGCACATTGACACGGGTGTCATTTATCCGCAAATCCAGAATGATCCGTCCTCTGTTTACAGCTTTCTGCTTGTAGCTGGTTACTTGAAAGCCGTGAGCTGTGACCAGTCTTATGGCGAGGATTATATGTGTGAAGTGGCTCTGCCCAACAAAGAGATTTCTTTCGTCTACAGCAAGGAGATCCTCTCTCAGCTTGAGGATATTATTCCTCGTTCCGCTGCTATTGCTATTCAGGAAGCTATCTACAAGGCAGATATCGACTCACTGCAAAAAGCCTTGGAAAAGTTCCTGCTCCAAACAATAAGTTTCCACGATGCTGCCGACGAAACATTTTACCATGGTCTGATATTGGGTATGTGCGCTGTGATGGACAACAGCTATCGCATTACCTCCAATCGTGAAGCTGGTGATGGACGATTTGATATTCAGATGCTTCCTTTGAATAAGCGGCTTCCTGGTATTCTGATTGAATTAAAGGCGGGGAAAGACCGCTCTGAAACACAGCTTGAAGACCTTGCCAATGTTGCCTTGCAACAGATCAACGACCGTGCATACAGCGTTGATTTGCAGGCAATGAATGTTACGTCAATTATAAAAATCGGCATTGCATTCTCTGGCAAAAGAACACGCATTGCTGCCGAAAGACAAAACATCGAATAAGCATCTTCGCTCAGCAGGCTGGCTATCATCCAAGTCAGCCTGCTGTTTCTTTGTCATCGCGCTTATTTCTTTGTTTATGCGGCGCAGTTTCTGAGCTGCTCTCTGCGGCAAAAAGCACCTGCTGTTGGAGGTAAACCCGGTCGGAAGCACTTTTAATATACAGAATTCAATCCCACACAAATCCCAAAAGCCGAAAGCGGTGCCTGAAATAAACAGGCCAATAGAGTTCCAAAGAGGAACCGCAGGAGTACCGGAAAGTGCCAAGGAGTGCGCAAGCCCCCTCGCTGAAAGTTCAGACATAGGTTTGGGACCAGGAGACCGTGCGTTCGAGCCGCACTACTCGGACCAAAAGCCCTCTGAAATCGTTCGGTTTTCGTTGATAGGGCAGTAAATAAATGATCAATGAGGCCGGAGGTGCAACGGGAAAGACATCCGAGTGGCAGAAATGCTGCTCGGATGTCTTTTCATATCCGCACATTCGATTTTCACCATTTCCCCTGCTACAATGGTTGCAGAAAGCCGAAGGAGGAACAGCGAATGAAATATAAATACTATGCGGCTCTGACTGGCCAAGAGCGGTGGATGGTGATTGAAAGTCCGAACAGGTTTCGCAACAAACTTATTTCAGCAGGCCGGTATACCGATGCCGTGGATGAACTGCTGATCAAAGCGGCAAACGCAAAAGTCAAGAAATTCAAGGTTGCAGAACAGAGGATATGAATATGAAAAAGTACAAATTTGATGAAAGAAACGGACTGTGGTACGAATTGCAGGGCGACTATTACTCGCCTTGTCTGAAACTGTCGGAGAAAGAACAGACAAATTGCAAAACCTAAGTTTCCCAATAATTATTCACTATGTTGGACGGAATATACACCGGCAACACGTCATCGAATTGGGAGTAATGTTAAAGGCGAGGTTTGAACCCTCTTTTAGGAATCCAAGCCTCGCCTTTACGGGATTACAATGTGTTCTGCTGTGCCTCTTGGAAATCTGGTTCAGCAGGCACCCCGGAGGATGTCATCGGCCACACCTTCCAGCTGAGAGCGGTCAAGATTCCGCAGCGCGATGAGCAGAACTTCGATATCCTCCATCGTGTTGAAGTACCCGGGACTGACGCGCACCGTACCGGCATACTTGTTGCTGCCCAGATGCTGATGGATTAGGGCAGCACAGTGGTGTCCTGCACGGACAGCGATATCGTATTTGTTGTCCAGGATGGCGGCCACTTCAATGGCCTTGAAACCTCTGACGCCAAAGGATACCACACCGGCCTGGTTTTGAAGTCCGCCGGGAGCACAATAAAGTTCTACACCGTCGATCTTTCCCGCCTCTTCGATGAAGTGGGCGGCCATGGCGCGCTCATGCTCCAGCGGCTTGATGGAGGGCAGCCACTTCAGTGCCGCTTCCAAACCAGCGATGGCCACGGTATCTTTGCTGCCGGCCTCCATACTACCAGGCAGGGATGTGGGCATAGAAAGATCCTCGGACTTAGTTCCTGTGCCACCAGCCAGCGTCACCTGTAGCTTAGCTGAATTTTTGATGAGGAAACCTGCGATACCGAAGGGCCCATAGAGCGTTTTATGTCCGGCAAAGCAGATGGCATCGGCCATCGTTTGGGCAAAAGGCAAGCGAATCAGGCCCACCGCCTGGGAGCCGTCCAGCAGGTTAAAAGCACCGTATCGGCGGGCCAGGCGGAAGATCTCCCGGTGGGGCAGGATATAACCCGTTACATTGGATACCGCCGTTACCGCCACGAAAGAGGGGGGATTCTCCTCAAACATGGCCGCCGTCTTAGCAAGGTCGATGGACAGATCTTCTGCCAGCGGCAGTTCCAGCACCTGAAAACCGATTTTTTTGCTCAGCACATCCAGCGGCCGCAGCACGCTGTTGTGCTCATAAGGCGAGACATAGGCGATGGATTTCTCTGTCCAGGCCTGACCGTAAATGATCTGGTTCAGTGCGATAGTCACCGATGGGGTGAGCACCACCTGTGCCTGTTCCCGGGCATCCATGAGGCTGATAAGCCCGGTGCGAACATTTTTGATCATCTGGTCGGCAGCACGGGCGGCGGCGTAGGCACCGCGACCTGCGTTCACTGCACCGGTACGGGCAAAGGTGTCCATGGCCTGATAGACCACCTCTGGCTTAGGGAACGTGGTTGCTCCGTTGTCAAGATAGATCACACAAACACTTCTTTCTGGTGCGTATCAATCAAAGTTGCGATTGTGGGAAAAATGGCCAGAGTTAGCAACCGGGGCAATAGTGCTTACCCAGCGATTCGTATAGTTGAAGAAACCAGCCACAAAAGCAGCCTCCAGAATCTCATGGTCATTCAAACCAACTTCACGCAGCTTCTCAACCTGTACGGCATCAATCTCACGGGGGTTGGCAGTAACAAACCATGCGTACTCGCACAGTGCATAATCAACATCGGAGAGCAAACCTTTGCAGGAACGGAAATTATAAGACAGCTTATCCACCAGTTCAGCATTCTTCCACATACCACGCAGGTTATCGCCGTGGGTGGTCAGGCAATAAGAGCAGCAGTTGTAGCTGGACACCACGACGCCGATCATTTCTTTCTGGGCATCGGTGAGCCAGCAACTATCATTGAAAAGAGAGCCCTTGAAGTTCAAAAATCCGATGTACTGCTTGGCGTTCAGAGGCAACACCTTGAAAAGGTTGTTGATGAACCCCCAGTTTTTTTCCATCACTTCTACATTTTTTGCAAATACGGCGTATTCCTCATCGGTCATTTCCGCACGGTCTGGTTTTTGCAGGCGAGAGAGCTGTTCATTAAATTCCAGTGCCATGATTCTTTACTCCTTTACACTTTTATAATATCAGACATCGGTTTATTCCGCGGGGCAGATGGCAAAGCAGCGGGCGGGGAAACCTACGCCGTCTTTCAGCTTGGGGAAACCGCACACGATCATAGCACCCACGGCAGGGCACTGATCCAGATTGCGCATGACCTCGATCTGGAAACGGTTTACCTCCAGGATGTACTGCTCACCGGGATAGGGATAGGCGTCGGGCTTGGTGGTAACGAAACCGGGATCGGTGTCGGCGGGCTCGTGACCGATCGAGGCGATATTGCGCTCTTCTACCAGCCAGCGGATGGCCTCTACATCCCAGCCGGGATAGTGGGGCACACCATTTTCATCGGGATTGTCCAGGTTGGTTCCTTTCTTGTACCAGTCGCTGCGGAAAGCCACAAAGCTGCCGGCGGGGATCTGGCCGTACTCGGCCTCCCAAGCCTTCAGATCGTCGATGGTCAGCATAAAGTCGGGATTCGCGGCACACTCTTTGGACTTATCCACCACCACCAGAGGCATTACCATCTCGGTGACATCAATGGATTCCATGGAACGGCCTTCGCCCCAGAAGTGGCGGGGAACGTCCACATGGGTGCCGTACTGGCTGGCCACACTGACCTGGAAACAGCGCATGGGAGCCATCATATCCTCAGGGGTGCCTTCCACATAGTCAAACAGCAGTTTTGCTTCCAGAGGATTGAAACCGTACCAATGGGGGGTCTCGGGGCTCAGCTCATGGGTCAGGTCGACCCACTTGTACTTTTCGGACTTCAGTTCACTTACCAGATTCCACAGTGCAAGGTTTGCCATAATTACGTCCTCCTAAAAATAGTTTTTGTTGGGAGCTGCTCGTGTTTTGGTAAAATATGTGGTTCTTGTATCAATCCTTCAAAAACACCAGGGACTTGATGTAGCCCTCTTTGGTGGCGTGGGGGATACGGCCCCGCTGGGCATTGTCGCCCACGCAGATCACGTTTTTGAAAGCGCTGCGGTACTCAGCCAGCACATCAGCCCGGGGAGCTACGCCCAGAGAGAGCACCACACGGTCGGCCTCAATGCGTTTTTCTTCCCCGGTCTTTACGTCTTTGACCATCACATAGCCATCGCCGATCTCGGTGAGCATGGTGTGCAGGTACATGGTGGGATCCTTGGGTTTGATGCGGCTCATTATGTCGTTGATGATGACGGAGAACATCCCGGTGCCCACGGCATCCAGCATCTCTACCATAGCTACCTGACAGCCCTCGTTGAGCATCATCTCGGCGCACTCCAGGCCCGTGATGCCCGAGCCGATCAGAGCTACCTTGCCGCTGACCTTCACATCACCGGAGATCACATCGTAAGCGGTGCATACATGCGGCTTATCCACGCCGGGAATGCGGGGAACGATGGGGGCGGCACCGGCCGCCATCACAACGCCCTCCGGGGCGAGCGCTTTTACCTCGTCGATCGAGGGGGCTTTCCCCAATAGGACCTTTACGCCGGCGCGTTCCACCTCAGCCTTCATGGTCTCCACAAAGCGGGTGATCTTCTCTTTGTGGGGGCCTTTATCAGCTAAGTTCATGGTGCCGCCCAGGGTATCTTCCTTCTCGAACAGCGTCACATCGAAGCCTCGCTTTGCAAGGGTCACAGCGCTCTGCATACCGGCGGGGCCGCCGCCGATGACGGCAACTACACGGCCCGCCCCATCCTGTTCCGGGACAAGAGGATAGACACTCTCGTAGCCCACACGGGGATTCAGTGCGCACTTGACAGGCAACTGCGCGTAAAGCTGTTCGCGGCAGTACATACAGCCGATACATTTGCGGATACCTACCACATCACCTTTGGCAGCCTTTTTCATGAAGAAGGGGTCGGCGATCAGGGCGCGGCCCAGGGCCACGAAATCGCACAGGCCTTTTTCCAGTGTCTCCTCGGCTACCAGCGGGTCCTTGATGGTGTTGGTGGCGATCAGGGGGATGGAGATGGCCTCCTTCACGGCGCGGGTAACATGTGCTTTCCAGAAGGAGTCGTAGGAGTAGGGCTCGCAGTTGGCATCGGCATTAAAGTTATTGCCATTGGACACATTTAGTACGTCAGCACCAGCGGCCTCCAGCACCCGAGCGATAGCGGGGGCATCTTCCACGGTGCGGGTCTTGGGGATGTGGGGGGTGAACTCGTCGCCGCAGAAACGAACGGATACGGGGAAATCTCTTCCCAGGCGGGCCTTGATGCCCTGGACGATCTCGGTGTAGATGCGCAGGCAGTTCTCAATACTGCCGCCGTATTCGTCGGTGCGGTCATTATAATAGGGGCTGAGGAATTGGTGGAGCAAGTAGCCGTGACTACCGGCCAGCTCTACGCCGTCAAAGCCAGCCTTTTGGGCACGGACAGCGGCATCAACGAAGCGCTGTTCCACGATTTTGATTTCCTCGACCGTCATCTTGTGGGCAGAGGGACCACCGGGAGCTACAGGCACCTCGCTGGCGGCCCAGGCCTTGCCGGCTGCGGTAGGGGCGCTTTTGGCGCCGTAGTGGTGCAGCTGGACAAAGCAGCGGCAGTCGTACTTGTGGATGGCCTCGGTCAGGGGTTGGAAGGAGTTGGACATGTTCTCTGGTGGTGCATTTTCCAATGCATCTATCTTTGCACTCGGAA
>ERZ772900.1447-NODE-1447-length-21134-cov-8.455999_pt1 | contig 21134 bp, 16 predicted proteins | sample MGYA00512124_ERZ772900 | MGnify/ENA primary metagenome ERZ772900 (study PRJEB29015, sample SAMEA2737716) | human gut metagenome | biome: human gut; feature: human-associated habitat; material: faeces | place: China | collected 2012 ... | reverse complement strand
ATGTTTTTGGCGGATCAAGAGGTCAAAAATCCTCTTGCAAGCAAGCTTGCATCGGTTTTCTGACCTTTTGACCCTGGTATCAAATCATTATATTATTACAAAAACATTACTATTTCTTGTTATAGCTTAAAAAAGTTAATATTTTTCGTTATTGGTAATGATTCACGTAATGCTTTGTCAGATACAATACCTATATAAGATAAAAAAGTCTAAATAATTAGGAAGGGCAGATGAAAACTGACATGAATAAAAAGCAAAAAAATACAAGAACTTTTTTAATAAAAATCATGGATCAGCAGAACGGTACCTGGCAGGGCAGCGTTACCTGGGTGGAAGAGCAGCGAGAGCAGCATTTCCGCAGTGCCCTTGAATTATTGAAGCTGATAGACGGAGCACTTGATAACAATTATGAAGTCAGAATTGAGGAATAGAAGGAGGACGCCATGAAAAGTAATACAAAGAAACGTTTAATAGCATTCATGCTTTGCATGGTATTAGTGCTTAGCAGTGCGATATCAGCATTCGCTGATGATTTGGATATGCAAACCCAGGATCAGACCACTACAATGGATGAACCTACAACAAGAACACAGGAAACTGCGGAAAATAAAGCACAGACCGAACAGCCTGCAGCCGAAACTCCTGCACAGAATACACAAGAAGCTGCACCTCAGACAAATGATAACCAGTCTGAAGCAGCTGAGCAGCCAACTGTCTCTTCCGAAGAAAACAACGCATCGAACGAAACAATTGAATGCGAAGCAACTCAGTTAAAACAGGAAGTTGATAATGGAAATGATACAAAAACTACTGTAGTTGCTGATATTCCAGCCGGTGCATTTCACGCACATGCTTCTGAAATCACAATGGAAGTAAAGAGATTATCTACAGAAGATGTAGATGATGCAGTAATCGTTAAGTTAATCAAAAACGCATTAATAACCAATACTTCTCTTAGCAACTATGTATTATATGATGTGGTCTTCAAAGTAAATGGCGTTGAAACAGAACCTTTGAAATCTATCGATGTTAACTTCAAAGGCAGCGGACTGAAAGTGAAAGATACAAAAAAAGCAACTGCTTTCTATTTCGCTCCTGCAAAATCAGAAGATGGGATTGAAGAAGATCTTCTGGTAGAACTTCCACAGAGGGAAGACAAGATCAAAGAGCTCCTCGATGCCGGAACAGATAAGACCAGAGAACAGATTGAAGATGAATTCGATTTTTCAGAACTCAGTGTAAAAGACGAAGTTGCTGATGAACTGAAAATGGAAGTTCGTAAGAATCAGGTTTATGGATGTTATGTTGTAGAAGATAAGAAAGAAACTAAGAAATCTAAAAATACTACTAAAAGTACTACTGCCAATATCTCTAATAATACAACAACATTAGAGAATGAAACGGATGAACCCCCGGTTGTTCTTTCCGATAATGAAATTACATTAGCTTATGAGTATGGAAAGCTAACTGCTTCCTACACTGGATCTTCAACCGATTATGGCTATGTATGGTTCCGCAACATAAATAATAATGGTTTTGTTGCTCAATCACCTACTCGTTACACCAGTACAACTGGCACAGCACTTGGAAAAGATATAAAAGATGATGGAACTGAACTTTATATCGCTTTAAATGGCGGAGCACTTGGATATAAGAGAAATGGTGTTACAAATAACGAAGTTCAGTATTATGTAGCTGTATATAATAAGAAAGATATTGAATCAGATGGAACACCGGTAAGCGGAGCAACACCAGTAGCAACAAGTGGCATTTACAGTGTTACATCTTACTATGAAGTACAGAACGGAAGTTTTGAGACTCCGAAAGTTTATTCTAATTATAATCATTGGCAGTACTCCAATTCAGCGTATGCATCGGCTGAAGGAGTATGGCAGACAACGGGAGTTGGAACTGGGAACCATGCGAGTCACGATATTGAGATTATCAATACAGAAGATGGCGGATTCAAAAGCCCATATTCTTGGTATGGATCTGATAAGGCAGCTGATGGTAATCAGTTTGCGGAACTTAACTGTGAAGCAGCAGGAGCGCTGTATCAGGATGTATTGACCACTCCGGGCGAAACCTTGAATTATCAACTGGCACACAGAGCCAGAGGAAGCAATGCAAATAGTACACCAGAAACAGATACCATGTATGTGGTAATTATGTCTACAGAGATGGCAATTACACAGGGTGTAACAACGCAAGACAAGGTACAGGATATTATTAACAATCCTGGAAATTACCCGGGAGCAACAGTGGCACAGTATAGTGCAACGGATCAGGCATGGAGCATTCATCAGGGAAGTTACCGAGTTTTAGCTTCATCACAGTACTCGACAAGATTTTTCTTTGTATCAGGCGCGACAGCCTCTGGAAAGAATACAGTAGGAAACTTTCTAGATGATATCAAATTTACCCGGGATGTGTTGACACCGGTAGAAGGAACAGCAAATGTAACTTTTACAAAGACAATCAACGGATTGGAAACTTCGAGTGAAGCGGATAAAATTGCACGAGGATTAACCTTTACAGTGGGAGGTAAAACCCTCCGATACAGTGACCTTACATGGAGCTGGGCGAATGGAGTCTATACTGGAAGTACTACATTCACACTCTCAAAGAGTGAATGTGGAACATTAGATGTAAAAGAAGAAGGTACATTAGACGCAACTGGTTATACACGAAGCTCTGCATTGTTTGTAAATAATACCATTGCAAATAATGGAACGAGTGGAAGCGCAACTGTGAAGGTCAACAGAACAGTGGCCATTGAATTTAAAAATAATTACACCAAGAACAGCAATCCTGGTGGAAATGGCGGTTCTGGTGAAGAAGATAAGAATGTAATGACGCATGAGAAGTACATAAAGAAGAATGCAGATGGAACTTATGACATTACATTAAATGCGTCAGGAAGTATCGGAAGCCAAACCAATAAAGCCAAATTGGACATCGTACTTGTTGTAGATACCTCAGGAAGTATGGATAAAAAATCATCTGATACAGCAACAAAAACCAAGTTGGAAGATACTCAAGATGCGATTAATGCTTTGGTAGATGAATTTTCTAAAAATGACAAGAAAGTGGATGCACAGTACAAATTAGTAACATTTAGTGCGAACTCATCTATAGTAACTAAAAATTGGGTTACGGGTACAAAACTTAAGGAAAAAGTTTCTTCTTTGAAAGCTGCTGGTGGAACTAATTACGATAAAGGATTAGCGAATGCAGCAACAGCAATTAATTCATCTATCCGTGATGGTGCTAGAAAAATAGTTATATTCCTGACTGATGGTCAGCCAACATATTATGGAGATAAGAAAGGGTGTGGATCGGATACAAGTAAGAATACATTAGATGCAGCGATAACTTCTGCTGGTGAAATTTCTTGTAATGATTTTTATGCTGTTGGTATTGGTTTGCCAGGCGAAGGAGGAGTTCCTGTTTATACATATGATAACCATTATTATCATAACTATTATATCTCTGAACAAATTTCCGGACTTGAAATTTTAACTCGTGTTGCGAATGCAACGAGTGCGAATACAAAGGAACCTATCAACCTTTCATCATCTTCAGAACTGACTGATAAGTTTAAAGATATTGCTGGTGAGACACTTAATTTTACTTGTTCTAATGTAGTGATTTCCGATACATTAAGCAAATATGTAAAGACTACAGATAGCAGCAAAATCAAAGTCAATGTTGCTAAAATGAATGAAGATGGAAAAACTTTTACTGATATTTCTGGTAATGGAAGAGAATTTACATTAGAAGTAGCAAGGAGCGAAGCAGGTGGCGATGTTTACGAAGGAACAACGAAAATTGCGACTGCAAGATATAGTGTAGACTCAGAAACGGGAAGAGAAACAGCAACACTTACATTTGAACCGGATTATGAGTTGAAGAAGGATTACTACTATTATATTTCTATCACGAATGTGACACCTACAGACGAAGCGTTCAACGAATACCTTACCAATGGATATCCATCAGAAGGTAGTGACTATACGGATGCAAGTGGTGACGGATACGTGGCAATCAACACAGGTGATACCATTACTTCTTCAAAGAAAGATGGATTTTATTCAAATGCTAAGGCAACAATTTCTTACAAATGGAAGAATAAGGAATATAAAGAAAATTATCCAAATCCAGTCGTTCAGGTAGAGCCGATTACTGTAAAGAAAGAATGGGATGGTATTCAGAATCCTACGGATACAGTACTTGTTCAGTTAGTGGATAAAGTAGGAAAGCCGGTTGAAGGAAGAATATTAAAATTATCTTCACAGAATGACTATACTGCTAAAATGGCTGTGGAGCAGGCAAGCAATTATAGTGGCGTTCGAGAATTAAAAAAAGTTTCCAAGGATACTGCTAATGCTATTCAGTTTGAAGGTAGCTCTTATACAATGGTAGACAACAATGGAACTATTTCTATTGGAGATAGCAGTTACAAAGTAACCTATGCTAATGGAAATAATTCAACCTATACTATCACCAATACTAAAAGTTCTCAGAAGATTAAAATTCTGAAAAAACGAAGTGGTTCAGGTTCTTCCGATATTTACCTTAAAGGTGCAGAATTTACTCTAGTTAATTCTAAAGGTAATACTATTAAAATTGGAACGAACACGAATGGAACTTATATCTCTGATGAAAATGGTTTAGTTCTTGAAGGAGATATTGATTATGGTACTTACACTTTAAAAGAAGTAAAAGCTCCTTCTGGATATATGCTTCTTGAAAGTCCAGTAACTATCAATGTTGATGAAAATGGTATTACAGTTGCTAACCCACCTGTTGGAAAAGTAACATGTGAAAAAACTGATAATAACATTTATACAATTTCAGTTACAAACACAATGTTATATTCACTCCCATCAACCGGTGGAACCGGAATTTACCTGTATATGATCGGCGGTATCTTACTTATGTTCACAGCCGCATGGATCTTATATAAAAACAAATGCAGGGAGGTGCTGGAAAGATAATTTTATCAATTTATTTTCAGTGGCTCCCAAGCCACAAACAACGTTATTCTCCCTTATGAGGGGACAATAAATCGGGCATAGCCCTAAAAGAAAAGGAGACAACAATATGAAGAAGATGAAAAAATTATTCGCAGTGTTATTAACACTGGCAATGATACTCGGAATGAGTATGACAACATTCGCAGCAGAAACAAGCCAAATTAAAGTAACAGGTTTATCTTCACAGGAAGATGAAACAGTCAATTTATATCCTGCAATTACTTGGGATGAAGCAAATAGTAAATGGAATGTTGCTACTTGGGCCTCAGATTATATTCAATTAGTAGACGATAAGTATGAAATAACTAATGCTGAAGGATTAACAGCAGCTGTTACAGGTACTCCTCACACTCAGACACATTCAGCTGGTTCTACAGAAGTTACTTTTGATGGTATTCCAGTTGGTGCATATGTAATCACAGCATCAGGTAATAAAATATCTTATGCTCCAATGGTAGCGGAAACTTATAATAAAGATGCTACTTATATGGAAGCAAAAAATGTTGAAGTTGTAGCTAAAACAGATGGATATAATGTAACAAAAAAGGCAAAAGACCATTTTGTAGCTCGTGGTCAGGAAGTAGAATTCTCAATTACTACCACATTCCCAAGCTTTGAAGTTGCTGATTCAGATGAGAATAGCTTTACAATCGTTGACACCCCAACTGGTCTTGATATTACACAGGTAGTATCAGTTAAAATCGGTGGTGCCACTGTAACAAACTATGGAAAAAACAGAGATGATAACGGAGTATATACAATTGATTTATCTTCTTCAATTGGTACCTCTAATGCAAATGCTGGTAAAACTGTAATTGTAACATATAAAGCAACTGTTACTTCTGATGAAGGATATGAAAATACAGCAAACGCATTTAGAAATAGTGTAAAGATGGGTCAGGGAAATGAAGAAGGCTTCTCTGGCGATATCACACTTACAAAATATAACAAAGATAAATCTAAAGCTCTCGAAGGTGCTGAATTTAAACTTTACAAAGGTACAAAAGATTCACATGGTGATGCTTTATATGTTGTTCCAACAGAAAATGGTACATATAAAGTAGCTTTATCAGCATCTGAGCAAGGTGCCACTCAGACATTAGTAACTGTAAGTAATGGTACTCTTAAAGTTACTGGTCTTGATGAAGGTAAATACTGGTTTGAAGAAACAAAAGCACCAAAAGGATACTCTATTAACTCAGATGGTGCATCAGCTGAAATTACCGTAGTTGATGAACATGCAAAAGCTCAGTCAAAAGAAACAGAAATTAGAGATAGTAAACTTTCTTCCCTTCCATCAACCGGTGGTATCGGTACTACAATCTTCACAATCGCTGGATGCGTTATCATGATCGCAGCAGCTGGTCTGTTCTTCGCAAGCCGCAAGAAATCAGACAACAAATAATTGCAATAATTATTTATAATCAGATATTGAATCCGGGGCAGGTCGCCCCGGATTCCTAAAAAATAATACAACAGCAAGGAGAGTTCGGATGAAACGCAAAGCAAACAAACTTATTATTGGCATCATATTTTTAGCCGGGTTGTCCTTACTGCTGTATCCATTCGTTGCAAACCAGTGGAATAACTACAGGCAGAAGCAATTGATCAGCAGTTATGAACAGACTGTATCGGAAAAGGATGCAGCACATGAGATTGATTATGACGCAGAACTGCAGAAAGCAGAAGCTTACAACGAAGCATTACTTCCAAGTATCCTTCCTGATTCATTTGCAGTAGCCGCAGCCAGTGACAAAGAAGACCAGTCCTACATGGATGCTCTGAATATTGCCGGTGACGAGATGATGGGAATCGTGGATATCCCGAAGATTGACATCAAGCTTCCGATCTACCACACTACCGACGAAGATGTTCTCAAACAGGCAGCCGGACATCTGGAAGGAAGCTCTCTTCCAATCGGCGGTAAAAGTACACACGCCGTTATCTCCGCACACCGTGGACTTCCGAGTGCGTCTCTTTTTACCGATCTGGATCAGCTGGAAGAAGGCGATCATTTTCTGATCCATGTATTAAACGAAACATTAAGTTATGAAGTCGACAAGATTTCCGTAGTAAAACCGGAAGAAACTACCTCTCTTGCAGTAGAAGAAGGAAAAGATCTTGTAACACTTCTTACCTGTACTCCATACGGAGTCAATACCGAGCGGCTTTTGGTCCGTGGTCACAGAGTACCTTATGTGGAACAGGAAGTTGCCGATGAGAAGACACCGCTCAGCGGAATTAGTCTTCATACAAATTATCTTTTATGGGTAATTATTGGTCTTGTAATTACCACAATCTTCATCCTTGTGTTATACTTAAAGGAGAAGAAGCTTCAAAAGAAGAAAAATGAGACTTCTTAAAAAGAGAATAAGAACGAGAAAGGGAATATGCCTATGAAAAGAAAAATCTCAACCTTCCTTTTCGGTCTGTTATTCTTGATAGGATTTGGGATTCTGATCTATCCGATGGTATCCAACCAGTGGAACACCTACAGACAGAATCAGCTGATCAGCAGCTATGACAATACAATACAGGACATGGAACCGGAGGACTTCACCTCTGAGTGGGAAAAGGCAAAAGCTTTCAATGATACCATTCAGCAGAACAACCTCTACGGAGATGTATTTGGTGAAGATGAAAATGACATCAAAGATACCGAATACTGGAAGATCCTGAACGTTGCAGATGACGGCGTAATGGGATACCTTTCCATTCCGAAGATCAACATCACGCTTGCCATTTACCATGGCACCGGTGATGATGAACTTCAGACCGGTGTCGGACATCTGAACGGCACAAAGCTTCCGATCGGAGGGGAGAGTACCCACAGTGTTCTCGCAGCACACCGTGGACTTCCAAGCGCAAAGCTTTTTACCGATATCGATCAGCTCAAAGTTGGCGATAAATTTTACATCCATGTACTGGATGAAGTCCTTGCCTACAAGGTAGATCAGATTCTTCCGATGGTAGACAAAGACGATCATGAAACACTGGAGAAAGCACTCCAGATTGAAGAAGGAAAAGACCAGGTAACTTTATTTACCTGTACACCATATGGAGTCAACTCCCATCGTCTTCTCGTAAGAGGAACCAGAGTTCCATATAACGGCGAAGAGGATGCTACCGAATCAGTTACAGATTCTATGGTAAAAGCCATTCAGAATTATTATATGCTCTATTTAATTTTAGGACTTTCAATCACGATTCTTGTGATCATTCTCTTGCGATTCCTTTCCAAGAGAAAAGCTCACAAAGAATAACCAAGATTTTTAAGGAGGACATGAGGCGATGATGAATAAACGATTAAAACAGGGAAGTACTTTTCTCTTAGCTGTCGCTCTTACATTTCCACTGCTCACTCTTCCGGGTGCGAAAGCCGCAAACGCGATCGATACCGATAAAGAGTGTTCCATCCAATTTGACATTGGTGGAAGCAGTGAACTTCTAAATGACGGCGTTACTGTTCAGGTCAATCTGTACAAAGTTGCTTCGGTTGATGAATCCGGCAACTACACCGTAACGGATGCATTCACCGGACTGAAGCTTTCTTCCGTAAGTGCAGATAATCTGGATACGGCAGCTGCTACCTGGGCAGAACGTGCCAAAGAAGCACAAGGTAAGTTGACAGATTCTGAGGGAAATACGGTTGTTGATCCAACCGAAACTGTTACACTGCAGAACGGAAGAGGCTACCAAGATAAATTGGATACCGGACTTTACCTTGTAGATACACCAAAAGTGATTACAACCAATTATACTTATACCTTTACTCCTTACCTTGTATCACTTCCGACCAATAACTACTACAGTGGTAACGGTGCAAGTGATGACTGGATCTACGATTTGACCAAAGAATACAACAGTGCAGTTGGCCTGAAACCGGAACAGCACGTAAGATACGGTAATCTGGTGATCAGCAAGAAACTGGATAATCACAACGCTACCTTCGGTAACAAGGCAACTTTCGTATTCCAGATTGATATCACAACACTGGATGAGAAGACCGAAACCAGAATCGAAGAGCTTACCTTTAGCGCAGCAGGCAGCCATTCTGTAACGATCGAAAAAATTCCTGCTGGATCTCATGTCAAGGTAACGGAGGTTTACAGCGGTGCAAGCTATGAACTCGCTTCTGCTAAAAGTCAGGAAACAGACATCATTGCTAATCCTGAAAAAGAAACCGAAGTAGAATTCAGACCGGCAGAGGTTTCATTTATCAACAAACACGATGGACGTACCAATGGCGGCTACGGTGTAAAAAATAATTTCAAACTGGACGAAAATGGTCAGTATCAGTACACCAAACCGGCAGCAAAGAACTAGGAAGGGGGAGTCGGAATGAGAAAGTTACATAAGAAACCACTTATCATGGCAGCAGCAACACTTGCTCTTACCGGAACCCTGGCAGTTGGAAGCGCGATGGCGTATTTTACAACCTATTCGACAGCCGGTGGCGGTGTGAAAATGAATATGGGATTTACTGAGACAGTCCCGAAAGAAGACGTTGATGAAAACGGAAAGCACATTACAATTGAAAATACCGGTGATTATGACTGTTTCGTAAGAGTCACAGCATTCGCACCGGTAAAGCTTACTTATAACGCACCAAAAGGCGGATGGACAGACCGCGGTGACGGCTACTGGTATTACGACGATGTCCTTCCGGCAAAGGCAACCACAACAGAACTCAACATCAAATACACATTCCCGTCAGAGGATGATAAACCGGAAGAATTCAACATCGTAGTTATCCAGGAATGCACACCGGTTCTTTACAAGGAAGATGGTACACCATACGCCGACTGGAACCACGTAATCAAAAACGACAGCACACAGACGACAGAGTAGGAGGTAATGAGAATGAAAAAGAAAAAGAAATCATTTCCAAAGAAACCTGCCCTGGTCCTGACAGCCGCAGCACTCCTGCTGGTTGGAAGCACTGTCGGCAGTACACGCGCCGCACTCACTTACTACAGTGAGAATTATTCCGCACAGATGAATATGCAGAGTATCGGCGTATCTCTTCTGGAAAATGACAAAGTAGTCAGCAGCCGAGATTATGTATCGAACAATGAATGGAAGGGAACCTCAGATGGTACACTTCTCACAAACCTTCTTGGAAAGGATGAGACATTTACACCCGGCAAGAAATATAACGAAGCAATCAGCGTCAAGAACAGCGGTACGATCGACACCTTTGTACGTGTGATCATCACAAAAAGCTGGCAGGACGAAAAAGGCAATAAGAACCAAAACCTTTCACCGGATCTGATCGAGCTGAACTTCCTCACAGCCAACGGATGGCAGGTTGCAAAAGCACAGTCCACGAAAGAGCGTACCGTTCTTTATTATACCAAGGCAGTTGCAGCCGGAGATACCACACCGGCATTATCGGATACACTCCGAATCAATCCTTCGATTGCATCGGATGTAACAAAGCATGTAACCGAATCTGAAAAAGGTAAAACCATCACTTATACTTACAAGTACAATGGCTACACCTTCCACATTGACGCAGAGGTGGATGCAGTTCAGACACACAACGCAAAGGACGCGATCAAGAGTGCCTGGGGCGTGGACGTAAATGTATCAGACGACGAAACAACAATGAGCTTACAGTAGGGAGGTACAGAGTATGAAAAAGAAAATTTTGTGCCTCGCCATGACAGTGATAATGGCAGCAGGGGTACACACAACTGCATTTGCAAAGGATTATCAGGGAGCCGACGGATGGCAGGTTAATTTCACCGGCGGCAAGATGGAAAGTAATTTTAAAAGCTCCGATGTGACTGACGAGCTGGCAAATATCCAGCCGGGCGACAGCATCGAGCTCAAGGTTCAGCTTAAGAACTCCGATAGTACGGATACCGACTGGTACATGACCAATGAAGTGATCCAGACACTGGAGGATGCACAGTCTTCCGCAGAGGGTGGTGCTTACGAATACAAGCTGACCTATGTTGGAAGTGACAATGCCGAAAAGGTACTCTATGACAGCTCAACTGTCGGAGGGGAAGGTTCTTCCAAAGCCGGAGAAGGTCTGAAGCAGATTGATAGCTCAACCGAAGAATATTTCTACCTCGGAAGACTTGCTTCCAATAATACCGGAACGGTACACCTTACCGTCGGTGTTGAAGGTGAGACACAGGGCAACGGTTATCAGCTCACACTCGCAAAGCTCCGCATGAACTTTGCAGTAGAAAAGGTTTCAGCCGGCAAAACCATCACCAAGAATAAGATTGTTAAGACAACCAACACCGTTAAGACCGGTGATACCGCAAGAGTTCTTCTCTTCTGTGTGCTTGCACTCATCAGTGGACTGATCCTTCTTGCATATGGTATCTACACACTCAATAAGAACACAAAAAGACGCAGACAGAAAGGAGAGTAAGCAGATGAAAAAATGGAAAAGATTACTGGTTTCTCTTCTGACTGTAGCTATGACGATCGGCACTGCTTCCATAAATGTTATGGCAGCAGAACCGTATACTTATACGGTAACATTGTCAGCCGGCAATAAAGGAACAATTAACGGACAGAACAAGATTGAAGTGGCAAATCTTTCATCCGATTCTACCGTTACTTTCAATCTGAATGATATTCAGGTAACAGACGATAGATATTATGTCAAAGGTATCCGTCTCAGCGGTCGTGATAATGACGAAGCACTTGCCGCTCCTGCATTTCCTATCGACGGTGATGCAGACTATGTAGTCGCTTATGGAATCAAAGGCAACATGGTTGCCTATACCGTCAATTATCAGGATGCATCCGGTAAATCACTGGCAGAGAGCCAGACCTTCTACGGAAACGTCGGCGACAAGCCGGTCGTTGCTTACCGTTATATTGAAAATTATATTCCAGATGCTCTTGCACTTACGAAGACTTTGAGTGATAATGAATCTGAGAATGTATTTACGTTTACCTACACACCGGGAGCTACAGACCGTATCGTTGAGACAACAACTACCGTCACAACAACAGTTCCTGGAACCGCAACTCCTGCCGGTGCAGCAGGTACAACCGGAGCTGCCGGTACAACAGGTGCAGCCGCCGGTACTGGTACAGGTACTACAGCAGGTGGCACTACAGCAGGTGGCACTACAGCGGGTGGTACTACAACAGGCGGTACTGCCGGTGGTACAACGAATGCAGACAATTCTCAGGATACGACAGACGATACGACCACCGCACCGGATGAACAGACACCAAAGTCTCTGGTAGATCTGGATGATGAAGACACTCCAAAAGGAAATATCGATGCGAAAGACAAGACGAGCAAAACTCCGATCGCAGCAGGGATCGGCATTATCGTTGTTGCGGTAGCAGCTCTCGCAGGACTGATCGTATTCTTGAAAAAACGTGCAAAATAAAAAAAGCGCGGCACTAAAGGAGAAGTCTTTTTTGAAGAGAACGAAGAAAAAGAAAAGCCCGGTGGCTGCATTTTGCAGTGCACTGGGCACTGTTTTACTGACAGTACTGATTCTTGCCTGTATTCCGCTGACGCTTCCGAAAGCTTTTGGTTTTCAGATGTACACCGTGATCAGTGGGAGCATGGAACCGGCGATCCCGACGGGAAGCCTGGTCTATGTCCGGTATGAAGAACCAGACACGATCGTCAAAGATGATGTCATTGCTTTTTACAGCAACAATGCAGACGGCTCGATCATCACCCACCGCGTAGTATCCAACAGCCCGGCGATGGGACAGTTTATCACCAAAGGGGATGCCAATGAGGAAAAAGATATGAATCCGATCCCTTACAACAACTACATCGGAAAAGTAAAGCTTTCTGTGCCGGTTGTCGGCGGTATCGCACAGGCTGCAACCGGCACTGCCGGAAAGATTGCTGCCGCATCCATGATCGGTCTTGCTGTGATTCTTGAAATCGTTGCTGCCATGCTTGACAGACGCGATGACGAAGACGAATAAGAGAGAACGTTTTTCATTTTAGCTTGCTAAAGTGTGAAACATTTGCTAAAATAATATCAGATTGTATTGTCAGAAGAAGATGGGGGAATTTCACAATTCTCCCATTTGTCATATATTGAAAAGAATGGAGAGGTGAACGGATTGTTATCCAACCAGATTTTACAGAGAACAATCAATGAAATAGGGGATATCATCGAGTGTAACTGTTCCATCTGGAACACAGACGGAGTGATGCTTGCAGCTGTAGGTAAGGAGAAGCCTGCAGTAAAAAAAGCTGTCTGCTCATTTTTAAAAGAGCTGGAGGTTACCGGCGTATCGGAGGAGCACCTGGATGAATGCTATGGTCTGTTTCCGGTTTATGATGATGATGAACTGACTTATATTTTCGTGATCGAGCACAATAATGAGATTGATGTGCATACCAGCGGACGCTTAAGTGTCTGCCAGCTGGAGAGCCTTTTAAGATCCGGAAGCGAACGTCTTGACCGTAATCGTTTTATCCAGAACCTGCTCCTGGATAACCTGCTTCTCGTAGATATCTACAATCAGGCGAAAAAGCTTGGTATTACAGTTGAGCAGCGCAGAGTCGTCTATCTGATCGAACCGAAGAATCCGGATGACACGATCGTCCTGGATATGATCCGCGGGATTTATTCCTCGGGAACTGGTGATTTTGTTACTGCCGTAGATGAGGGACATATTATTCTGATCAAATCCCTTGACAGTACGGATGATTATGATACGATCCGTTCGACTGCCGATATGCTGGTGAATGCGATCAACACCGAAGCTATGGTCAATGTCCGGCTTTCCTTCGGAACCATCATTCCCGAACTCAAAGAGGTCTCACAGTCTTACAAAGAAGCTGGCATGGCTCTGGATGTGGGACGTATCTTCTATCCGGAACGCAATATTTTATCCTACCGCGAACTCGGTATCGGACGGCTGATCCACCAGCTTCCCGTTTCCTTATGCGAGATGTTCCTGGAAGAAGTATTTGCCGGAAATACCGTTGATCAGTTTGACGAAGAAACCTTATCCACAGTTGATAAATTTTTTGAAAACAGCCTGAATATTTCGGAGACAGCGAGACAGCTTTTCGTCCACCGGAATACGCTCGTCTACCGGCTGGAGAAGATCCAGAAGCAGACCGGGCTGGATGTCAGAGTCTTTGAAGACGCCCTGACATTTAAGATTGCTCTGATGGTCGCAGACCACATGAAATTCATAGAAAACAGAAAATAGGAGGACATGATATGGTGAAATTATACAAAGGCGGTGCCTATCTTTTACACGGTACTGAGGTAATTGCAGATGCACCCGATGCACTTGCTGCCGTAAAAAGCAAGACAGGTATTGAGACAACAAAAGAAGCTGCTGCAAAAGAGACAATGGCTTATGGGATCTTAAGTGCGCATAATACTTCCGGTAATATGCAGCAGCTTCAGATCAAATTTGACAAGCTGACTTCTCACGACATTACCTTTGTCGGAATCATCCAGACTGCAAGAGCATCCGGACTGGAGAAATTCCCGATCCCTTATGTTCTGACCAACTGCCATAACTCTCTGTGTGCAGTCGGAGGTACGATCAATGAAGATGACCACATGTTTGGACTGACCTGTGCGAAGAAATACGGCGGTGTCTATGTTCCGCCTCATCAGGCCGTTATCCACCAGTTTGCCCGTGAAATGCTCGCAGGCGGCGGCAAGATGATCCTTGGTTCTGACAGCCACACCCGTTATGGTGCACTCGGTACCATGGCAATGGGAGAGGGCGGACCGGAACTTGTAAAACAGCTTCTGAACAAGACTTATGATATCAAGATGCCTGGCGTTGTCGGAATCTATCTGGATGGCGAACCGGTGAAAGGTGTCGGACCGCAGGACGTTGCCCTTGCGATCATCGGCGCAACCTTTGGCAATGGCTATGTCAATAACAAGGTCATGGAATTTGTCGGACCTGGCGTTGGCAAATTAAGTGCAGACTTCCGTATCGGAATCGATGTTATGACGACAGAGACAACCTGCCTTTCTTCTATCTGGAGAACTGATGACAAGATCAAAGAGTTCTACGATATCCACGGAAGAAGTGATGACTTCAGGGAACTGAATCCTGGCGCAGTCGCTTACTATGACGGTCTTGTATATGTCAATTTGAGCGAGATCAAGCCTATGATCGCCATGCCGTTCCATCCGTCCAATGTCTACACCATCGAGGATGTCAATGCCAACCTTGCAGATGTTCTCCACGATGTAGAGCAGCGCGCGCTGGTAAGCCTGGACGGTGCTGTGGATTACTCTCTTCAGGACAAGATCGTAAATGGTAAACTTTATGTCGATCAGGGTATCATCGCAGGCTGTGCCGGCGGCGGTTTTGAAAATATCTGTGCTGCCGCAGACATCATCCGTGGCAAATACATCGGATCAGATGAATTTACCTTCAGTGTTTACCCGGCAAGTACACCGATCTACATGGAGCTTGTGAAAAATGGTGCGGTTGCTGACCTGATGGAAGCCGGTACGATCGTGAAGACAGCCTTCTGCGGACCGTGCTTCGGTGCAGGGGATACTCCGGCAAACAATGCATTTTCCATCCGTCACTCTACCCGTAACTTCCCGAACCGTGAAGGAAGCAAGCTGCAGAGTGGACAGATCGCATCTGTTGCCCTTATGGATGCACGTTCCATTGCCGCAACTGCTGCAAACAAAGGTTTCCTTACTCCGGCAACAGATTTTGATATTGAATACAAGAACCCGACCTACCACTTTGATTCCAGAATTTACGCCAACCGTGTATTTGACAGCCACGGCATTGCTGATTCTTCGGTTGAGATCAAATTCGGACCGAACATCAAAGACTGGCCGGCAATGAGCGCTCTTCCTGAGAATCTGATCCTGAAGGTTGTATCTGAGATCCACGATCCGGTTACAACAACAGACGAACTGATCCCGTCCGGCGAGACTTCTTCTTATCGTTCCAACCCGCTTGGACTTGCTGAATTTGCACTTTCCAGAAAGGATCCTGCCTATGTAGGACGCGCGAAAGCAGTCCAGAAAGCCCAGAAAGCGATTGAAGCAGGTACTTGTCCACTGGATGTACTGGATGAATTAAAACCGGTGATGGCAGCAATCCAGAAGTCTTATCCGGAAGTCGGCAAAGGAAATATCGGTGTTGGAAGTACCATTTTCGCAGTCAAACCTGGTGATGGTTCTGCCCGTGAGCAGGCTGCTTCCTGCCAGAAGGTCCTCGGCGGCTGGGCGAATATCGCGAATGAGTACGCAACCAAACGTTACCGCTCGAACCTGATCAACTGGGGCATGCTTCCGTTTATTACCGAAGAGGAACACACAAAGCTTTCTTTCAGGAACGGTGACTATCTCTTCGTGCCGGATATCCGCAAAGCAGTAGAAGATAAAGCTTCCACGATCAAGGCTTATGTCGTAGGCGATGATCTGAAGGAGATCGATCTGAAGCTCGGTGATCTGACGGATGCAGAACGTGAGATCATCCTCAAAGGATGTCTGATCAATTATTACAGAGGTTAATTTTTCTCAGACAATGATATGATTTCAAAGGGACGGAAATTTTTCTGTCCCTTTTTGCAACACTTCCGACTTTTTTATACTCTTATATACAAAGAACCTGTTATGAGAGGAGGGACCTTATGATCGATGCAATTGCATTTAAAGAATTATATAAGACGGTTTATCAGGATCTGTATCGTTTTGCGCTCTGCATGATGCATCATCCGCAGGATGCAGAAGACGCCGTCAGTGAAGCCGTTCTTTCCGCCTATGAGAACATACATAAATTACGCAAAGAAGAAGCATTCCGTTCCTGGATCTTTCAGATTCTGGCAAATGTGTGCCGCCGGAAGTTAAAGAGCCGTGAACGGACCGAGACCGAGCTGAAAGAAGATCATGCTTCTGCCACATACTGTGACGGACTCCGCACAGATGTGGAACGTGCTTTTCTTATTCTCGATGAAGACGATCAGCTGATCATCGGCTTATCCGTCTATGGCGGTTACAACAGTAAAGAGATCGGAAAAATGCTAAGGATGAACCCGAATACAGTCCGCTCCCGCAGAAAGCGTGCCCTCGAAAAGATGAGCTGGCTTCTGAAAGAGTAGGATAAAAGAGTAATAGGAGGTGTTTCATATGACAGATCACGAAAAAGAAATACTGGATAAAATAAAACAATCTACGGAAAAAACTCCTGTTCCGGAAAGCCTTGCACCGGATCAGATTATGAAAATGCTGGAAGAGCATAACAGCACTCAGGCTTCCGGACATATCCCGAAAAAGCATGGATTTTCCCGCGGCCACCGGATGCGCGGAGGACTTATTGCTGCCGCACTGGTACTGGTTGTCGGCATTGGTGCCCACATCCGCCAACAGAATCTTTCTTCAGACTCAGCCACTTCTTCCACAAAAGGCAGTTTTTCAATCGGTACATCCTCCGGTAAGCTTGCCTCTTCCGATACTTTAGAGACGGCAACCGATTATGATGAAGTCTACACATACCTGCAATCTTATCAGGATGAGCTGGATTCTTCATCCGCTACCGGTTCAACCGACAGCGGAATTGTCATGTATTCAAATGAAACAGCCGACAGTGGTGTACGCACCGATAGTTCCAGCTCCTCTTCGGATTCTGCAACAGCCTCTACACGCGCTGTGGATACTTCATTTTCCGATACCAACGTCCGCACAGAGGGCGTCGGTGAAGCAGACATTGTAAAAACGGATGGAAGTTATCTTTATACACTGAAAGCAAACTCACAGGAAATTTCCATTGTAGATATCCGGTCTGATCAGATGAAGGTTGTTTCCGGTATTTCGCTGAATGAGAATTTTCAGGCATCTGAATTTTACCTGAGTGACCAGAAGCTTTTTGTCCTTGGCAACATGCAGAACACGCAGGTTGATTCTGACAGTAAAACCTTGTACCGCGGCAGCTGTACCCGTATCCAGACTTATGATCTGACAGATATCAACAATCCGAAATCCATCGGAACCGTGGATCAGAGTGGTTACTACCGCACTTCACGTTTTAAAGACGGATATCTGTATGTATTCAGCGACTATTATATTTACGATACGATCACCAAAAAAGATTATCCTTCCTATGTTCCGCTTGTTGGTGACAATCTTCTGAAGCAGTCGGATATCTATCTCCCGACGAACCATGCAGCAGACCAGTACCTTGTTGTCAGCTCCGTTTCCGCTTCCAGTCCGGATAAGGCAGCAGACCAGAAAGCAGTCATGTCTGAGAATGGCGAAGTCTATGTGAGTGAGAACAACATTTATATTTACGAGTATGCGAACAGCAGTATCCTCGCAGATAATCTTGCGTCAAAGAATCAGACGATCCTCCGCAAGCTGTCTTACAATAAAGGAAAACTTTCCGGCTCTGCCCAGGGCAAAGTAAAAGGATATCTGAACGATTCCTTCAGCATTGATGAGTATGACAATACGTTGCGGCTGGTGACAACGGTTACGCACAATGTCGGAAGCTCTTCACAGTCCAATTCAGTCTATGTGCTGGATGCAGATTTGAAAACAATCGGTAAGATCGAGGATCTTGCCAAAAATGAACAGGTCTATTCCGCAAGATTTTTGGGCGATACCGGTTACTTTGTAACTTATGAACAGACAGATCCTTTATTCTCCGTAGACTTTTCCGATCCGGAGAATCCGAAGATCCTTGGCAAGCTGAAAATTCCCGGCTTTTCAGAATACCTGCATTTTTACAGTGATAACCTGCTTCTTGGCATCGGTATGGATACCGATGAAAATGGCATTACAAACGGGGTAAAGATCTCCATGTTTGATATCAGTGATCCTTCGGATGTGAAGGAAGTCAGCAAGTACACACTGGATCAGTACTATTACTCGGATGTTTTTTCTGACTACCGTGCAGCACTGGTTGATCCGGAAAAGAATCTGATCGGCTTTCCGCTTTCCGGATCTGCCAACCAGTATGTGATCCTTTCTTACGATAAAGATCAGGGCTTCCAGGTACAGATGCAGGAGGAAGTCAACGGTAATTCTTATCTTGGAACCCGCGGTGTGTATGCAAACGAAAAGTTCTATGTGATCAATGGAAATGCAATTGAAGCATACCGGATGGGAGACTATGTGAAGATAGATGATCTGCTGCTATAGTGCAGCTTTGCAGAAGGAGCTGCCGCTCCGCATACTTTGTACACCATTCCACATCATTGTATACACCAAAATCGTATATAATCGAGTAGGCTGACTCCTACTCGATTCTTATACTTTGTACATCATCTCGCTTAACAGCTCGATGATGTACATTCGCCAAATGCAGATCCTTGTGCAAGCACAAATCTGCACTTGGCTCATCGTATACACAAAAACAGGTGCCCACTGGGATATATCACTAAGATATACTTACGTGGACACCTGTTTTATATTTTCATTTACCTGTTATTCCACACCGTTAAAGCAGTAGGTACATACCTGGCATGCATCAATCCCGATTGATTTGATCAGATCATCCAGTCTGTGATAACGAAGTGAAGTGAAATTCTGTCTCTTGCGGATTTCCTCCAGCATTGCTGCATACCGGTCACTGTTCGGATCCGCATATTCACCCAGTACATTGACATCATTGTCGCCTTCCCACTCACGGATGATCCTTCTTGTGATCAGATCCAGGTCTGATTTGGAACGGGAGAAGTTCAAATATTTGCATCCGTACAAAAGCGGTGGACATGCCGGGCGGACATGCACTTCTTTTGCGCCACTCTGATACAGGAACTCTGTCGTCTCACGGAGCTGTGTGCCACGCACGATAGAATCATCGATCAGCAGCAGGCTCCTGTCTTCGATCAGACTATGTACCGGGATCAGTTTCATTCTGGCGATCAGATTACGCTGACTCTGTGTTGTCGGCATGAAGGATCTTGGCCAGGTCGGAGTATATTTGATAAATGGTCTTGCATACGGAATACCTGATTCATTTGCATAGCCTATCGCATGAGCAATACCCGAATCCGGAACTCCTGCAACAATATCCACGTCGATCGAATGGTCATCTCTCTGTGCTAAAAGCTTTCCACAGTTGTAACGCATTTCTTCTACACCAACCCCTTCATAAGAAGAAGTAGGATATCCATAGTATACCCACAGGAACGAACAGATTCTCATCTTTTCACATGCAGGACTTACAGTCTCCACTGATTCCGGTGTCACGTAGACGATTTCCCCAGGTCCCAGCTCTTTGTAATCTGTGTATCCAAGGTTGATATATGCAAAGCTTTCAAAGGAAACGCAGTATGCATTCTCTTTCTTTCCGATCACAACCGGTGTACGTCCGAGAAGGTCTCTGGCTGCATAAATTCCATTCTCTGTCAGAAGCAGAAGTGTCATCGAGCCTTCAACTACTGACTGCACATAACGGATTCCCTCAACAAACGAATCCTTTTTACAGATCAATGCCGCAACCAGCTCTGTAGAATTGATCTGTCCATTGGTCATAGACTGAAAATGTGTATGTCCATTTTCATAAAGATTCCGGATCAGCTGATCCGCATTATTGATCTTACCTACTGTCGTAATTCCAAAGCACCCCAGATGCGACTGGATCAGAATTGGCTGTGGATCATAATCTGAAATACATCCAATTCCAATATTTCCCTTCATTGTATCAACATCTTTTTCAAATTTTGTACGGAACGGTGAATTTTCAATATTATGAATCGCTCTCTTCCAGCCATCACTTCCGTAAGTAGCCATACCTCCGCGGCGGGTTCCAAGATGCGAATGATAATCTGTTCCATAAAAAAGATCCAGATTACATGCTTCTTTTGATGCAACGCCAAAAAATCCTCCCATATCTGTAGGTCTCCTTTCTTTATCCCAATGCCATAGCCTGTATTTTTCATCTATTTTTTAGTGTATCATGCATTTATGGACGGAAACAATAGCAAAACCCCGAATATATTGCAAATGGCTATAACTATTTCTAATCGTATTTATAATTGTTTGAATTTTCTGATATATATGAATTTTAATCTAAAGCTTTGTATAAAAAGGAATTTGGGGATATTGGTAAAATAATAAAAAAATATAAACTCTAATTTATGTTGTATATGTATATAGCTTAAATTAAAGTTTATTTTTATTT
>ERZ772900.1444-NODE-1444-length-21144-cov-9.729480_pt1 | contig 21144 bp, 25 predicted proteins | sample MGYA00512124_ERZ772900 | MGnify/ENA primary metagenome ERZ772900 (study PRJEB29015, sample SAMEA2737716) | human gut metagenome | biome: human gut; feature: human-associated habitat; material: faeces | place: China | collected 2012 ... | reverse complement strand
ACGAGAATGACCGGTATCAAGAATACTTTGATTATTTCTCGGATCAGCTCAGTATTGATTTGTTGAAGAAGGATTACCCTTACGATTCCGAAATGTTGGATAACATTCTGGAGTTGATCGTTGAAACAGTTTGCACGAAGCGACCATTGATTCGCATTGGTGCAGAGGAACGTCCAGCAGAAATTGTCCGCAGTCGGTTTATGAAACTGAATGTCGAACACATTCGATATGTTATGTCCTGGAGGTACATTAAAGAAGAAAGACATTCACTGGAGAGAAACAGTAATCTTGGTATATATTTTGATAGGAATTCGCTTCTATAAATGAATACACAGTACTGATTCCATAGAATATCACTACACATAGCAAATGATTTGCTGCTTTTTATTTTTATCAGGGTAGTCCATAGTGGGCTGCCTTTTGTTATACAAAATGGAGACAATCAGGGAATCTGTAAAAAGAGGCATGGGCGGCGCAATTTACGGTATTGCAAGTGTTACTATATTTGTTAGATTTTTACAAATATACCCTGTACACAAAAATTTCACTTGTAATCTGGCAGGATATCGGCTACACTTTACTCATTCCAATCTGATAGGAAGGATAAGAAAGAGTATGAGAAAGAAATGGATTTTTACCGGAGTGGCATTTGCACTTGCAATGACCTTGACCGGATGCAGAGATAATGCGGCAGCCAGTATTCCGCAGCAAAGCAGCCAGGAGCAGACGAAGGAGCAGACACAGATGATCCCTATGGAGGAGGCACAGGAAGCGGCGTTAAAAGCAGCGGATATTGAAGCGGCAGATGCAGACATTTCAGCCACGACCTTAAGTGAGGTGGCGGGAGTGGCCTGCTATAAGGTGGAATTTACTTCCGGAGAGTATGCCTACGCCTACACGATCAATGCACAGACAGGAGCTGTCATGGAAATGAGCAGCCAGGAACAGAATGCACAGACTTCCGGGACGCAGACGGAAACGGCAGACCCCGCTGCCTCGGCTCCGGCACAGACCTCAGGTTCAGCCTCAGCCCAGGCACAGACCTCAGCCGCTGCACCGGCACAGAATGCAACAGGTACCGGAACCGTGGATGAAGCAGCAGCACAGAAGATCGCACTGGAGCATGCCGGAGTGAAGGCAGCGGACGCAACGATCACCAAGTCAAAGCTTGATTATGAAGACGGACGTCAGGTATATGACATTGAATGGTATGCAGGCGGTGCCAAGTATGACTATGAGATTGCGGCAGACACCGGAGAGATCATCAGCTCCGCATATGAAGAAAAAACGATGGGAGCAGACAGCAGGAACGTTACGGTCAGTGAGGCAGATGCAAAGAAAACAGCCCTTGACCGTGTAAGCGGTGCAACAGACAAGAATCTCTACGAATGGAAGCTTGATTATGAAGACGGACACCCGGAATATGAAGGAAAGATCATCTACGGTGGAACGGAATACGAATTCACGATTGATGCAGCGACCGGATCCGTAATGGAGTGGGATGCTGAGAAGGTCCGTTAAGACAGACAGGAGAAGTAGTTGCGTACAAAGATTATCAATGACCAGTTAACAGATTTATTCTATAACTTTATCGAGATGGAAGACCGTATTGCGGCCAATGACCGGTAACTTAGACAGCTCGGATATGCGGTTTTTGTCCGCCGTAGGAAAAGGGGGCCATCCCAGAACCATCACCCAGGCCGGTGATTACCTGCGTGTCAGGAGACAGACGGCACACCATGCATCCAGCAGCCTCATCCGGAGAGGATATATCACCAAGATGACGAACCCGAACGATGCCAGATCCCAATGGCTCATTCTTACGGATAAGGGGATGGAGGTTGTGGTCTATTACCGGAACCGGATCCGCAGCAACGTAAAAGGCATGACGAAGATTTCTCCGAACAGGAGATGGATGGAATGATCGGTCTGCTGGCGCAGATGAACAGCTTTCTGGATTCCAAAAGAGTGGAAGGCACCGTATCATCCAGAAGAAAAAAATAACCGGAGGAGAGCTTATGGCAGTAACCATACGTGACGTCGCAAGGGAAGCGGGAGTTAGTGTTGCGACCGTGTCCCACGCCTTGACCGGGTATACGGATATATCCGTAAAAACAAGACAAAAAATACAGGAAACGTACATTGTGTATGTTGATAATGAAGTAATGGAAATTGAAAAAGAAAGATAAGAAGAAAAGAAAACTTACAGCGTATGCGGGTCAGAGTCCTGCGGAAAGGTGAATCACAGAGACGTTCAGACGGGAGATATGTATACACTTATACGGATTCTCCCGGAAGATGTAAATATGTTTATGAACAAGACCTTGTAACGCTTCAGGAAAAAGAAGCACAGCTCATGAAAGATCAGATGGATGGTCTATGTGCAGATATGATAAATATGTAACAAAAAAATCATACCTGCACTTTTTTGAAATTATAATTGACTGACAATGCATGTGGTGTCGCGATTAATTAATACCGGAGTAATAACCTTATGAACTGGTGTTGTCTGAATAACAGGTTTTCTTTTCTTTCTTTCGTTCATTTGTTCGACCAGTATTTCCATAGCGGTTTCGGCTATTTTATCAATTTGTTGTCCGACAGTACTGGTAGGAATGACAGCTTCATTGGAGATTGGAGAATTGTCAAATCCAATTATTTGATAATCTTCTGGAAGTGAACCGTATGATCGAATTAGTGAATTTAAAAACATGTTGGCATATGTATCATTGGCAAGAAAGATTCCTTTTCTTTTTCCCGTGTAAGTTTTATCCAGATAGCTGGCAATTTCCTGAATGGACTTTTGGTTATCTTGATAAGAGTTTCCTAAATCTTTAAGAAGTAATTCATAGGAAAGATTACAATCTCTACAAATATCAACAAAACCCTGAATACGTCCATACGCGGGGATATATTTAGGGACATCTACATTTATATGAATATATATATCGCAATTACATTTCTTTAGCAGACTTGTCGCCTGAACACCACCCATATAGTTATCGGTATTGACGCTGTTTGTATATTCATCTTCCCGTTCAATAGTGACAATAGGAATGTTATAGGAGGCCAGTTCTTTTGAAGGAATGGTATGGCTTAATACAATCATTCCTTCAATGTTATAGGCTAGTAATTCCTGAATGTACTGCCGTTCTATAGCTTCATTTGAGTTTCCGGTAAAAACAAGAAACTTGTATCCAAATTTTTCATAAGAAGAAAGAAGTTGGTTAAGCATCTCAGAATAGTAGTGCAGATACAGATTTGGAACAATAATACCAACAAATTCTGTTTTTCCGTTTGCAAGTATTTTTGCAACTTTATTTTCTTTATAATCTAAATCAATTAATGCCTGTGCAATGATTTCCTGATTTTTTAGAGTAAGTGAATCCGGATTATTAAAATAGCGTGAAATAGTAGTCTTTGAAAAATTAGTATATCGTGCGATGTCATCAAAAGTTACTTTCTTTTTGCTCATGATAGTCAGCTCCTTTATATTCTATGATTATATCAGATTCGGAATTGTTATTCAATCAAAAAATAACCGGTTACTTTACCGGTTATGCACATTTGCTAAATAGTTACCTGCAATTTTTGTCTAAAATCATGAAAAAATAGTTGTAACTTGACTTCTAAAGTAATAAAAGTTATGATTAAGAAAAGAAACAAAGTAACCGGTTACTTTACCGGTTACAACGTGTAATAAGAATATGGAAGGGGTATGAAAAGTGGAAGCGAAAAAAAAATTAACAAATGGAAAACATACAATGAAGCAGAAACAGTTGTATGTCAGGAAAAACTGGCAGTTGTATGTGTTCTTCCTGATGCCGGCACTTGTGTTTACGATTATTTTTAAGTATTTGCCAATGGGTGGAATTCTTATGGCGTTTGAAGATTATAATGTACGTCTGGGACTTTTAGGAAGTGAATGGGTAGGACTGGATTATTTCAGACGTTTTTTATCTTCACCGGATTTTATGTCCTATTTATTGAATACGTTAAAGTTAAGTTTATATGGTTTATTATGGGGATTTCCAATGCCAATCATATTGGCACTGCTATTGAATCAAATTCGTAGTGTTGGTATTAAGAAAAAAATTCAGCTTTTGATCTATGCGCCTAATTTTATATCGGTTATCGTTTTATGTGGTATGGTGAGAATGTTTTTATCTCCGGTAGGACCGCTCAATCAAATTCTGGGAACATCAACAAACTGGATGACAATGCCGGAGGCATTTCGAACAATCTACATTGCCAGTGGCATATGGCAGGGTGCCGGATGGGCTTCCATCATGTATACCGCAGCCTTATCCAATGTCAGTAAAGAGTTAGAGGAAGCCGCTATGCTTGATGGTGCAAATGTTTTGCAACAGATATGGTATGTACAGCTTCCCGCTATTAAAAATATTATTGTGATTCAATTCATTCTTTCTGCGGGAAACATTATGAGTGTTGGATTTGAAAAGGCATATGCACTTCAAACAGGAATGAATCTGCCAACGTCAGAAATCATTTCAACATACGTATATAAGATCGGTTTGTTGAATGGTGATTATGGTTATTCCACAGCAGTGGGTATATTTAATTCCATCATAAATGTGATTTTATTGCTTGTTGTAAATGGAATTGTATCAAAATTAAACGATGGAGAAGGATTATAGAAGGGAGGCATACAATGATGGCAAAAAAAAATAAAACAAAGGCGATAAAAAGAAGTGCAGCTGACAGAGTCATTCTTTCTCTGGGTTATAGTCTTTTAGCATTATTTACAATAGCAATTGTTATTCCGCTTGCTTATGTTGTAGTTGCTTCTTTTATGGATCCCAATGTACTGAATAATCAGGGAATCAGCTTTCGTATAAGGGACTGGTCACTTGAAGCATACAAAAGAGTGCTTGAAGATAAAATGATATGGAGGGGATTTGCAAATTCTTTCTTTTACTCCATTACAGCAACAGCAATTTCCGTTTTCATTACACTTCTTGCAGCTTATCCAATGTCTAAAAAAGATTTGGTAGGCAGAAAGTTTTTTAATGCATTATTTGTTTTTACTATGTTTTTTGGAGGAGGATTGATTCCTACATTCATTCTGATGAACCAGCTTCGTCTGGTTAATACAGTATGGGCGATCCTTTTGCCGGGGGCATTTAATGTATGGAACATGATATTGGCAAGAACCTATTATCAATCTGTTTCCAGTGAATTATGGGAAGCTGCGCAGCTTGATGGAGCAAACGAGATACAGTACTTTTTCAAGATTTTACTTCCACTTTGCAAACCAATCATTGCAGTTCTGGTATTATGGGGATTTGTTGGAATGTGGAACAGTTACTTTGATGCAATGATCTATTTAAATGATGCTGATTTGCAGCCTTTACAGTTAGTACTTCGTTCCATTTTGGTACAAAATACACCACAATCAGGAATGATTGCTGATATTCAAAGTACCGCAGAAATGGCAAAAATGGCAGAATTGTTAAAATATTCAACGATTGTAGTATCCAGTATTCCACTTCTTGTGATGTATCCATTTTTCCAAAAATACTTTGACAAGGGTGTTATGGTAGGTTCCGTTAAAGGGTAAAAATAGTAGGAAGGAGAAAACGCAGATGAAAAAACGAATAAAGAAAACAATTTGTATATTACTGACTGCTATTAGTTGTATATCATTAGCTGGTTGTAGAGAAGCGGCAGTAGGGCAGGCTGACATCAATCCAGAAACTCCGATAGAGGAAGTGACTTTCCCATTGGCTGAAACAAAAGAATTGTCATTTATTACGAATGCACCTGCCAGAACAGATCAGGATCCAAATAAAAGAGTGATATTTATGAGATTGGAAGAACAGACAAATGTACATATCAATTGGACATGTTTTGTAGCTGATCAGTTTGGAGACAAGAAAAATCTGGCTTTAGCACAGTTTGGAGCATTACCTGACGGATTGTTTGTAGCAGGAATGAGTGATTATGATTTGCTTCGCTATGCAAAACAGGGAATTATTATTCCTTTAGAGAACTTGATTGATAAATATATGCCGAATTTACAAGCTGTTTTTGAAAAATATCCGGAATACAGGGTAATGTGTACTGCTCCGGATGGACATATATATTCTTTCCCATGGATTGAGCAGCTGGGAGCAGGAAAAGAAGCCATACAGGCAATTGGTGATATTCCATATATAAACAAGAAGTGGTTGGATTATCTGGGGCTGGAAATGCCAAAAACAACAGATGAATTAGAGAAGGTTTTGATTGCTTTTCGTGATCAGGCAAAAGAACTACAACAAGAATTTGATATTACAGGTGACGTGATACCAATGTCCTTTATTATTAACAATGGTGATCAGGATCCGGCTATTTTGATTAATGGATTTGGCGAAGGATATGGAGACACCGGTGACCATTTTGCAGTAACAGATGAAGGAAAGGTAATTTATACTTCCGTACAGGAGGGATATAAAGAAGGAATTATCTGGCTGCATCATTTGGTAGAGGAAGATCTGGTGGATCCAGAGGCTTTTACGCAAGACTGGTCTACTTATGTGGCAAAAGGAAAGAATCACAGATATGGATTATGCTTTACCTGGGATATAGCGAATATTGATAATTATGAAGATTATGTAATGCTGCCGGCGCTTGCTGGACCTGAGGGCCTTGTAAACATAACAAGACAGAATGGCAGTGAAACAAGTGGATATGACAGGGGACGTTGTGTTCTGACTTCAAATTGCAGAGATACAGCACTTGCAGCTGCATGGATTGATCAAATGTACAATCCTATTCAGTCTGCACAGAATAACTGGGGTACTTATGGTGAGGAAAATAGTGATAACATTTTTGAAATGAGTACAAATGCTGATGGAGAGCCAATGTTAAGACATATGGATCTCAGTGGAAAATCTCCGGTAGAAATTCGTGAGAACCAGTCAGTTAATGGGCCACTTGCTATTTTGAATGAGTACTACAACGTGTATGTAACAGAACCTGATGACGCAAAATGGCGTCTTGATAATATGCATGAAACATATCTTTCTGATATGAAAAGCAAATATGTATTCCCAAATGTTTTTATGAGTATGGAGGATACGAACAGAGTCTCACAGCTTGATACTGATATCAAAAAATATGCAGAACAAATGAAAGCAAGTTGGATTTTAAATGGTGGAATTGAAGAAGAATGGGAAAGCTATCTGCAAAAAATGGAGGACTATGGACTTTCAGAGTATCTGGAGATCAAACAGAAATATTTTGATGCATATATAGAGTCATTATCAGAGGAAAATTAGTATACAACGGGAGTGATAAACATGAGTGAAATGGTAAAAAAAGCAAGAAAATATGAGATGGAAGAAAGCATGAAAATAGCAAAGGAGAACAGACCGGTATATCATTTTTCAAATCCGGTTGGCTGGATGAATGATCCGAATGGTTTTTCTGACTATAAAGGGGAACATCACTTATTCTTCCAGTATTATCCGTATGCAACACATTGGGATTCTATGCATTGGGGACATGCAAAAAGTACTGATTTTATCAAGTGGGAATACCTTCCAACAGCATTGGCTCCAGATCAGGACTATGACAATTTTGGTGTATTTTCCGGTAGTGCCATTGAAGATGGAGAAAAGCAGATACTGATTTATACAGGTGTAGAAGAAAAAGTGGCTGAAAATGGAGATAAATGTATCCGCCAGAATCAATGCGTTGCAATAGGAAATGGTGTTGAATATGAAAAAATTGAAAATAACCCGGTTGTGACTGCGGATATGTTACCAGAAGGAAGTAGCCTGGAAGACTTCAGAGATCCGAAAGTTTGGAAGGAAAATGGCAAATACTATATGGTTGTTGGAAGCCGCCATAGTGACGGAAGCGGCCAGATTGCGTTGTTTTGTGCAGAAAAACCGGAAAAATGGGAATTTGCAGGAATTTTAGATCGTAGTGAAAATAAGATAGGAAGGATGTGGGAATGTCCGGATTTTTATCCTTTAGATGGAAAACAGGTTCTTATGATTTCACCACAGGAAATGGAAGCAGAGGGATTGGAATTTCACAATGGTAACAATACAGCATTTTTGATTGGAAACTATGACAAAGAAATGCTGAAGTTTACGAGAGAAAAAGTTCAGTGCGTAGATTATGGACTTGATTTCTATGCACCGCAGACTATGGAGACAGAGGATGGAAGAAGGATTTTGATTGGCTGGATGCAGTCATGGGATAATCCGATGTATCCGGATACTCAGCGATATTCTGGTATGATGACTGTTCCGAGAGAGTTATCAATGAAGGGCGGAAGAATTTGTCAGAAGCCAGTACGTGAGCTTGAAAAGTATCGCAGCAATGTTATAAGTTACGATAATGTTTGTATTCACGAAGAGACAGAATTGAAAGGCATTAGTGGAAGAAGTATCGATCTGGAAATAGTTCTTAAAGGGAAGGAATATGGAAAATTTAGAATAAAACTGGCTGCGGATGAAAAGCACTATTCAGAAATAATCTATGACAAGGATGAAAAAACACTTACATTTGACCGGACTCATTCTGGTTTCAAGAAGGATACAATAAGTACACGCAGTATGTATGTCTCAGATAAAAAAGATGTGATAAACCTGAGAATTTTAGTAGACAGATTTTCTGTGGAGATATTCGTAAATGATGGGGAACAGGTAATGACCTCACTGATTTATACACCGGTAGATGCTTCTGGAATTAGCTTTGCAAGTAATGGAAACACACATTTGGATGTAACCAAATATGATATTGAGGTAAAGTAATGGAAAAATATGATGTTGTAGCAATGGATGAATTACTTATTGACTTTACACAAAATGGATATAGTGAACAGGGAAATCCGATTTTTGAAGCTAATCCGGGAGGAGCCCCATGTAATGTGCTTGCCATGTTACAAAAGATGGGAAGGAAAACGGCTTTTATTGGTATGAGCAGACAGGACATGGAAGAGATGCTTGTGTTTGCAAATGCAGCAGCATCAATTATTACAACCAGAAGAGGTGCTCTTCGGGTGATGCCAGAACAAGCAGAAAATGATTGACTTTTGAAAAAAATATTGATAAAATCCAATTAAAGAAAAGGGAGTAGCTAGCCATACGTGTTCGCTTATCCGTCAGTACAGTTGTTGGAGACAATAACTCGGAAAGTGATTAAATAGCGAGACTTTTACTGTAATGTCTGCAGTAGAAGTCTCTTTTTTTATGCCTACCGCAGGCAAAAAAACAAGAAAGAGGTGGCGTGCAATGATGTTACATGTATTGTTACTAACAGTAGGATTTGTATTTTTGGTGAAAGGCGCAGACTGGTTCGTGGAAGGGGCTGCGGGAATTGCTAAAAAACTTGGGATTCCCCAATTGGTCATCGGACTAACGATCGTGGCTATGGGAACTAGTATGCCGGAAGCGGCAGTCAGTATCACATCAGCGTTAAGCGGCAGCGCGGGGATTTCCATTGGAAATGTGGTCGGGAGTAATATTTTAAATATCCTGATCATTCTTGGAATTACTGCAGTTCTTACTAATGTAAGGATACAGAAAACCACATTTCGCTATGAAATTCCGTTTATGATCGGTATTACCATAATCCTTATGGCATTTGGAATAACAGGAAATCAGATCACTTTCCTGGAGGGCATTTTGTTCTGGCTGTTGTTTCTTATATTTCTTGGATATTTGTTCGTGATCTCTAAAAAAGGATCAGTCCAGGATGAAGAAGAGATAAAAGAGCTTCCTCTATGGAAGGGAGTATTGGGTATCATAATTGGAGGAATTCTGGTGGTTAAAGGAAGCGATTTTGCAGTAGAGGGAGCAACCGAGATTGCAAGATATTTTGGAATGAGCGAACGGTTTATTGGTCTTACAATTGTTGCTTTCGGAACATCACTTCCAGAACTGGTGACTTCCGTTACTGCAGCCAGAAGAGGAAATGCGGATATTGCCATTGGTAATATTGTGGGAAGTAATATCTTTAATATTCTGTTTGTAATTGGAACAACTGCACTGATCTGTAATGTTCCGTTTGATCAGAAATTTGTGATAGATACAATCGTTGCGATATTCAGTGGTGTACTGCTGTGGGCAGGAACCATTCGTTATAAAGAACTTCGTAAAAATTGCGGAATCGTTATGCTATTGTGTTATGCCGGTTATTTTATTTATTTGTGCAAATAAAACATAGAATTTCCATTAGGAAATATAGAATTTAGAAATGGCGAATTTACATAATAATTTTATGTAAACTCGCCTGCTTTGCTTTTATTATCATGATTACTGCATGATTCGGAATAAACCGATTACAACGCCAAGAACTTCAACGTGATCTACGATGATCGGATCTAAAGCGTCATTTTCTGGCTGAAGGCGGTAATGCCCATTTTCTTTGTAGAAGCGCTTTACGGTTGCACCATCATCGATCATAGCAACAACAATCTCCCCATTTCTTGCGTAATTCTGTTGTTTTACAATAATCTGGTCACCATCAAAAATACCGGCTTTGATCATGCTTTCACCCTTTACGCGAAGCATAAATGCCTGTTCATTAGGAAGCATCTCTACTGGAATCGGGAAATAATTCTCAATTCGTTCCTGCGCCAGAATCGGTTCACCGGCAGCAATGGTACCAACTAAAGGAACGTTCACCAGTTCACGTCTGGTTAAGTTAAAGCAGTCGTCAATGATCTCAATGGTACGAGGCTTTGTCGGATCGCGATGGATATAACCGTTCTTTTCCAGACTTTCCAGATGGGAATGTACGGAAGATGTGGACTTTAAGGAGACCGCTTCACATATTTCACGTACAGACGGCGGATATCCTTTCTTCAAAATACAGTCTTTAATATATTCTAATATTTCTTCCTGTTTAGGCGTAATCTTGCCCTGTGCCATATGATAACCTCCGTTTCACGAACATATATTCTTTCATTCTTATACTACCATAGGTTTTACAAAAATGCAAACCTTTGTTCGAAAAAATACGAAAAAAACATTGACAAACATATGTTCGCATCCTATAATAAGATTGCAAGCAAACACGTGTTCGGTAAAGAAACGATAGAGGAATATTGTTCGTGAATGGGCATATATGCCGAGGAGGACAGAGTATGAAGAAAGTGATAATCCTGTTATTAGCGGTATTGTTGATTTTGGGTTCTGGAATGTGCGGTGATGCGTTAGGTAACGCCATGGCAGAGGGACCGGAGGAGACGGTACGTCTTACCTATTATAAGAGTGTTCGAATAAGAACCGGGGACACTCTTTGGGATCTTGCAGAGCAGTATGCGCCAGATACAGATTTGACAATCGCACAATATGTAGAAAAGCTCCGTCAGATGAATTCTTTAAAAGATGATACAATTCATGCTGGAAACTATCTGACGGTAATGTATCAGGAAGTAAAAAAGTGTTCGGATTAAGATCGGATCTGGATCGGATACCATCAGGATCAGATCAGGAACTGTGCCGATGATTGACAGAAACATTCGTTCTGTGTTATACTTGAGAAAGTTGATTTGACGAAGGCACAGAAGTGTTTTTTGACAGTAGAAGCTGTATTGCATATCACATAAATCGAATTTAAGGCAAATCTTATGATTTGATGTCAATATACAATCGATACGACAGATAAGATTGTGATCAGGAAGATCACCAGACACAGAGAGAACTCTGTTTGTTTTGGTGATCTTTTTCTTTTGGAGAGGAATTACTTATGAGTAAAGTTAGAAGAAATTAAAAGTTATTGGAATATTCAGGCGGTCGGAAGATCAGGTTTCCTGTTTCTGCCTGGAATGATAAATCAAAAAAGGAGAGTATCAGAATATGAAAAAACTGTACTTTGAATGTGCATCAGGAATCAGTGGTGATATGACAGTTGCATCGCTTCTGGATCTGGGAGCCGATGAAGCTGTATTAAGAAAAGCGTTGGCCAGCCTTCCGTTAAGCGATTATGGGATTGAGATCTCCCGCGTAAGCAAATCTGGGCTTGATTGCTGTGATTTTAATGTCATTCTGGATGCTGAGCATGAAAACCATGATCATGATATGGAATACCTTCATGGTCACGATCATAGCCATGATGACCACAACCATCACCATGCTCATGATCACAGCCACGAACATAGCTACGAGGGAGACCATGAGCATCATCACGAGCACAGTCATGAAGAAGGCCATGAGCATTATCACGAACATAGCCACGAGGAGGATCATGAGCATTCTCACGTCCATGCTTGTGACGCTGATTCTGGAGATCATACACACGAACATCATCACCATGACCATCATGAACACCATCACGCGCATGAGCATCGTGGAATGCATGAAGTAATGGATATTCTCGCAGAAGCGGAGCTCTCCGATACTGCAAGAAAACTGGCTGTGAAGATTTTCACAATTCTAGGCGAGGCAGAGGCCAAAGCGCATGGTACAACTTTGGAAAATGTCCATTTCCATGAGGTTGGCGCTGTAGATTCCATCGTGGATATCGTCGGAGCGGCAGTTTGTCTGGATAATCTTGGAATCCAGGATGTTGTGATCCAGGAATTGGCAGAAGGACATGGAATGATCCGGTGTCAGCATGGACTCCTTCCGATCCCGGTTCCGGCAGTTGCCAATATCGTAGCGGCTCATGGATTAGATCTGCAGATCACGGAGACAGAAGGAGAGCTGGTAACACCAACCGGTGCAGCAATTGCAGCAGCAATCCGCACAGAGGAAAAGCTTCCAAAACACTTCAAAATCGTAAAAACGGGTCTGGGTGCTGGAAAACGTGCGTATGATCGTCCGAGTATCCTGAGAGTGATGATTCTTGAAACAACAGAAGGTGAAAAAGCAGAGTCTGGAACAGACGCAGTAGCAGCCCCTGCTGAAAAAGAAGGAACTGTGAAATTAGAGACCAATATTGATGATTGTAGTGGGGAAGAGTTAGGATATGTGATGGATCAGTTGTTTGATGCCGGAGCCAAAGATGTTCATTATACACCTGTCTTTATGAAAAAGAACCGTCCAGCCTATCAGCTGAATGTGATCTGCAAAAAAGATGATGTAGAAAAGATGGAAGAGATTATATTCTACGAGACGACCACCATTGGAATCCGCCGTTTTGATTTAAAACGTTGTGAACTCCCTAGAGAAATGAAAGAAGTAGAGACCGAACTGGGAAAAGCAATGGTGAAAATCTGTTCCTATAAAGGAATGAAGAAAGCATATCCAGAATATGACTGTGTCAGACAGTTGGCAAGAGAGCATCATAAAACCTTTGATCAGACATTCCGTATTGTAAAAGCTGCTGCAGAGCAGTTACTATAGAATGATGGAAATATTTGACAGGCCTGTGTATCTGCTAAACTGACTGCAATGGAACAAGAAGTTAGAAGACAAAAGATAAAAGAACACATAAAGGAGTTTTATTATGACTAGAGAAAATACGAAAAAGTTAACCTTATCCGCTATGTTTTTCGCCCTTGGAATTGTGCTCCCATTTTTGATCGGACAGATTCCAGCCATTGGCAAGATGCTTTCCCCGATGCACATTCCAGTATTGTTCTGTGGCCTGATCGTAGGATGGAAATATGGCCTGATCGTCGGCTTTTTGCTTCCATTAGTGCGTTCCGTCCTGTTTGGAATGCCTGCTCTGTTCCCAAGCGCAACAGGTATGGCATTTGAATTAGGAACTTATGGTTTCGTAATTGCTCTGGTATATAGTCGTTTTCCACGCAAGAATACAATGGCTGTATATATCAGTCTGATCACAGCAATGTTAGCAGGACGTATCGTATGGGGAATTGCGCAGGTCATTATGTTAGGAGTAACAGGTGGGGCTTTTACATTCCAGGCTTTTATTACCATAGCTTTTGTGAATTCTATTCCAGCAATTATTCTTCAGCTTATTTTAATTCCGGTAGTAATGGCTTCTCTGGATAAGGCCGGAATTGTTTGTTTTGCTTCATAACTTAGGATGTTTAGAAAAATGGAGTGTATGACTCACGATAAGGGTCATAACACTCCATTTTTCACAGTAAGTAATTTATTCCTAAAAGTAAAAAATTTTGTACTTAAAGCAATAAAAATGTACACTTCCTATATGGTTGCGTTGCTTAGTTTCCTTCGGCCGAGAAATCCTGACAGGACTCATGGATTTAACTTACTAATTGTGGGTAGCGATGATTCAAAAAAACTGGCAAGAGAAATACGTGTTTTGGATAATTATATGAGCAAAGAACGTCCTATCAATCCAGCTATAAGATTTAAACTAAACAAACCTGAAAGCCTTTCAAAGATGAGTGATTTGTCATATGCACTTGATTTGTATCTGAATGGTGATAAACAGGCAGCGTCAATAGAGGTAGTAGGTGTAGATGAGGATGATTGATGAATGAAGATACCAAATGAAGCAATAACTCATAACGGAAGATTTCATGCCGATGATGTGTTTTCCGCAGCTCTGTTGAAAATTTTGAATCCACAAATACATATTGAAAGGAAGAATTCTGTTCCTGAGGGGTATCCTGGACTGGTCTTTGATCTTGGTGATGGTCAATTTGATCATCATGGAGCCAGAAGTCAATTCCGTGAAAATGGAGTCCAGTATGCTTCATTTGGTCTTTTTTGGAAGAAATATGGAAGTCTGCTCGTAAGCCCTAAAGAGGCGGCCTTGTTTGATGAATCCTTTGTTCAGCCACTGGATCAGCAGGATAATAATGGCGGGAATAATATGCTGTGTCGAGCTATAACTCAGGCAAACCCGAAATGGGACGAAGAAACAGATCCTGATGAATGTTTCTTTCGTGCTGTAGAGATGGCAAAATATATTCTTGAAAATGAAATCAAGAACATGAACAGCACTGAGCATGCTGAAAAGACGGTGAGGGATTGTCTGGATAAGCAGCAAGCTGGTATTGTGATGCTCCCGCAGGGAATGCCGTGGAAAGCAATACTGATTCCGTCAGAAGTGCTTTTTGTTGTATATCCATCACCGAGAGGGGGATACAATGCACAGGCAATTCCAAAGGCGATAGATACGCAGGAATGTAAAAAGCCTTTCCCAGAAAAATGGAGGGGTGAAAGAGACAAGTTGAGTGAGCTTGCTGATATTCCGGGTCTTACATTTTGTCATGTGCATGGATATCTGCTTGGAGCAGAGATGAGAGAGGCAGCGGTAGAAGCTTGTATCAAGGCAATGAAATATTAAGGGCGGTGAAGAGATGATTACATATTCGACGAAGTTTCCGATAAAAGAGAGCTTGGATAAAAAGACATTTGTTGAGATGGTTATAAAGTGGAATCAGGGAAGCAATACGATAGGTTTGACTCGCTGGATTGGGATGGTGAATCTTTTTCGACAAGTTGGGAGGATAATGATAAAAAGTTAATTAGTGTCTGCTGATTAAGCCGCAAACACTTGATTTTACTGACTTTTGCCCCATTTTCTGGTATAATGATTGCAAGGATTTTGACGAAAACAAATCGTTTTTCTTGCAGTTTTTTACAGATTTTGAGCATATAGGGGCTAAAACAATGTACAAACCAATCGACAAGCTACAGCATTCCTTCCTTGATTTCAACCAGCCTTTGGGTCTCCACATGAATCCGGATAACCGCTGGATTAAACTGGCTGACCGTATCCCATGGGATACGTTTGAAGCCAAATACGCTGAACTTTTCCCAAGTGATACCGGTAATGTAGCCAAGCCTCTTCGCATGGCGTTAGGAGCTCTGATCATCCAGACCAAGTTCCAGTATTCTGACCGTGAACTCGTGGAGCAGATCGCTGAGAATCCGTATCTGCAATACTTTATCGGACTTCCCGGCTTTCGGGAAGAAGCTCCGTTTGATGCAAGTACACTGGTTCTTTTTCGTAAACGCATTTCCGCAGAAATGCTGATGGAAGTAAACGAGTATCTTCTTGCGCATAAGGATGATGACAAAGATGACCATACTCCGCCATCCGGAGGAAAAACCAATGATGATGGTACTGCAAAAGAAGATACACACAAAGGAACGTTGACCCTTGATGCAACCTGTGCGCCTGCAAACATACGTTATCCGCAGGATATCTCACTGTTGAATGAAGCAAGAGAAAAACTGGAGACCATGATTTACCGTTTTTGTAAATGCTATGGTCTTAAACTGCCAAGAAGATACCGTAAATGTGCCAGAAAAGAGTATCTTGCATTTGCTAAGAGCAGGAAGCGCACGGCAAAGCAAATCCGCAGCGCACTCCGCAGACAGCTTGGCTACGTAAAAAGAGATCTTGGCTATCTGGAACAGTTCATGAGTGATGGATACGCCATGACAGGTAAGGATATCGGTCTGTATCTTACCACCATCAGGCTGTATGAACAGCAACCGTATATGTATGATAACAGAGTCCATTCTGTGGAGCATCGCATTATCTGTATTCGTGACGAATCTTTTCAGGATTCAGAGGCGAATACTTTACGCTCTTTTACATCTGTTCCGCTTCTGGCATGACTGGAACAGATATAAGAGCTGGAAGTTGCGGATATCTGCTTAATCAGCAGACACTAAGATATATATTAGCCGCAATAGGGCTGATTATTATAGTAATATTTAGTAAAAAAATATTTTTGGTTGTGAAGGTTATGTTTAGCTCTAGTAAAAATGAAATATGCAGTTAAAAATAACAATAGGTTGTGAAATATATGAATATTACAATTGTTGGGGCAGGTAATATAGGAACGCAGTTTGCTTCTCATTGCGCGGAAAAAGGACATAGAGTTATTGTGTTTACTTCAAAGCCCGATAAAATTAGTAAAGAGTTGATTGTTGTAAATGAAAAAAATGAAAGAATTCATAGCGGAATAATAAAAAAAGCAACAAATGAGCCGAAAGAAGCTTTTGAAGGTGCGGATATTATTTTTGTAACAATGCCAGTTACTTTAATGAAGATGAACGCATTAAAGATAGAACCATACGTGAATGAAAAAACGAAGATTTGTATTGTACCAGGAACTGGAGGTGGTGAGTGTGCATTCAAAAAATGCATTGAAAAAGGAGCAACAGTTTTCGGTGTTCAGAGAGTTCCGAGTGTAGCAAGATTAGTAGAGTATGGAAAAGCTACACGGGCGGTCGGATATAGAAATGAAATGTTTGTTGCAGCATTGCCTCAAAATAGAACAAAGGAGTGCTGTACGATTATAGAAAAGATATTTGATATAAAGACAAGTCCACTTCCTAATTATTTAAATATAACTTTAACACCATCAAATCCTATTTTACACACAACAAGGTTAAGAATTCTTTATAAGGATTATCAGCCAGGAGCTGTGTATACAACAGTGCCATTATTTTATGAAGATTGGAATAATGAAACATCTGAATTGTTATTAAAGTGTGACGCTGAGGTGCAAAATATATGTAAGAAATTAAGCCAATTTGATCTTTCATTAGTGAAATCTCTTAAAACTCATTATGAGAGTAATACTGTAGAAGCGATGACCCAAAAAATATCAAGTATTGTGGGATTTAAAGGTATTACAAGTCCTACGGTTTGCGTTGATGGTGGATATATTCCAGATTTCAATTCCAGATATTTTACATCTGATTTTTCATATGAACTGACCATTTTAATCCAGATAGCAGACTTTGCTGGTGTGAAAGTACCGAATATGAAAGATACATTAAATTGGTATTACGATTTAGTGGGTAAAAAAGAGTCTTATCAATATTCTGATTATGGCATTTATAATGCAAATGATTTTGTGAAATTTTATTCAAAGTAATGTAAATAAGATGGCAATAGATATCAAGGAGAAGCGAGTGAACCGTTATCAGTTTGAGATTTTAGCATACATAGAAAAAAATGATGAAAAGATATATTCGACAAAAACATTTGCAGATGATTTAAAGATCTCTGGAACAATGATTTCTAAATGTGTGGAAGAATTGGTGGAGAAAAAATTAATCATTCAGGAAAATGAAAAAGTGAGAGTTACAGATTTGGGACTAGAAGCTCTTGAACCATATCGGGTAAAGAAAGCGGTAATTCTGGCAGCGGGTTTTGGGTCTAGAATGATGCCAGCAACGGCAGAGAGACCTAAGCCAATGGTTAAAGTAAACGGCGTAAGAATTATAGATACGCTTTTAGACGCATTAGTAGCAGTCGGAATTAAAGATATTACAATAGTCCGGGGTTATAAAAAAGAGTGTTTTAATGAGATTTTGGATAAGTATCCATTCTTGAAATTAATTGATAATGATATTTATGACAAGACCAATAATATTTCTTCTGCAATTTTAGCATTAGATGAAATAAATAAGTGTTATCTTTGTGAAGCTGATTTGTATATCACGAATCCTTCGGTTATTACAAAATATCAATATACAAGCAATATCTTAGGTTCCTATTCTATGGAAACAGATGATTGGAGTTTTAAGATGGATCAGGATGGCTGTATTGTTGATTATCAAAAAGGTAATACATATTGTTATAACTATTACGGCATTTCTTATTGGAATCCGGAAGACAGTTTAAAACTGCAAAAAGATTTTAAGGAAGTATATGAGAATGGTGGTATTGACTATTTCTGGGAATTTATACCTTTGGTTTTGTATAAAGAACGATATAAGGTAGAAATAAGACCATGTGATAAGACGGATATTATGGAAATTGATAATTATTACGAATTAGCACAATTGGATTCGTCATATCAAGAGATACCAAAATAAATGGCTCTAGTTTCAAAATCGGTTGTATGACCAAAGGGAGAGTGGTTGCATTATGAAAAAAGATGAATTTTATGTACTGAATTGTTTATATAATGGTAGCTGCGGAAGAGCTAAAAATACTGCAGATATAGAAAGTATGAAAGCAATTAATAGTCCGAAGATTATTCAAACACTGGTAAAAGCTGGTTTAATATCCAAAGATAATTCTTTGACAGAAGCGGGAATTCAAGCGCTGGAACCTTATCGTGTAAATAATGCAATTATTTTAGCAGCGGGTGCGTCTACGAGATTTATTCCATTATCGTTGGAACAACCAAAAGGATTATTTGAAGTAAATGGTGAAAATTTGATAGAACGGCAGATTCAACAACTTCATGAAGCTGGAATAAAAAATATTACGATTGTGCTCGGATACAAAAAAGAAATGTTCTATTATTTGGAGGATAAATACGGTGTTAAATTTATCATTAATGATGCATTTAATATAAAGAATAATATCGAAAGTATTTATCTTGCTAGAAAAGAACTAAAAAATACATATATTTGTGTAAGTGATAGTTATTTTGTTGAGAATCCATTTAATCAGTTTGAGTACCAGACGTTTTATGCGGGACATTCTGTAAATAATAAAACAGATGAAATGTATGTGGAGACCAATTTTGATGCCAGAATCGTGAAAATGGAAAAAGGAAAGTGTGCTGGACAGATTCTTTTGGGACATTCATTCTGGAAAAAAGAATTTGGTGATAAATTTATAGAAATTGTGGAGCATGATAGGTCTGTTGGAAAATATCAAAATGCATTTTGGGAATGGTTAGTCAGAGATAATTTGGACTGTATGCCGCCGATATATTATAAAGAATATATGAAAGGTAATATATTTGAATTTGATTACTTTGAAGAACTTAGAAAGTTTGATAAGCAGTATCTTAGCCATACACATAGTGAGATAATTAGAAACATTAAATTAATTTTCCGTTGTGATGAAGAAGACATTGCCGATTTTAGGAATGTAAGTAAAGGTATGACGAATACTTCTTTTATTTTTAGAATTGACGGAACAGATTATATTTATCGTCATCCTGGTGACGGAACGGAAAATATTATTAATCGAAAGAATGAAAAGACTTCATTGATTAAAGCAAAGGAAATTGGAATTGATCCGACATATGTATATGCTGATGTAAATGAAGGATGGAAAATATCTGTATTTATTCCAGAATTCAGGGAACCAGACTATGATACTTTTGAGGACTCAAAAAAAATAATTGCGGTGTTAAAAAAACTGCATACATCTGATGTGAAGATGGATTATGGAATGAAACCATGGGAAGATTCTTTGAAAATGGAGGATTTATTAAAAGAAAAAGATCCGGATTGCTTTAAAACATATGAGTTGCTAAAAGAAAGAATTAAGAAACTGTATGAGATCACGATCAATGATGGAGTAAAAAAATGTTTTTGTCATGGAGATACATATAAACCTAATTGGATGATTAGACCAGATGGAACGGTGATTTTAATTGATTGGGAATATTCAGGTTTTTCGGATCCTGGAATTGATGTTGGATATTATATTGTTGACGCTATGTATGATTTTGACGAAGCAGAACGATTCATTGCAGAGTATTTAGATGGTAAATCTGAACATAGATTTCATTTTATGGCATATGTGGCAATTATTGCTTATTATTGGTTTGTTTGGGCATTGTACCGAGAATCATGTGGAGCAGTCATTGGAGACTCACTTGAAAATTGGAGAATTATGGCTGAGAAATATGCAGATTACCTTCTTAAGTAGTGTCTGCTGATTAAGCAGATATCTGGTGGTAGTATATAAATAGTACAAAGTAAAGATGACTTCTTCCAATAGATGATATAAAATTAATATATGGAGGAAGAACATTATGGCAAAAGGTACACATTATTCAAAACAATTCAAAGAGGATGCTGTCCGTTACAGAAAAGATCATCCTGAACTGACCGTTCAAAAAGCTGCTGAGAACCTTGGGATCAGCGAGTCTGCATTAAAAACTGGATGAAGGCAGCCAGAGAAAATGAAGGTTCTGTCCCCACACGCGGAACAGGTAATTATTCCAGTGATGAAGCCAAAGAAATTGCCCGTCTTAAAAGAGAACTGCGAGATACTAAGGATGCCCTTGAAATATTAAAAAAAGCAATCGGTATCCTGGGAAAATAACAGAAGCTATTTATACTGCCACTTCAGAATACACCACAGAGGTGGCAGAACTGCCACAGAAACACCGGTTTTCTGTTAGCGGGGTACTGAAAATATTAGGTGTTTCACGCTCTGGATACCGTGCATGGAAGCAACGTGTCCCATCGGTTTCTGAAAAGCATCGTGATCATATCAAGGATGCTATCAAACAGATCTATGGTAAAAGTCAAACCACGCGCCTTTCACTAAATCCATTTTTAGTGCATACTTGAG
>ERZ772900.1440-NODE-1440-length-21176-cov-17.358695_pt1 | contig 21176 bp, 19 predicted proteins | sample MGYA00512124_ERZ772900 | MGnify/ENA primary metagenome ERZ772900 (study PRJEB29015, sample SAMEA2737716) | human gut metagenome | biome: human gut; feature: human-associated habitat; material: faeces | place: China | collected 2012 ... | reverse complement strand
GAATTCTAAGTTACTGGCGTATCCGCCGATATTTAGTCTTGCCGTTTAAAACGGCCGAGAAGCACGTGACTTTAGCCATGTGAGGTTCACTGGCGTTGAGCATATTGTTAATACCTTTTTCCGTTTCTGCAAGCTGCTTTTTCAAAAGAGGCAGATCGGTGCTTTCTTTCTTCTGCAACTCCATCAGCGTATCAATCAGTCGTTCCATGACTTCATCATTCATAATTGCTTTCATACAGTAATTGAGCGTACATATAAATTAGAGGAGACCGAGGCAGTGATGCAGAAACAGATCCGGGTGGCAAACCATCGGATCGCAGATTTGGAAAAGCAGATGGAGGGATAAGGTATGCAGATTAAAGATTATGTAAAGCCGGAATTACTTGTGGTAGCAGTAGTGCTGTACTTTATTGGGATGTGGCTGAAGCAGAGTGAGACAGTGAAAGACAAATACATCCCACTCATTAATGGGCTGATTGGCGTTGCGATTTGTGCCATCTATGTGTTCGCCACCTGTGCCTGCGGCAGTGGTCAGGATATCGCGCTGGCAGTTTTCACGGCACTTACGCAGGGCGTCCTTGTGGCGGGATTGTCTACGTATGTAAACCAGATTTTTAAGCAGTCAGGAAAAGAAGAGTAGAAGGAGGCGATCCGACTATCTCCCGCGGCAGTTCGGGGCGTGGCTGCCGTTGCGGCATCGCAACAATAGGGGAAAATCGACGAAAGCCGATAGTAGGAATAAAAACCCCCAAGGAGTCGCGATCCTTGGGGGTTTTGTCGTTGCCTGTGATGGACAACTACTATCTCTTAGCCTATCGGCATTATAGCATATGCGAAAACCCTTTGCAAGATACCCCCGGAAAACAAAATGTCATATTTTTCATATCATAAAGAAAAGAGGACAAATCTATGAGAGATATCACATTATGCCATCCGCGTCTCCAGGCGCTGACTGCGCAGCTCGTTGATAAGTGTGTCGGTGCAGGTTTGCCGATTAAAATCGGGGAATCTTTCCGGAGCGTCGCCGAACAGGACGCTTTGTATGCACAAGGGCGGACTCGGCCGGGCAGTATTGTCACGAATGCTAGGGGCAGCAGCTATAGCAGCCAGCACCAATGGGGCATTGCAGCAGATTTCTACCGGGCAGATGGAAAAGGCGCCTATAATGAGTCTGGAGATTATTTTAAGAAAGTCGGAGAGCTTGCCAAAAATCTGGGGCTTGGATGGGGCGGCGATTGGAAAAGCATCGTAGACAAGCCACACGTATATTTGCCGGATTGGGGCAGCGGTACTGGGATTTTGAAACAGAAATATGGGACATTTGAGGCGTTTAAAAAGACCTGGGCGGCGGAGAACAGCACGGTACCAGAACAGTCAAAAACGGTGATCACCGATCTTAAAGAAATTAAGAGCGGCATACGCGGGTTGAGAGTCACTGCGTCCTCACTTATCATACGAACAACTCCAAAAGGTACAGACACAGGCAAGCGCTACACCAAGGATCAGCGTGTGCAGCCAATTAATAAATGCTTTGCCGACGGCGATCCGTGGATCCAGACTGCGGACGGCTGGGTGTCTGGCAAGTATCTTACTGGCTGGGTGTGCCAGGACGGGCGCTGGTGGTATCTGCTGAGTGAGTACACCTACCGGCACGATGCAGTCTGCCAGATTGACGGGCAGGCGTATGCGTTTGATTCGGATGGCTGGATGATTACCGCAGATCGGATAGCAGAGGATGGACATATACGATAAAATATGATGAAAAACACAATATAAGCGCATAATAAGGGGCTGTCATTCCTTGAAAATAAAGGAAAAACAGCCCTTTTTTCGTGTGATATTTCGTGTGATATTTCCCCAGAAAAAGGGGTTCTTTATACTGAAATATGCTTTCGTGGTAGATGCTCCAAAAACACCGGAAACCCTTGTAAATAAAGGAAAAATCCAGCATTTACAAGGGTTTCCGCATCCATCAAAAAAGCAGATAACGGGAATCGAACCCGCCTTTCCAGCTTGGGAAGCTAGCGTTCTACCGATGAACCATATCTGCCAATATATATTAAGTATACTGTTTTTTCTGAAAAAGTCAAGAAATTTATCTTGCCAAAAAGGGAGGAAAGTTACTGTACACGGGTAGGCACTTTTGGGATCGAAAGAGACAAATATATTCAAAACACCCACAAAATGCCCTCTTAACACAATTTATATTTCAAAAACTCGCAGAAGGTGTTATAATAATTCCGTATGGATTAGGGCGCGGTTTTCAGGCACCCTTTTTCCGTCATAGGAAAGTGTTAAGGCACATTTTTTATTTTGTATATAAAATAGAGACTTTCTGTATCGGTATGGCGGATAAACAGAAAATAACGGAGGAAACTATGGATATAATCATTATCGGATGCGGCAAGGTTGGTACGACGCTGGCGGAGCAGCTTGTCCGGGAGGATTACAATGTGGTGATGATCGATACGTCTGCGGAGCGGATGCAGCGGGTGTCAGATGATATCGATGCGATCAAGCTGGTGGGAAATGGTGCCAGCATTTCCATGCAGATCGAGGCAGGTGTGCAGACGGCGGACATGCTGATTGCCGTGACAGGGTCGGATGAGATGAACCTTCTCTGCTGCCTGATTGCGAGAAAAGTGGGGCATTGCCACACGATTGCGCGTGTGCGGAATCCGATTTACAGTAACGAACTTACCTTTATCAAGCAGCAGCTGGGAATTTCCATGATTATCAACCCGGAATATGCGGCGGCGACGGAGATTTCGAGAATTCTGCGCTTCCCGTCAGCGATCAAGATCGATCCATTTGCCAAGGGAAAGGTAGAGCTTCTGAAATTTAAGGTAAAACCGGAGTTTAAGCTGGACGGGCTTTCGGTCATGGATATTGACAGCCAATTCCGCTGTGATGTCCTGATAGGCGGTGTTGAGCGCGGCGATGAGGTGGCGATCCCGGATGGTAAATTTGTGATTAAAAACGGGGATATGGTGTCGATCATCGCCTCCCCGGCAAATTCGGCAGAATTTTTCCGCAAGATCGGCATCCAGACAAACCAGGTCAGAAATACGATGATTGTCGGAGGCGGTACGATTGCTTATTATCTGGCGAAACTTTTGGCGGCGATGAAGATCCGGGTTAAAATTGTGGAGAAAGATAAAGCGCGCTGCGAGGTTCTGACAGAGCTTCTGGACGATGCGTTGATCCTCAACGGCGACGGAACGGATCGGCAGCTTCTTCTGGAAGAGGGGCTGATGACGGCGGAGGCATTTGTCACCCTGACGAATATGGATGAGGAAAATGTCTTCCTTGCGCTGTATGCGAAGGAAAATTCCAGCGCGAAGCTGGTGACGAAGGTTAACCGGATCGCCTTTGACGAGCTGATCAGCAAGCTGGACCTGGGAAGTCTGATTTATCCGAAATACATCACAGCGGACTACATTTTACAGTATGTGCGCGCGATGCAGAATACGATCGGCAGCAATGTGGAGACGTTGTACCATATTCTCGACGGTCGGGCGGAGGCGCTGGAGTTTGTGATCCGCGAGGAGTCGGAAGTGACGGGCATTCCGCTGATGAATTTGAATCTCAAGAGCAACCTGCTGATCGGATGCATAAACCGCGGCGGCAATATCAAGATCGCGCGTGGACAGGACTGCATCCAGCAGGGCGATACAGTGATTGTCCTGACGAGTCAGAAAGGTCTGCGGGATATCCGTGACATCCTGAGAAAGTAGGCGGCATAGATGAATTATTCGATTGTATTTTATATCATAGGCTGGATCCTGAATTTTGAGGCGGCTTTTATGGCGCTTCCGACGGCAGTGGCACTGATTTACCGTGAGTCGGAGGTATGGTGCTTTCTGGCAACGATGGCAGTATGCCTGATGGTTGGTATGATTCTGGTACGCCGGAAACCGAAAAATCAGATCTTTTATGTGGCGGAGAGCTTTGTGGCGGTTTCTCTAAGCTGGGTTTTACTCAGTGTGATGGGAGCGGTGCCGTTTGTATTAAGCGGCTATATTCCGAATCCGATCGACGCCTTGTTTGAGACGGTATCGGGCTTTACGACGACCGGTGCAAGTATTCTGAGCAGTGTGGAGCAGCTGCCGAAATGCTTATTATTCTGGCGGAGTTTTACGCACTGGATTGGCGGTATGGGCGTTCTGGTATTCCTTCTGAGTGTCCTGCCAATGGTGGGCGGTTCCCATATGAATTTGATGAAGGCGGAGAGCCCAGGACCGATCGTGAGTCGTCTCGTTCCGAAGGTCCAGATGACGGCGAAGCTGTTATACCAGATTTACCTGGGAATGACGATCCTCGAGGCTGTGATTCTGATTCTTGGGAAAATGCCGATTTTCGACGCGATCACGATCACGGTCGGAACAGCAGGTACGGGTGGTTTTGCAATCCGGAATGATAGTCTGGCGAGCTACACGGCATTTCAGAAAAATGTCGTGACGGTGTTTATGATTCTGTTCGGAGTGAATTTTAACTTTTACTTCTTCCTGCTGATGCGAAAAATAGGACAGGCCTTTAAAATGCAGGAGGTGCGGGCATATTTTCTAATCATTGCATCGGCGGTTGGCATCATTACAGTCAATACGGTATCACTCTGCGGCAATGCACTGCAGGCATTCCAGGATGCGGCATTCCAGGTCGGTTCGGTTATCACGACGACCGGTTACGCCACGGTGGATTTTGATAAATGGCCGCAGCTTTCAAGAACGATTATGGTACTTTTGATGTTTATCGGCGCCTGCGCGGGCAGTACAGGCGGCGGTATCAAGGTGTCGCGCGTCTTGATTCTGCTTAAATCGGTAAAAAAGGAACTGAAGCAGTACCTGCATCCGAGTGTAGTGGAGAAGATCAAAATGGATGGAAAGATCGTAGAGCATGAGGTTGTGCGCTCGACGAATGTGTTTATGGTTGCGTATGTGCTCATTTTTGCGGTATCTGTTCTATTGATTTCTCTGGATGAATACGATCTGGTGACGAATTTTACGGCGGTTACGGCTACGTTTAATAATATCGGACCGGGTCTGGCACTGGTCGGACCGACCGGAAACTTTGGGTTTTTCAGTAATTTCTCAAAACTGGTTTTAATCTTTGATATGCTGGCAGGACGTCTGGAGATATTTCCGCTACTTCTGCTGTTTTCAAGGGAAACCTGGAAACGGTTCTAGGGGAGGAGAATACGGATGGATATACTGTTCTTTTTGACGGGGTGTCTGGGACTGGCAGAGACAATTGATTTGTTCTGCGGCAAAGATTTCCTGATTTTTATATCGGATTCGATCGATCCGAAGAAATATAACCTGAAAAAGGTGTATGCGGTTGAAAAATGGCTGTTTGCGATTGATACGCTGTCGCTGTTTGGCATGGCGTTTCATCTGGGCGGCGGTACGGGCGATCTGGTGCTGGCGGCAGTTGTGCTGGTGACACTGTTCGCACATGTGTATGTGTTTAAGAGCCGGAACTTCCGGGTGTAAGTAGATAAAAGTGGGCGTGATGTGTCTGGCATGCGCCCATTTTTGCTGCCATGATGCAGAGAAAATGGCTGGTGGCTGGTTTGGGGATAGATGCTTGAAACGGCTGACAGTGTGGCTTCCGGGGAAGTGGGACACACTTTGCGTTGACAGGCATATGATATAGTATCAATGAAAAATGAAAAGGAGATTATCATATGTGTTGGTCTTGGGGTAATGGTTGTGGACACTGCGGAGGATGCGGCGGATGCGGAAACAATGGATGGGGCTGGAATAGCTGTGGAAATAACGGAAGAAATTCCTATCGGAGAGGTTTCAACGATGGTTATGCCATCGGCTACCGGGATGGCTACGATGCAGGAAGAGACAGCCAGTCTGGCTGCGGCTGCAGTAATAATGGCGGCTGTGGCTGCGGAAATTAGAGATGGAGATTCAGCTTGCATGGGGGATGAACTGAGAGGAAGAAAGCCGGGCGGTGAGAGCTGCCCGGCTTTCTTCCCTTCAGTTATTAAGAACTCTAAGAATACGCTAAAAATCGGGGCAACAGGATTTGAACCTGCGACCTCTCGGCCCCCAGCCGAGCGCGCTACCAAGCTACGCCATACCCCGAAAATAAATCATAGCTGCACTTTGCCAAATGTTCAGCTGACATATACCGCCATTTGTTGAAGTATTATATGCGTATCATTATATCAAAATTACATCAAAAATCAACTATGACTTCTAAATTTTCGCTGCCGGATGTTTGTTTTTTGATGTAATTTTGATGGCTGAGTGGAATTTTACGAATCGATGGAATGGATCAATAGAATGAATATTTTCCCAATATTGACTCCAAATTTGAAAAATGGTATGATGAAAACGTGGATAATTAAAAGAAAAGGTCATAGCAGAGTCTTCGGCTGTGACCTTTTGTAGTAACCAACCCCAAGGAGAACATCATGATAAGTTTTGACCTCGACATGACCCTCTTAGACCACCGGACGGATCAGATCACACCGAGTGCGCTGGAGGCGATTGAAAAGCTGCGCCCGAAGCACAGGATTGTGCTGGCAACGGGGCGCGATATGGATAATTATTACAGTACATCGTACCGGGACATCGTCCGTCCGGATGCGATTGTACATATGAACGGGACGAAGATCACAGTAGGAGATAAGCTGCTGTTTGAGCACATCTTTGATCCGGAACTCCTGCGCCGGGTGCTGAGTTTCTGCGATGAAAAGGGATTCGGAATCGGCATGACGGTGGGGAATGAAGATTACTATATCCATCCGGAGATCATTGCGGCTAATGATATCCGCTTCTGGGGAAGCTGCGGGCGGCAGTTCCAGGATCCGTGGAAGATGCTCACGATGCCGGTCCGGACACTGGCGTTTGTCGGCAGCCGTGAACAGGTGAAGGAGATGGAACGGGAATTTCCGACCCTGAAATTGCCGATGTTTGCGAGCGGACATGGCGCGGATGTGGTCGAGAAAGGCAATTCCAAGGCGGACGGACTCCGCAGGCTGGCGGTGTATTTTGGAGAAAAAGAAGATCTCTCCGATACAGTGGCATTTGGCGACAGCATGAATGATATTGAGGTTGTGCAGGAAGCCGGCATCGGCGTGGCGATGGGAAATGCAGTGGATGCGCTTAAAAAAGTAGCCGATTACGTGACGGCACCGATCGGGGAAGATGGAATTTATAAAGCGTGCGAACACCTTCATTTATTTTAAAGAAGTTATTTTCCTATTTTACCTGTTCCCATTTTCCTATATAAATGATATAATAGCTACCAAACGGTTATTGTCCACAGGTGAGTTTCTTTGAGTAGAAATTTCATGCAGTACAATAACAAGAAATGACTTAAAAGGCGCGTGCCTGCAAGCTTTGACTAAAAGGATGAACTGCGGCTGCAGAAATCGGCAGTGCGGCAGGGAACCGGACACGCACCGGGAAAAAAGAGAGGATGTAACAGATGGAACATTTAATTACTCCGGCTGGTTATAAACCGGTATTGGATTTGAGAGAAACACAGGTTGCTATCAAGGAAATCAAGGACTTTTTTCAGAGAGAACTGGCAAAACAGCTCAATCTGACCCGTGTGTCCGCACCGCTTTTTGTACTGCCGGAATCTGGTCTGAACGATAACTTAAACGGCGTAGAGCGCCCGGTATCCTTTGGAATTCTGGAGCAGAAGGATCGGAAGGCTGAGATTGTACATTCTCTCGCCAAATGGAAACGTCAGGCATTAAAAGAGTACGGATTTCAGGAAGGTGAAGGCCTTTACACCGACATGAGCGCGATCCGTCGTGATGAGGATACAGACAACATCCATTCCATTTATGTGGATCAGTGGGACTGGGAGAAGATCATCAGTAAAAAAGATCGTACCCGTGAGACACTGGAATCCATTGTCCGTTCGGTTTACAAGGCACTGAAAGTGACCGAGGACTATATGGCATATGAGTATGAGTACATTGGACGTTATCTTCCGGAAAATATCACATTTGTGACGACCCAGGAGCTGGAAGATATGTATCCGGATTGCACACCGAAGGAGCGCGAGTACAAGATTGCGAAGCTGCACGGTGCGGTATTTATTGAGCAGATTGGTGACAAGATGAAATCCGGTGAGAAGCACGATGGTCGTGCCCCGGACTATGATGACTGGAAATTAAACGGCGATATTCTGGTATATTATCCAGTTCTGGATATCGGACTGGAGCTTTCTTCCATGGGTATCCGTGTTGATGAGGATTCCCTGAAAGAGCAGCTGGTAAAGGCGGGATGTGAGGAACGCGCGGAGCTGCCATTCCAGAAAGCAGTTCTGGAGGGAGAGCTTCCGTATACAGTCGGCGGCGGTATCGGTCAGTCCCGTATCTGTATGTTCTTCCTGCGGAAAGCACATATCGGAGAGGTGCAGGCGTCGATCTGGCCGGACGGTGTGCGCGCAGAGGCAGAGGCTCACAACATTCATCTGCTGTAAAAATAAAATTGATGAAAAGCTGCCCGGGAAAGTGATTTTCTGCGGCAGTTTTTTGTGTAATGGAAAGCCCATAGAATGAGAGGATAGGATATTTATATGACGGATCATATCTATGATTTAATTATTATCGGTGCGGGACCGGCGGGATATACGGCAGCGCTGCGTGCGGCGGCGATGGGGATGGATGCAGTTCTGATCGAGAAAAAAGCGCTGGGCGGCTCATGCGTCAATACCGGCTGTATTCCTGCCAAGGCGCTTCTGCAGGCGACGGCGGTCTACCGGGATATGTTGAAAGCATTCCGGTTTGGCATCGTGGCGGAGAAGGTCAGCTTTGACTGGCGGCAGATGCAGATTTATAAAAATGAGTCCGTGGAATCATTCCGCTCAATGATTCAGGGAATGTTAGAAAAAGCGGAGGTGGAGATGATTCACGGCGATGCGCGCCTGCATGCGGATAATGTGGTGCGTGTGACGACCTCCAAAGGCGCATTGACGCTGAAAGGAAAAAATGTGATTCTGGCAACCGGTTCCAGCCCTGTGATTCCGGATATCCCGGGAATTGATCTGCCGCAGGTTATGACAAGCCGTGATATTCTGCGGATGGATGACTGGAATTTTGACTGTCTGACGGTCATCGGCGGCGGTGTCATCGGTGTGGAGATCGCGACGATCTTCGCGGCGCTCGGTTCCCGCGTGACGCTTTTGGAGCAGGCAAATCGTCTGCTGGAGTCGATGGATCCGATGATTTCCGAGCAGATGGAAGCAAATCTGCGTTCTAAGGGTATTGAAGTCCACTGCAATGTACAGGTCATGGAGATCAAGGATCGCGGCAATGACACGGTGTCGGTCAATTACCGTTGTGAGCGCGGCTGGAAGGAAAGCCCGGCGGACCGCGTGCTGGTGGCGGTCGGCAGACGCCCGAATATGTCGAAGGTTCTGGCGGACGATTGTCAGGTACAGCTGGAAAATGGGCGTCCGCTCATCAAGGGAACCTACCGCACGACGCAGGAAAATGTCTATGCGATCGGCGATACTGTGGCGCGGAAACGTCTTGCCCATGTGGCAGCGTCCCATGCGGCTTATCTGGTCGAAAACCTGGCGGGACGCGGACACCGGATGCAGCTTTCGGTCGTGCCGAACGGTATGTATGTCGTGCTTCCGGTTGTGCCGACCTGTATTTATACGGAGCCGGAGATTGCGGCGGTTGGATTTACGGAAAATGACGCCCGCCTTTATAATATGAAGATCAAGTGCGGTGTGGCATATATGACGGAAAATGGAAAAGCGCTTCTGGCGAGAAACAGCCGCGGCTTTGTGCGCCTGATTTTTGAGGCGTATACCAACACGCTGATCGGGGCGCAGATCATGTGTGCGCGTGCGACGGACATGATTGGAGAGATGGCAACGGCGATCGCCAACGGTCTTACGGCATATCAGCTCTCGACGGCGATGCGCGCGCATCCGACGTACAGTGAGGCGATCACGGAGGCGATCGAAGATGCGTTGAAAAATGGATAATAGAGAAACAACAGGAGGCAGAAAAATGGGACGTGAGGTTCGGGCGAGAATTGAACAGCTTCGCGAGAAGATGGCGGAGCGTGGAATGGACGCATATCTGATTCCGACATCGGATTTCCATGGCTCGGAATACGTGAGCGGGTATTTCAAATGCCGGAAATATATGACAGGCTTTACCGGTTCGGCGGGAACGGCGGTCATTACGATGGAGGACGCAGGTCTCTGGACGGATGGCAGATATTTTGTGCAGGCGGCAGCAGAGCTTTCCGGCAGCGGGGTGGAACTTTACCGCTCCGGTCAGGAGGGCGTGCCGACGACGCTGGAATTTTTGAAAAAACATATGCCGGAACAGGGTGTTCTGGGTTTTGACGGCAGAGTGGTCGATACGACCGAGGGCGAGCGCATCGCGAAAGCACTGTCCGGGAAAAAGGTACGCATTTCGGAGGGTGAGGATCTGGTTGGAAGCATCTGGGACGACCGCCCGGCGCTTCCGATGAATCCGGTCTGGATTCTGGAAGAGAAGTATGCGGGAAAATCGGCGGAGGAGAAGATTGCAGATCTGCGCGGGGAGATGAAAAAGCGTCAGGCGACGGTGCATCTGCTGACGAGTCTTGATGATATCGCGTGGCTTTTAAATATCCGGGGTGATGACATTGTACATACGCCGGTTGTATTGTCCTACTTAATTGTAACAAAACAGGAATTATTCCTCTTTATTCATGAGAAGACGCTGAACGAAGAAGTACGTGCCTATCTGCATGGACTGGGCGTTCGGATCATGCCATATGAGGCGGTATACCAGATTGCATCCGCATTCCGCTATGAGCGAGTTTTATTGGAAAAGTCGAAGATCAATTACCGTCTGTTCCGGTGCCTGGATGCGAGCGTGAAAGTGATCGAGGCGATGAATCCGACGGCAGCGGCAAAAGCAGTCAAAAATCCAGTGGAACAGGAAAATATGCGCCGTGTGCATGTGCAGGACGGTCTGGTATTGACCCGTTTCCTGCGCTGGGTGAAGGAACATGCAGGCGAAAAAGGACTGGACGAGTGGACCGCAGGGGAATATCTGGATAAGCTGCGCCTGGAACAAAAAAACTGCCTGGATATGAGCTTTACGACGATCTCTGCGTGGGGACCGAACGCGGCGATGTGCCATTATACGGCGTCTGAGACAGAGAAGAGCAGTGTGCCGAATAAGGGGCTGTATCTGGTCGATTCCGGCGGACAGTATTATGAGGGAACGACGGATGTGACGCGTACCATCGCGGTCGGACCGATCACGCAGGAAGAAAAACGCTGCTGTACGCTGGTGGCGTGCTCGATGCTGCGTCTGCTGGATGCGAAGTTTATGTATGGCTGCCGCGGTATCAATCTGGACTATATTGCGCGCGAACTCCTGTGGAAAAACGGCATGGATTTCAATCACGGAACAGGGCATGGCGTCGGATATCTGGGCTGTGTGCATGAGCGCCCGAATTCCATCCGATGGAGGCTGCTCACATCGCCCGCTGAAAATGCGGTTCTGGAGGAAGGTATGGTTACATCTGATGAGCCGGGTCTTTATCTGGAAGGAAAATTTGGCATCCGGACGGAGAATCTGATGCTCTGTGTGAAGGATGTGAAGAATGAATTTGGTCAGTTCATGAAATTTGAAAATCTGACCTGGGTTCCGATCGATCTGGACACGATCGACATATCGCTGATGGAAGCGCGCGACCGCGAGCTTTTGAACGCGTACCATAAGGGCGTGTATGAGAAGCTGTCTCCGTATATGACGGAGGAAGAGAAAGCATGGCTGACAGAGGCGACGCGAGCGATTTAGAGGAGGAGAACAAGGAAGATACGGCAGTAAAACATTAAAAAGCGGTTAAAAACCGGCATAGATAAAAGATGCCGGATATAAACTGTAAATGACCATGTAAAATAAATGTGAGGCTGCGTGTATGCGCTATCATTTGTTCGACCGTGTTCGAATCTGTGAGACAACTGGAATGCAGGACGGCTATCTGAGGATCGATGTGGTAAACCGTGAAAACAATTTCCCGATTGAGGGAGCAGAGGTTTCGGTCAGCTATGGCAATTCAGGACAGACGCAGGAAGTGCTTAGAACCAATTTATCCGGGCAGACGGAGGAGATTGCGGTAGCGGCGCCTCCTGCGTTGCTTTCACTGGAAGAACAGAACCGGGAAAAGCCGTATGCGAATTATACGGTGGAAGTGCGGGCAGCGGGCTATGAGCCGGTAAGGGTAAAGGGAACAGAGGTGCTGGCGGGCGTGCTGGCAGTCCAGCCGATCCGGATGATTCCGCTTCCGGCTCAGACCGGAGCGGAGGAGAATATCCAGATTCCGGACCATACCTTATATGGTTCCTATCCGCCCAAGATTGCCGAAGATGAGGTAAAACCGGTGCAGGAGAGCGGCGAGATCGTGCTGAGCCGCGTGGTGGTGCCGCAGACGATCGTCGTGCATGATGGCGTACCGACCAATGCCTCCGCAAAAGATTACTATGTGGCATACCGGGATTATATCAAAAACGTGGCGTCGAGCGAGATCTACGCGACCTGGCCGCGCAGCACGATCGTCGCCAATGTGCTTGCGATCATGTCATTTACACTGAACCGGGTGTATACGGAGTGGTATCGGAACCAGGGCTACGATTTTACAATCACTTCCTCGACGGCATTCGATCACAAGTGGATTTACGGGCGTGATATTTTCGAGCCGATCTCAGAGGTGGTGGACGACATTTTTGACAACTATCTCTCCCGCCCCGGTGTGCGGCAGCCGATTCTGACACAGTACTGCGATGGGCGGCGGGTGTCCTGCCCGGGCTGGATGACCCAGTGGGGTTCGTGCAGTCTGGGAGAACAGGGATACAGCGCGATCGAGATATTGCGGCGCTTCTATGGAAATAGTATTTACATCAACACTGCGGAACAGATATCAGGAATCCCGATCTCCTATCCGGGGGAACCGCTTAAGGTGGGGTCCAGCGGCGATAAGGTGCGGCAGCTGCAGCAGCAGCTTGACGCGGTGGCGACTGTGTATACAGCGATCCCGCGGGTTACGCCGGACGGGATCTACGGATCCGGAACGGAGGCGTCCGTACGGGCGTTCCAGTCGGTGTTTGGACTTCCGCAGACGGGCGTGGTCGATTTTGCTACCTGGTACAAGATTTCTCATATCTATGTGGGGATCTCGCGGATTGCGGAGCTGAATTGAGTTGGAAATGGGATTTGCGGGAGAAGAATAACGAAAAGACATATGAATTCATATAGGTGAAATATCTGTGAGCAGGATGCATACAGGAAACAGAGACAAAGAACATAAGAGGGGGTGGATTGGATGAAAGATACCAGACGGGAAGAGGGAGTCAGACAAACCGGGGGGACTGGCCGGGCAAATGCGATCACAGAGGGAGTGATCTGGAAACAGCTTCTGCTATTTTTCTTCCCGATTTTATTTGGAACTTTTTTTCAGCAGCTCTATAATACGGCAGATGCGGTGGTAGTAGGCCGTTTTGTCGGAAAGGAAGCGCTGGCGGCGGTCGGCGGAAGCACATCGATGCTTACGAACCTGCTGGTTGGCTTTTTTGTGGGACTTTCTTCGGGTGCGACAGTTATCATCGCCCAGTTTTACGGGGCGGGACGCGGTCAGCGGGTCAGCGAGGCAGTCCACACGGCGATTGCCTTTTCGCTGCTGTGCGGTATCCTCATGACGGTTGGCGGACTCCTTTTTTCTGACACGGCGCTTCGCCTGATGGGGACGCCGGAGGATATCATGGACAATGCAAGCGGGTATCTGCACATTTATTTTGTCGGAATCACGGCGAACCTCTTATATAATATGGGTGCCGGAATCCTGCGGGCGATCGGTGATTCCAAAAGACCGTTCTATTTCCTTGTGATCAGCTGTTTTACAAACATTGCGCTCGATCTGTTGTTTGTAGTAGGACTTCGGATGGGCGTGCGTGGTGCGGCGGTGGCGACGATCCTTTCCCAGGTGGTCAGCGCGTGTCTGGTATTGGGAACGCTGATGCGTGCGGATGGCTCGTACCGGTTTGAGATCCGGAAAACGCGGATCACACCGGTGATTCTGGTGCGGATCATCCGGATTGGGTTTCCGGCTGGACTCCAGTCGGTTATGTATTCCTTTTCCAACCTCGTGATCCAGAGCAGCGTCAATGCACTGGGAACAGACACGGTGGCGGCGTGGGCTGCATATGGAAAGATCGACAGCACTTACTGGATGATCATTAATGCGCTGGGGATCTCCATCACGACCTTTGTCGGACAAAATTACGGCGCGGGGCGGCTGGACCGTGTGAAACGCAGCGTGTACGTCTGCCTGGGAATTTCCTGTATTATCACGGTGGGGCTGAGCACGATCCTGTATCTGACGGGCGGCTATATTTATCTGTTGTTCACAACGGATGCGGAGGTAATCGCGATCGGCATGAAGATTCTTCACTTCCTGGTGCCGGCATTTGTGACATACCTCTGTATTGAGATTTATTCCGGCGCACTGCGCGGTGTGGGAGACTGCTGGATTCCGATGATTATGACGGCGCTGGGCGTGTGCGTCCTGCGGGTTGTCTGGATCCTGATCGCTGTTCCGATCCGCCCGGATATCCTGACAGTGGTATTCAGCTATCCGCTGACCTGGACGATCACAACGGTTCTCTTTAATATTTATTATTATTTTTTCAGTGCACTGAAAAAATGGAATGTGCCGCTTCCGTGGAAGAAAAAGAGGCGGGAGCTTCATAACCTGTAAACAGTTATAAATGGTTTCGAAAATGATTGACAAAACGGGGTGACACTGGATTTTTTTCAGAAAGTGTGATATTCTTACGTTACAAAAGATAGGTGACAGTGTTTCTTCCTGGATGGATGCCGCGCAAGCGGCAGATAAAACGGAGATTCGAAACAGAGGGCAGAGGCACTTGCCGCTGGTCAGAAAGAGAGGCAGAATTATGGGCTATGAACCAATGAATGAGTCCTGGCAGATGGCGGGGGAACGCCATGAGACACTGGGACAGTATGTAGCGAAGACATATTTATGGATGTTTGCAGGGCTTCTTGTGACATTTGGCATCGCATTAGCCGGATACGTGACGGGAGCGATTCTGTATGTATTTCAGGTTCCGTATGCGACCCTCGCATTGACGGGACTGGAGCTTTTGACGGTGATCTGGCTGAGTGCCCGGATTCACAAGTTATCGGTGGGAGCGGCGAGAGGGCTGTTTCTATTCTATGCAGCTTTAAACGGCGTCGTTTTCTCGATGTATTTCCTGATCTTCGGTGTTGTGGAGATGGTGTTTGTATTTGCAGCAACCGCGCTGTTCTTCGGAATGATGGCGGGTGTCAGCCTGATCTTCAAGCTGGACTTGAGCGGAATCCGTCCACTGCTTGTTGGCGGACTGCTGTTTCTGATTCTCTTTGGTCTGCTTTCAATGTTTTTAAATCTAGGCAGCTTTGAGACAGTGCTCTGCTATGCCGGTATCGTGGTATTCTTAGGCTTTACCGCTTATGATACAACCAAGATCCGGGATAATTACCAGATTTTCTCTGCGGATCCGGAGCTGCTTCAGAAAGCATCGGTATTCTCGGCGCTGCAGCTGTATCTCGATTTTATCAACCTGTTTCTGTACATTATCCGCCTGATGAACCGGAATCGGAAATAGGAAAAAATCTTTCAGGAGAACGGAAGTTCCTTTGCAGGAATAAAGAAAAGTGGAATTTTGCGGAAAACTGAATAAGCAAAAATGAAATGCCGGAACGGGGGAAAGCTTTGTTCCGGCATTATTGTGTTTTTCTGCTTGAAAATCCTGTTTTTGGCATGGACGGCTTCATTCTTTTAGCAGAAAGGGAAGCATTCTGTAATAAATTTGACAGATTTTATTTAAAGTTTCTCTATTGAAGTGGATGGGGAGTATCTGTTAAACTAGGTTATAATAGGAAATGTTCTGCTGTTGGTTACACAGTGTGTGGATGAACCATATTTGTTTCGCATATGCCCCCGCCGGATCAGGCGGGGAAATGTATATAAATGGTGAACAGACAACAGGGATAAAAGGATAATCAAGGAGGTTTTTTGGCATGAATCGGAATAGAGTGAACAAAAAAAGGATGGGGGGCGCGCGTGTGCTTTCACGGGCAGCGGCTGGCATGCTGGCAGCAGCGCTGTGCTTTCAGCCGATGACAGCGCTGGCAGGACCGGCGGGAGATTCTTCTCTTACATCGTCATCCTCGAATGCGGGGCCGGGCGGCGGTTCGGGCAGCTCCAATTCGGGAAGTACAGGCAGCTCTGGCGGTTCGACTTCTGTTTCCAATGGGAGTGTGAGCGCGGTCACATCGGGGCTTGGCGTGTACCGGGTGACGGAGAATGAGGGGATCGGTGCGATTGCGCGCGGCGTGGATGTGTCTTACTGGCAGCAGAATGTAAATTGGAGTCAGGTGGCATCGGATAATGTACAGTTTGCGATGCTGGCAACCCGGTTCCGCGGTAATGTGGATCCGTTTTTCGCTATGAACGCGGCAAATGCGAGCCAGGCAGGGCTGCGGCTGGGCGCGTACATTTATTCGTATGCGACTTCGGTCGAAATGGCGCAGCAGGAGGCGGATTTTGTCCTGAATCTTATCAAGGATTATCCTATCTCTTTCCCGGTTGTCTTTGATGCCGAGGATGCTAATACGCTGGGAACCCTGACGCAGTCTCAGGTCAGCGATGTGATCAACGCGTTCTGTAAGCGGATTCAGGATGCAGGATATTATCCGATGGTCTATGCAAATGAATACTGGATTGCCAATAAGATCGATATGTCGAAGATTTCGTATGATATATGGGTGGCAAAATACCAGCAGAAGTATACATATTCAAAGACCTCGATGTGGCAGGCGTCCAACACCGGTTCGGTCAAGGGCGTGAACGGCAATGTGGATATTGATTATCTGTATAAAGATTATACGCAGATCATTCCGGGCAATACCTGGCGGACGATCGCGGGGAACCGTTACTATTATCAGAACCATGTGATGCAGAAAGCGGCGTGGATCAACGATGGTCAGAATTGGTACTATATGAATGCGGCGGGCAATCCGTCCACAGGATGGCTGGAGCTTTCGGGCAAAAAGTATTATTTGGAGGCGGACGGTCATATGATTACCGGCTGGAAGACGCTGGACGGCGGCTGGCGTTACTTTGACGCATCCGGCGAACAGGCGACGGGCTGGCGTGCGGTCGATGGAAGCTGGTATTTCATGGCGGACAATGGTCTGATGCAGACCGGCTGGCTGGAGACGGGCGGCAAGAAATATTATCTGAACGCATCCGGCGCGATGCAGGCGGGCTGGCAGAACCTGGGCGGAAGCTGGTATTACTTTGACGGCTCCGGCGCCATGACGACGGGCTGGCAGGCAGTCGGCGGAAAGTGGTATTACATGAATGAGTCCGGCGTGATGCGGACCGGCTGGCTGGATCTTGGCGGTAAGAAATATTACCTGGATGCCAGCGGCGCGATGTACGCAGGTATTACGTTCGAGATGGATGGAAATACCTGGCAGGCAGCGGCAGACGGAAGCTGCACGGTAGTTCTGCCGGAGGAGAATGCGGCGGGAAATGGCGGTTCGACGGACGGACAGACTCCGATAACCGGAAGCCAGTCACCGGTGCAGCCGTCCGGTCCGGCAGGGGTATAATATAAATATGATTTGAACCAGTACCCAGATATTGGAGCTGATTCAGTTAAAAAAATGAAAAAGTAAACAAATTCGAACGGAAATAACTTGCTTTTTTGCCGACCTCATTATACAATGTTAAACAGGCAAAAAAATGGACTTGCTTATGGGATGGAGGAAACCAGCATAAGTAATCTGGCATAACATGACGTTTCAAACTGCTATATCAACTGTATGTGCAAGATAAGCTGCGGCTGTTCCGGTGCGGATTTGACGAAAGATGCGAGGCTCTTCTGGCTGCAAATTAGGAAGAGCCTCGGTATGCGTTATATCGGCAAAAGCGCAGAATCGGGATGGCGGGCACAGAAGTAGTGCGAAAGCGGGGGCGTTTGTCAGCAGGAAACTGTGAAAGCAGTGGTTCGCAGGCAGACAGCTGCGCTAAGACGCAGGCAGGGAAAGGTCGGAGAATGCAGATTCCGGATTTAGTACTGCATGGAAGCAGCGTGTTTTTACATATTGTATAATGATTATATAATCAGAACCGTCGGCGGAGTTGTAGTGCTAAAAAAGGGATGTCAGTGCGGCTGGCTGCCGGAATCATTTCCGGAAACAGGGATGAGGGCAGTGTTTGTCATCAGTCAGGCACCGGACAGCGCTTATGTGAGAATCGAATAACAAGTCAGTGGTACAGATGTTTATGTATGCATGGCTATTAAAGTCGGATTCGCATAGACGGAAGTGCATGCCATTTATGTATGCAGAGGAGATTGTACAATCCTCTGTTGCCGCAGCGTGTCAGATGGAGAATTCCCGGAGTGGATGACAAGCTCTGAAAATTTTGCAAAAACACCTGCAAACACAGATAGGTGGGAAGTATCACGGATGGCGCCATGAAAGAAACATGGATGCTGTCAGGATATGATTCACGAAGAAAGAGGGACGTCCGTCAAAGCATGGAACGATCTAATTACGAGGTGACACATTTATGAAACAGAATATGAAAAGAATGCTGCTTGTACTTTGCATGGCAGTCTGCTTTTTCGCTCTGTCCGCCTGTGGTAGCGCTTCTGAAGAAGCGGTAGAGCCGATTTCTCCGGAGATCGAGCAGACCATGAGCGATGGCGCTAAGAGCTATCTGGAGCAGTTCGCCAGCTACAGTGACGAAGATCTGGCAGCACAGCTGAAACAGGCTGAGAAGCAGAAAAACACAGTCATTGAGTCTGCAATTTCTTCCTGGACCAGTTCTAAGGACGATTTAGGCAAGATGGGTGAGATTCAGAGCGTGACCGTAGAGCGCGCCGATGATGACAGCTACACAGCAGTTGTTCAGGCTTCCTTTGAGAAGAGAGACTTGACTTTCTCCCTGACCGCTGAGGAGAGCGTAAGCAGCTACGGCGGTACTTCTCTGGTACCGACCGAGTTATCCTTTGTTGTAAACTACAGCTTCGGTGAGAAGATGGAGAAGGCAGCATTAAATACCCTGATGGGTATGGGTACCGTATTCCTGGTACTGATTTTCATCAGCTTAATTATCAGCAGCTTCAAGAAGGTTAACGAGATTGAGGCAAATGTAAAGGCTAAAAAAGCAGGAGCAGAGGCACCGGCAGCAGCACCGGCACCTGTACAGACTGCAGCGCCGGCACGTACCGCAGCACCAGCAGCAGGCAATGCGGCAAACGATGGAGAACTGGTAGCAGTTATCACTGCAGCGATCGCAGCAGCAACCGGCGTACCGGCAGACAGCGTAAATATCCGCTCCATTACACGTAAATAATCATCGATAAAATCTGGAGGAATTTAAAATGAAGAATTATACTATCACCGTAAATGGTACAGCATATCAGGTAACCGTAGAAGAAGGATTTGCAGGCGCAGCAGCACCGGCTCCAGCAGCAGCTCCAGCACCGGCAGCAGCTCCGGCTCCAGCAGCAGCACCGGCAGCAGGCGGCGTAACCATCACATCCCCGATGCCAGGTAAGATCCTTGGTATTAAGGCAGCAGCTGGCACAGCTGTAAAACGTGGTCAGGTTATCCTGCTTCTGGAAGCTATGAAGATGGAGAACGAGATCGTAGCTCCTCAGGACGGTACCGTTGCCAGTGTTAATGTTGCAGTAGGCGATATGGTAGAACCGGGCGCAGTTCTTGCTACATTAAACTAATCTAATTTTTATAAAACTGGCTGAAAAAATACGGGATATGTTATTCCGTTTGGAGGAATTAATATGGAATATATAACAACTACATTGTCCAATCTTCTTCAGCAGACAGCATTCTTAAACCTGACATTTGGAAACATCGTTATGATTTTCGTAGCGCTGATTTTCCTGTATCTGGCAATCGGAAAAGGATTCGAGCCGTTACTGCTTCTTCCGATTTCCTTTGGTATGCTGCTTGTAAATATCTATCCGGATATTATGAGATCGATTGAAGACTCATCGAACGGAGTTGGTGGACTTTTACATTACTTTTATTTACTGGATGAGTGGAGTATCTTACCATCCCTCATCTTCATGGGTGTCGGTGCGATGACAGACTTCGGTCCGCTGATCGCTAACCCGAAGAGCTTCCTGCTCGGTGCAGCTGCTCAGTTCGGTATCTACGGCGCTTACTTCATGGCTATCTTCATGGGATTCAACGATAAGGCTGCGGCTGCTATCTCCATTATCGGTGGTGCAGACGGCCCGACCTCTATCTTCCTGGCAGGTAAACTTGGTCAGACAGGTCTGATGGGACCGATTGCCGTAGCAGCTTACTCCTACATGGCTCTGGTTCCGATTATCCAGCCGCCGATCATGAAACTCCTTACCACCAAAGAGGAGAGAGAGATCCGTATGGAGCAGCTTCGTCCGGTATCCAAACTGGAGAAGATTCTGTTCCCGGTTGTTGTTACAATCGTTGTCTGCATGATTCTGCCGACAACTGCTCCGCTGGTTGGTATGCTTATGCTTGGTAACCTGTTCCGTGAGTCTGGTGTTGTTAAGCAGCTGACAGAGACTGCTTCCAACGCCCTGATGTACATCGTCGTTATCTTCCTGGGTACTTCCGTAGGTGCTACTACCAGTGCAGAGGCTTTCTTAAACCTGGATACCATCAAGATCGTAGTTTTGGGTCTGATTGCATTCGCTCTGGGTACTGCAGCAGGTGTTATCTTCGGTAAGATTATGTGCAAGGTAACTCATGGTAAGGTAAACCCGCTGATCGGTTCCGCAGGTGTATCTGCAGTTCCGATGGCAGCACGTGTATCCCAGAAGGTTGGTTCTGAGGCAGATCCGAGCAACTTCCTTCTGATGCACGCAATGGGACCGAACGTAGCTGGTGTTATCGGTACTGCCGTAGCAGCAGGTACATTCATGGCTATCTTTGGCGTGAAATAGGATCGAGCAGATTTATTCTGAATAATGTATTTATATAGTAGGGTGGGATTCTTCGGGATTCTGCCCTATTGTTATATGCAAACGCCGGTTGCTGTTCACAGGTAGGAATTTTCTGAACTGAAAATTCCGTACGATACAGTTCCGGC
>ERZ772900.1436-NODE-1436-length-21213-cov-12.346110_pt1 | contig 21213 bp, 10 predicted proteins | sample MGYA00512124_ERZ772900 | MGnify/ENA primary metagenome ERZ772900 (study PRJEB29015, sample SAMEA2737716) | human gut metagenome | biome: human gut; feature: human-associated habitat; material: faeces | place: China | collected 2012 ... | reverse complement strand
CCGAAATCCGCAATTCCCCGTGTGAAATCGCCGTTTTTGGATCCTGAAACGGCGATTTCACACGGGGAATTGCTCAAAGCGGCGATTTCAACCCGTATTTTGGCGTTCGATACGCTCGCGCTGTCGGCGCGGCCGTACGTTTCATGCCTGTTACTGGTCCGAGAGGCGCTCCCTCCCCTCCGCGCGTACTGTACACTGGTGTGACGTGCGCGTTATTGTTGCTGATTGCTCTGCTGAATATTCCGGTCGCCTCAGTGCGTCGCTTCCTCCCGCGAAGCGCGTTCTGCTCATAAAGGCCGACAACAGTCTGCTGATCTTCTCCGAACTCGGCTCATACAAGCCGCTCAACTGGATGGCTGCGCCCTGCACTTTGAAGGACGTCACCCCGGACTCTGTTGAGGACGCGGACGGGCCTGCCCCCGAGCATATCCTTCGCGTCTGCGCCGACAAGACCAGCGACGTCTTGGAAGTCTCCCTGTACCACGTCTACTCCGACACCACCTATGACCTCGGCATCGATCCCGGCCTCATCAAGGACGGCGTCGAAGACCACCTCCAGCGTTATCTCTCCGAACAGATCGACCGCATCGGCCCCGGTTCCAAGCTCATCCGCCGCGAATACCCCACCGCAATCGGCCCCGTCGACATCATGGCCCTCAACGCCGACGGCGAGCACGTCGCCATCGAGATCAAACGCCACGGCGGCATCGACGGCGTCGAGCAGCTCACCCGCTACTGCGAGCTCCTCAACCGCGACCCCCTCCTCGCCCCCGTCCACGGCATCTTCGCCGCCCAGACCATCACCCCTCAGGCCCGCGTCCTCGCCCAGGACCGCGGTTTCGAATGCCTCATCCTCGATTATGACGAGATGAAGGGTAGGGAAGATGATTCCCTTCGCCTCTTCTGAACACGCCTGAACACACCGCGATGGCGCGTTACCTGCGTTGCTCCTCAGTCGCGGTACCTTTATTACCGCTTCCTTCGGTGCGTCTTGGTACCGCGCGCATCGCGGCGTGTTCAGGGGTGTGTTGTGTGGTGGCGCGTTGCCGGCGTTGCTCCTCAGTCGCGGTGCGCTCAGGCGGTATGCATGCGGCCCAGGGCGATGGCGGTGCGTAACACGTAGGCTTCGCGCGCGTCGGCGGCGTCCCAGCCAGTGGTTTCGGCGGCCCGCTTCAAACGGTACCGCACCGTGTTCGGGTGTACGCTCAATTCCTTGGCCGTGGTCTCCAACGAGCCGCCGTTGCGCAGGAACGTGGACACGGTTTCCAAAGTAGGATCGTCCGGCCCCGCCGTCTGCAGACTGGCATATACCGTATTCACCAGCTCGTCCACGGCATCCTGATCTCCCAGCAGCGCCCGCTCAGGCAGCACGTCATCGGCACGCATCGGGCGCGGAACCTGCGGCAATGCGGGAGCCGCCGCAATCGCCGAACGGACCGCCTGCACCGTGCGGCAGGCACCCTCGACACCGCGGCGCAAAGGTCCCAGGCACACCGGCGCCTTCGTCGAGAACGCCGACAGCGTATTGGTACACGTTACATCGGGCGTCGCCGCCGCACGCGGCATGATCAGCGCCACGCACAGACCGTTCGTCGTCCCCGTCACGCACGGCCCGCCGCCCAGATCATGCACGGTCCTGCGGATCGCGGCCCTTGTGCCCGCCATCGTGTGCAACGGCTTGCCACCGATGGCAAAGCACAGAAAATCATCCGAAAAATCAAGAATCCCCAGAATCGCCGCGGCACGCTCATCCGCCAACCCATTGACCAGACACGCGAACGCCACCGATTCCAGTCGGGAATCGGCGTCATCCTGAGCGGAACCACTGCTCAGCAGGTCAAGAAAGTCAACGGAACCATGCTCCGTGTCGAAATCGGTCATACCGTCCAGCATAGCCGAACCGTCTGCAAGCGTCACCAGTCGTCACCGGATGTCCGCGTTGCGCCGCGCCCGCTGCGACTCCCGCCAGAACGTGAGCACCACGAATCCGAACACGAACGCCACCGGCAGCATATGCCGCTCGAAATTGTTCGCGGGCGCGGTGATCATCACGCCCATGAGCAGCAGCAGCGGCAGATGCATGACCAGTGTGCGCCACCGGCGAAGCACCACTTCGGCCGCGCCGATCAGCAGCGTCATCATCACATACAGGTTGCCGTGAGCCACCCATCCCAGCACCGGAATCTCACCGAACTGCTTTGCGCCCTCGGCGATGGACTGCCGCCACTCGCTGCACCAGTATTTGATCCACGTGGTCTGGTCTGTCACATAATCGCTGTTCACGTAGTAATCCATCGACACGTACGGCTGATCCATCGGGTTGAAATAGCCGAAGCACTTCGCCAGCAGCGCGTCGATGGCGGTGACGGGATCGGCCTTGACGATCTGCCACCAGGCGCTGTTGAACCGGGCCATGTCCTCCTGCGTGACCGACCGCCAGCGGTAGCTCACCTTCTTCGACTGGATGCCGGACGACTTCACCGGGTCGGCATCCTGCGGCTGGTAGGCGTCGGCCATCTGATCGAGATTGAAGATCGGCGCGATCTCCTCCCTGGCGGACTGCGGTATGCTGCCCGGATTGCGCTTGGCGATGCGGGCGATCTGCTGCAGCTGGACGCCGTGGCTTTCGATCGGATCGCCGCTGACGATCGCACCGGTGCGGGTCAGCATCACGACGCCGCCATGCAGCACGATGACCGGCAGCAGCAACGCGACGACGTACGCCTTCCAGCGGCGATGGTCGGAAAGCAGCGCAAGAATCAGCTGCAGCACGATGATGTACCAAGCGTACTTCGCGCTCGCCAGCATCACCACGCAGGCCAGGATCAATGCGATAAAGCTGCGGCGGCGCAGCCTGACCACCTTGTCGCCCTTGCCTCGCCACGTACGGAACAGCTCGTACCACACGCCGAACGCCCACACGAACGAGAACGCGAACAGAGGCGATTTCGTCAGCGAGATCGTCGAGAACACCGCGAGCGGACAGCATAGGAAGAACAGGATAATCACCAGACGCGAGAACCATCCCGAGGCGCCTTCGGGCAGGCGTCCGTTCCCGGCACATGCCCGCGCCGCGAAGCCGGGGGAGGCGTACCCGCGCTCCGGATGCGCGAAATCAAGCATGACCAGTGCCATCGGCCCGCGTTCGGGATGCGTGAAGTCAATGCCGGCGCGGCGCGGCAGCCACGGCAGGTTGAGGAACCGGTTGGCGGTGGCGGCGCAGCAGAACGCGGCGAACAGGAACTGCGCGGATGACAGCACCACGAATCCGACGTCGTTGGAATCGGTGAAATACCGGGAGACCGACAGCACGGCACCATACAGTACCGTCAGCACGATGTTGTGCTGATCGGTCAGGTACGTCGGATTCGACGGCCATATGTAGTGCGCGGTCGGATAGATGTCCATCGGCACGAATGAGAAGAATCCGATATACGGCTGATCCAGGCCGGTCCATTGGTTCCAGGCCCAGCTGAACTCGCGAGCCTGAGAGCGGATGTCGGCGCCGAACGCGGACAGCAGCGTCGTCGGCACCCAAAGCCAGCCGATGAACAGGATCAGCGCGATTTTCCACCACCGGTCGGTGGCACGTACGCATACCCGGGCGAGGAACCGTCCGGTCCGGCTGACCCACGAGCCGGGAGCGGATGCCAGGAGCCGCGCGGCCGCGCGACGTGCGCCCGCCGGAATCAGGCGCCGTGGATGCAGGCCGTTCTTGCCGCTGGACCAGCCGAACACCGGTATGCCGTTCGCCCAGCGAGTCATCGCGACCACGGCGGCGAATGGTACGAGGAATCCGACAACGGCAAACAACCAGTTCACCGCGCCGAAATCCGCGATCGAGGAGTCTGCCCAGTAGAGCGGCCCCACCGCCACGCACAAGGCGATCCACAGGCAGGCCGCGACGGCCAGCGTCCATCGCGCCACGGTCGCGAGACGCGCGAGGGCGGTGCCGGTGGCGCGTCGTGACCTGCCGCCGCTGCCTCCGCACCCGCCGCGGGCCGGGGTGGCGGCGGAGTGATCCGTGATGTGAGCTGTGGTCATGTCACGGTATTCTACCGATGCGCCTTGAACGGCGGCGATCGTGCCATTGCCGGCATTTGCCGTAGGACGATATCGGGCATAATCTGAAGGCATGTCGGAAACAGCAAGGGGAATCATTCCAAACATGCCACGCACCACCGAGGTGGCTGACAATGTGATTGCGGTGGTGGAAACTGCATCGACCAATACGCTGGCGCGGCAGATGCTGCGCGACGGCACCATGGCGCCTCCGGCCGACGGGGGTGCCGGTGTGGCCGTGGTGGCCACTGATGTGCAGAGCGCGGGCCGCGGCCGGCTGGAACGCACATGGGTGAGTGCTCCCGGCGAATCGATGACCTGCTCGTACATCGCCACGCTGCCGGCGGGCGTGATCGCCGACGGCAGTGTAAACGGCTGGCTGACGGTGATCGCCGGGTTTGCCGCGCTGGATGCGCTGCGGGGCGCGCTCGCCGAATGTGGGGTGGCCAGTGAAGATTGCGGTCTGCGGCTCAAGTGGCCGAATGACCTGTTCTGCCAGGGACGCAAGCTGGGTGGCATCCTCACCGAGATGGTGCCGCTGCCCGGGCGCGGTGACAGCGCGGCGCTGGTGATCGGCATCGGCATCAACCTCGCGATACCGGCCGACCGGTTGCCCACGGAGCAGTCCACGTCACTGCAACTGCATGTGCAGGGGCTGCCCGATGCCCGGACACTGCGTGATATGATCGCCGCGCATATCGTGCGGTCGCTGAGTTCCCGACTGAGCGGTTTCGTGGCAGACCCGCATGCCGCCGCCGAGCGGCTGCGCGAGGAGACCTCCCGCGTGTGCTGGACGCTGGGACGTCGTGTTGAGGCGCGCTTCACCGATGGTTCGGTGCTGACCGGTACGGCGACGGCGCTGAACGCCGATGCGTCGCTGAGCGTGCGTGACGATGCGGGCGAAAACCATGTCGTGCACACGGCCGACGTCGGCGTATTGCCGCTGTAGTCGCAGCGAACGGTTCTCAATAAGAAAGGTGTGAGCCTGCATCCGTCCGAAATGAACAAGAAAGATGGAAGAAGCCCGGAATTCCGGGCTTCTTCCATATGAGCGTTTGTGCGGGAATGTTAGAAATCCTCGCACAAACGCTATTGAGAACCGTTCGCTGCGACAACAGCGACGCGAATCAGAACAGCTTGGCCAGACCGGTCGCCGCGAGCGACGCGACGACGGCCTTGATGACATCGCCGATCACGAAGCCCATCGACGCAATCGCCACGGTCGTGAACGGAACATGCATGACCATGGACTGAATCGTGATGCCGAACAGGTACAGCACCACCAGGTTGCCGGCCAGTGAGGCGCCGAAGTAGCGGACGGCGGTCAGCGCGGCGTGCGGAGCCGAGTCAAGACGCGCCTTGCCGCGCAGCAGGGCGGTGACGATTACGGCCGGCAGGAAGCCGATCAGGAAGCCCGCGCTCGGGCCGAACAGGGCGGCGGTGGAGGCGCCACCGGCGAACACCGGCAGTCCGGCCGCGCCGGCGGCCAGATACAGCACCACCGCGCTGCCTGCCTGACGCCAGCTGAGCATCAGACCTGCCAGCATCATGACGAAGGTCTGCAGCGTGATCGGCACCGGGGTGCCAGGGATCGAAATCTCACCAGCTGCCGAAGCGAGCCACATGAGGACGGCGAACAGCACCGGCTTGCCGATGGTCGAAGCCAGCATACGGCCGCGCTGGGCGGTGGAAACAGTACGTTCGGACATGAATAACCCCTCTCGATGATGAAAGAACGGACGGCGAGTGTCCCCCCGTTGTCGCCAATGATAGAAAGCCCTCGCCTTAGACGGCCTGTCGGGAACATACAAAAGTCGAGACGGCCTTTTGTGGATGTTCGCCGGTTACGGTGCCGGAACTTACGTGGCCGTTTGTCTTCGCTCTACAAAATATCGTCGCCGTTTTTGTCGAAAACTTGACTCCGCACTCGCGCGCATACGGCGATAGTGGAATATATGGGAAATATCGTCAAGAAAATACTCGTCGCCAACCGCGGCGAGATCGCGCTGCGCGTGGTGAGAACCGCCCGGGAGATGGGGATTTCCACGGTGGCGGTGTACTCCGAACAGGACCGCAACGCCCAATACGTCCAGCTGGCCGACGAGTCGTACCTGCTGTCGGGTGACACATACGCGAGCACATACCTCAACGAGGACCTGTTGATCGGCATCCTGCACCGGTCCGGCGCGAACGCCGTGCACCCCGGCTACGGATTCCTCTCCGAGGTGCCGAGCTTCGCCGACAAGGTCGAGAAAGCGGGCGCGATCTGGGTGGGGCCGCATCCGCAGGCGCTGATCGACCTCGGCGACAAGATCACCGCGCGTCGCGTGGCGAAGTCCGCGCAGGTGCCGCCGGTGCCGGGCATCAGCGAGCCGGTGCGCGAGCTGCGCACGCTGCTGGACTTCTCGCACACGTACGGCTACCCGGTGATGATGAAGCGCACCGACGGCGGTGGCGGCCGAGGCATCACCGTCGTGCACGACGATGACGAGATGCGTCGCTTCTACCTGAACCATGACGCGATGCAGGGCGGCGACCTGGACGAGTACTTCATCGAGAAGTTCATCGACAAGGCCCGCCACGTGGAGACCCAGTGCGGCCGCGACCGTTTCGGCGACTTCACCGTGTACTCGACGCGTGACTGCTCTGTGCAGCGGCGCAACCAGAAGCTCGTCGAGGAGGCCCCCGCTCCGTTCCTGCCGGACGAGGTCATCAACCAGCTGGAGGCGTATTCGCGCAGCCTGTTCAACAAGGTCGACTACATCGGTCTGGGCACGTGCGAGTTCATGGTGACCCCGCATCGCAAGGTGTACTTCCTGGAGGTCAACCCGCGTTTGCAGGTCGAGCACACGGTCAGCGAGGAGGTGTGCGGGCTCGACCTGGTGCGCGAGCAGATCGATATCGCCGACGGCGGCCACCTGACACCGGCCCCCGCGCCGCGCGGCCACAGCTTCGAGCTGCGCATCACCAGCGAGGATCCGGCGACGAACCTGACGCCGTCCTCCGGCACGCTGGAGCGCATCGTCTGGCCGTCCGGCCCCGGCCTGCGCATCGATACCGGCGTGGAGCAGGGAGACACGGTCTCGCCGAAGTTCGATTCGATGATGGGCAAGGTCGTGATCACTGCGCAGAGCCGTGAGGCGGCTGTCGCCCGCGTGCGCCGCGCGCTCGACGAACTCGTGATCGAGGGCGTGCCGACCCCGGCCAGCCTGTTCAAGCAGATCTTCAACGACGATGAGTTCACCGCCGAGCATGGTCATCTCTTCGACGTGAGCACGAAGTGGCTGGAGCGCAAGTACCTCAACCATGAGCCGCAGACCGTGCGCTCGGGACAGCCGGCGTCGCTCAGCGGCGAAGGCCAGGACGCCGGCGCGAAGGCCCCGACGAGCGAAAGCTTCGTCATCGAGGTCGACGACCGCCGTGTCAAGCTCACCGTGCCGACCGACATCGTCAACAACCTCATGGGAGCGGGGCGTTCGCGCGGAGCCAAGCGCCCGTCGCAGCCGCTGCGAGGCCAGGGGCTGCACGCCATCGCGGAGAAGAAGGAGCACAACGACGGCAAGTCCGGCGTCATCGCCTCGCCCATGCAGGCGGTGGTCACGCGCATCAACGTCGCGGAAGGCCAGTCCGTCACCAAGGGCGACCTGCTGGTGGTGCTGGAGTCGATGAAGATGGAGAACTACGTGTACGCGCCGGTCAACGGCACGGTCGCGAAGATCTTCGTCGCGCCCGCCACCGGCGTCGAGGCCGGCGAGACGCTGGTCGCGATGGACGTCGACGGCGCCAAGGCGCGCGACAAGTCCGGCGCGGTGGATGACGGCGGCAAGTCCGCAAGCACCGCGAAGAACGGCAAGGAGGGCAAGTGATGACCGATATCATGAACTCGCCGGCCGTGAAACAGGTCATGAAACAACCTGGGCACGTCTCGGCGGACGGCGCCGCACAGGCGCAGGGCGAGCAGCCGATCCGCGCAGCGGTGGTACGCGCGGCGGAACTCGCGCGTGACGCTGAATCCAACGCGCGCACCCGCCAGCACGCCAAGGGCAAGATGACCGCCCGCGAGCGGCTCGGACTGCTGCTCGACACCGGCTCGTTCGAGGAGATCGGCCGGTTCCGCGGCGGCGACATCAACGGCGGCAAGGCCGGTTCGGCCGTCATCACCGGATTCGGTGACGTGTACGGCCGCAAGATCGCCGTCTACGCGCAGGACTTCTCCGTCAGGGGAGGCACGCTGGGTCGTGCCGAAGGCGAGAAGATCTGCCACCTGATGGACATGGCGCTGGACCTGAAGGTGCCGATCGTCGCGATCGTCGACTCCGGCGGCGCCCGCATCCAGGAAGGCGTCGCCGCGCTGACGCAGTACGGCCACATCTTCCGCAAGACCTGCGACGCCAGCGGCTTCGTCCCGCAGATCTCGCTGATCCTGGGTCCGTGCGCCGGCGGCGCCGTGTACTGCCCGGCGCTGACCGACCTGATCGTCATGACCAAGGAGAACTCCGACATGTTCGTCACCGGCCCGGACGTCGTCAAGGCGGCCACCGGTGAGACGATCAGCATGAACGACCTCGGCGGCGGACTCGTGCACAGCACGAAATCCGGCGTTGCGCACTACCTCGGCGAGGACGAGGCCGACGCGATCGACTACGCGCGCACGGTGCTTGCCTACCTGCCGTCGAACAGCGACGCCCAGCCCCCGATGTACGCCTATGCGGCGACTCGCGCGGACCGCGAGACCGCGAAACGCCTTACCGACATCGTGCCGGACAACGACCGCCAGCCGTATGACGTGCTCGACGTGATCCGCTGCATCGTCGACTACGGCGAATTCGTGCAGGTGCACGAGCTGTTCGCCACGTCCGCCGTCGTCGGATTCGCCTGCATCGACGGCCGGCCGATCGGCGTGGTCGCCAACCAGCCGAACGTTCGCGCCGGCATCCTCGACGTGGACGCCTCCGAAAAGGTGGCGCGGTTCGTGCGTCTGTGCGACTCGTTCAACCTGCCGGTCATCACGCTCGTGGACACCCCCGGATACAAGCCGGGCGCCGATCAGGAGCACGCCGGCATCATCCGCCGCGGCGCCAAGGTGATCTACGCTTACGCGAACGCGCAGGTGCCGATGGTCACCGTCGTGCTGCGCAAGGCGTTCGGCGGCGCGTACATCGTGATGGGATCCAAGGCGATCGGCGCGGACATGAACTTCGCGTGGCCCAGCTCGCAGATCGCGGTGCTCGGCGCCACCGGCGCGGTGAACATCATCCACCGCAAGGACTTCGTCAAGGCCAAGGAGGCCGGCGAGGACGTCGACGCGCTGCGGGCCAAGCTCGCCGCCGAATACGAGCGCACCACCGTCAACGCGAACCTGTCGCTCGAAATGGGCGAGATCGACGCGATGATCGATCCCGAGCAGACCCGTCAGGCCATCGCCGAATCGCTGCGACTGCTCGCTGACAAGAAGCGCGTGCGCCGCACCACCAAGCATCACGGCAACCAGCCGCTGTAGTCCATCCCGCCGCGGCGGCCACGCCGCGGCACAACAGATTTTGAGCCGATACCGGCAACGGCGGCTCCGCACAATGTCCAAATAAAAGAAGGAACACCAACCCATGTCAGACCCCAATTTCTTTCTCAGTCGGCTCAACGGCGAACCTCATGCGCTCGCTTTCGGCGGACAGTCCACACCCTGGCCGGTTGCGCTCGCTGACCTGACCAATGATCCGGCGCTCGAAGCCACGCTGCGCGGCCATGTCGCCGCGGCGAACACGATGCTCGCCCCCGTGGCCGCCGACCTGCTTGCCACCACCGGACGCGCCGTCGACCTGTTCGGCTTCAAGCCGAACCCGGCACGGCTCGGTGCCGCCGCCGCGGCGACCGTCAGCGTCGAAGGCATTGCGCTCACCCAGCTCGGCGCGCTGATCGACGCCGCCGGTCTCGGCCTTGACGTGGCGAACACCGCCCCCGTCGCCGTGCTCGGCCATTCGCAGGGCGTGCTCGGCGCGCACATGGTCAACGTCATCCGCAAGGCCGGCTCCATCGAGGCCGCGGGCCAGCAGATCGACGAGATCCTGGCCATCGCCGAGCTGATCGGCGTGGCCGGCACCCGCAAGGCGCGTGAGCTCGCGCTCACCGCGCAGCACGCCGGCGCCACTCCGATGCTGTCTGTGCGCGGCGCCACCAAGCGCCAGGTCGAGGTGCTCGCATCCCGCGTGCCGAACCCGCGCGGCCCGATCAGCATCGCCGTCACCAACTCCAGCAACAACCACGTGCTCTCCGGCTACCCGGAGGACCTTGCCGCCTTCGAGGTCGAGGCCGGCAAGGAGCACAAGCGCCAGCAGACACTGCGTGACGAGAAGATCCGCGGCGGCGCGGTGTTCGGGCCCGTCCTCGAATACCTGGAGGTCACGCTGCCGTTCCACTCGCCGCTGATGGCCGATGCCGTCGAGCAGGCCGTGGCCTGGGCGCACGCCTGCGGCTTCAAGGAGACCCGTACGCGCGAGCTGGCCGCCGAAGTGCTGCTCAACCACGTCGATTGGGCGGCCCGCGTCAAGGCGATGCTGGAATCCTGCGATCCGTCCAAGCTGTGGATCGTCGACTTCGGCCCGGGCAACACGCTCGGCAAGCTCATCGGCAACCTGATCCAGGGCACCGGCGTCGGCGTGGTCGAAGCCGCCACGATGGCCGAGCGTTCCGCGCTGTCCACCATGGAGGACGAGCCCGTCCGCACCCAGAACTGGAAGACATTCGCGCCGAAGGTATTGCACACTCCCGCCGGCGACAAGATCCGCACCAAGTTCACCGACCTGACCGGCAAGCCGCCGGTGCTGCTGCCCGGCATGACCCCGACCACCGTGGATCCCGAGATCGTGGCCGCGGCCGCGAACGCCGGCTATTGGGCCGAGATCGGCGGCGGCGGCCAGGTGACCGCCGACGTGTTCGACCGTCATGTCGCCGAGCTGGAGAACCTGCTCGAAGAAGGCCGCACTGTCGAATTCAACGCGATGTTCATGGATCGCTACCTTTGGAACCTGCAGTTCGGCCCCTCCGGCATCGTGCCGAAGAAGCGCGCGTCCGGCACGCCGATCGACGGCGTGATCGTCTCGGCCGGCATCCCCGAGCTCGACGAGGCCAAGGCGCTCGTCGCCTCCCTGCAGGCGGACGGCCTGCCCTACGTCGGCTTCAAGCCCGGCACCGTCGCGCAGATCCGCCAGGTCGTGGCGATTGCCAAGGCCGTGGCCCCCACGACGATCCTGATGCAGGTCGAAGGCGGTTCGGCCGGCGGCCACCACTCCTGGGAGTCGCTGGACGACCTGCTGACCTCCACATACGCCGAGGTGCGCGCATGCAGCAACCTCGTGCTGGTCGCCGGCGGCGGCATCGGTGCGCCGGAGCGCGCGGCCGACTACATCTCCGGCCAGTGGGCGCGCGCCTACGACCTGCCCGACATGCCGGTCGACGGCGTGCTCATCGGCACCGCCGTCATGACCGCCAAGGAGGCCCACACCAGCCCCGCGGTCAAGCAGCTGCTCGTCAAGACGCCCGGCATCACCGACACGTCGGCCGACGCCGACCCGTTCGCGCCCGCCGGCGAGAAGTGGGTGCCGTCCGGCAAGTCGGTCGGCGGAGTCTCCTCCGGCCTGAGCCACCTTCACGCCGACATCTACGAGGTCGAGAACGCCTCCGCCGCCTGCGGCCGTCTGCTGGTGCGCGTCATGAAGCACCCCGAAGAGCTGGAAAGCCGCCGCGACGAGATCATCAAGGCGCTCGACGCCACCGCCAAGCCGTACTTCGGCGACCTCGCCTCGATGACCTACGTCGAGTGGGCCGAGCGTTTCGTCGACCTGGTGTTCCCCGTGGTCGACCCGACGTATTCGCTGCGCTTCCTGCACCTGCTGCAGCGCATCGAAGCCCGTGTGTGCGGTCAGGAATCCGGCGAGTTCGCCTCGCTGTTCGCCGGCGTGGACGATGTCGCCTCCGATCCGAAGGCCGCCATCGCCAAGCTGGAAGCCGCCTACCCGCAGGTTGCCGAAATCCACGTGACCCCGGCCGATGTGGCTTGGTTCCCGGTACTCGTGAGCGAATATCCCAAGCCCATGCCGTTCGTGCCGGTCATCGACAATGACCTGCTGCGCCGGTGGGGCCAGGATCAGCTGTGGCAGTCCGAGGACGCCCGCTATTCCGCCGATTCCGTGCGCGTGATTCCCGGCCCGATCTCCGTGGCCGGCATCACCACCGTCGACGAGCCCGTCGCCCACATCCTCGGCCGTTTCGAGGCCGCGGCCCTGGAGCGCACCCGCGAACTGCAGTCAGGCGCCTCCACCGACGCCTACAGCGAGCTCGGCGGCGCCGAGAGCGCCGAAGCGTTCATCCGCACCTGCCCGAATATCTCCTGGGTCGGCCACCTGACCACGAACCCGGCATACGGCACGCAGGTCGGCGACGCCAACTATGAGATCATCGACCGCGGCGCTTCCGAGCAGGGCGAGGAATACGACCTCGACATCCATCTCGACACGTACTGGGACAACGATCCGGACGGTGGCGTCTCCAAGCACGCCGTGCGCGACATCGTCATCCCGTTGACGCTGCGCGGCACCGAAACCGGCCTGCTGCCGGTCGTCAACCGCGAGCGCCTGGTCGGCAACGTCTACGCGATGCTCGCCGCCACCGCAGGCATCGGCAACACCGCCATCACCGGCGACAAGCTGACCGACATGCCGAAGATCACCCCGTCCGACGACAAGGCCGCCTACCCGTTCGGCACCGCGTCGGCCACCTACACGCTGTCCGCCAACCTCGGCTACGACCACGAGGCGGCCACCGGCGGCGCGCTGCCGCAGGACCTCGCGCCCTCGCGCATCGCCCCCGACGCGCTGGTCGGCCCGGCATGGCCGGCGATCTACGCGGCGCTCGGCTCCGTGTACGTCAAAGGCTACCCGGTCATCGAGGGACTGCTCAACGCGGTGCATCTCGACCACCTCATCGAGCTTGAGGAGACCGAGGACGAGCTGCTGAAGCACGTCGACGAGACCATCACGCTCACCAGCTGGGCCGAGGACTACTTCGAGTCCGCGTCCGGCCGCGTCGTGACCATCCACGTGCTGCACACCGCCGCCGACGGCACCGTGCTCGCCCGCGAGACCGAGCGCTTCGCCATTCGCGGCCGCGTCTACTCCGACGCGCTGCCGGCCGACGCCCCCGAATACGGTGGCGCCCTCGAAGCCAAGCAGGAGGACGGCTCCGCCGCAGCCACGGTGCAGGCCACGCCTCGCCGTCTGCTGCGCCGCGTCACCGTCACCGCGCCCGATGACATGACTGCATTCGCGCGTACCTCCGGCGACTTCAATCCGATCCACACCTCCACGCGCGGCGCCCGCATCTCCGGGCTCGCCGCCCCGCTGGTGCACGGCATGTGGCTGTCCGCCACCGCCCAGCACGCCGTCCAGGCGCTGGACGACAAGGGTGCTCACTACGAGATCGCAGGCTGGACCTACAACATGTACGGCATGGTGCAGCTCGACGACAAGGTGGAGATCTCCATCGAGCGCGTCGGCAAGGTCGAGCACGGCGGCATGGCATTCGAAGTGACCTGCCGCATCGACGGTCAGCTGGTCTCGCGCGGCACTGCGCTGGTCCGCGCGCCGAAGTCCGCGTTCGTCTACCCCGGCCAGGGCATCCAGAAACAGGGCATGGTGCTTGACGAGCGTGCCAAGTCGCCCGCTGCCCGCAGCGTGTGGGAGCGCGCCGACAAGCTGACCCGCTCCAAGCTGGGCTTCTCGATCCTCGCGGTCGTGCGCGACAACCCGAAGGAGCTCACCGCCAACGGCGTGACCTACCGTCACCCGGACGGCCTGCTCAACCTCACCCAGTTCACGCAGGTGGCGCTCGCCACGGTGGCCTACGCCCAGACCGCGCGTCTGCGCGAGGCCGGCTCCGACATCTGGCCGGCGTACTTCGCGGGCCACTCGCTCGGCGAGTACAACGCGCTGTCCGCGTTCGCCGACATCATCCCGCTGGAGACCGAGCTGGAACTGGTGTTCCACCGCGGCTCCACCATGCACCACCTGATCGAGCGCGACGCCCAGGGCCGCTCGAACTACCGCATGGGCGCGCTGCGTCCGAACCAGTTCGGCGTCAACGACGCGCACGTCAAGGAATACGTCGAGTCCGTCGCCAAGGCGTCCGGCGAGTTTCTGGAGATCGTGAACTACAACCTCGCCGGCCAGCAGTACGCGATCGCCGGCACGATCGCCGGCCTGAAGTACCTGCAGGCCGACGCGTCCCGCCGCGCCAAGGAATATGGTGGCAAGCCGCCGTTCATGCTGGTGCCGGGCATCGACGTTCCGTTCCACTCCACGCTGCTTCGCAAGGGCGTGCCGGAGTTCCGCGACAAGCTCGACGCGCTGCTGCCGCAGTACATCGACTACCGTGGCCGTCTGGTCGACCGCTACATCCCGAACCTGGTGGCGTCCCCGTTCGAGATGACGAAGGAATTCGCCGCCAAGATCCTCGAAGTCGTGCCGTCCGAGCGCATCAAGGCCGCTCTGGACGACCCGGCAGTGTGGGACTCCTACGCCGCCGACGACCAGAAGCTCGGCCGTCTGCTGCTCACCGAACTGCTGTCGTGGCAGTTCGCGTCCCCCGTGCGCTGGATCGAGACCCAGGCGCTGCTGTTCAACCCCGCCAACCGCGGTGGTCTCGGCGTGGAGGAGTACGTGGAGGTCGGTCTCGGCAACTCGCCGACGCTCGCCAATCTCGGCTCCAAGACGCTGCGACTGCCGGATTTCTCGGGTTGTGACGTGACCGTGTACAACGTCGGCCGCGATGAGGGCCGTGTGTACATGACCGACTCTGATTCGCTGGTGCCGGACGATGAGCCGGAGGAGACCGAGACCGCGGCGCCCGCTGCTGCTCCGGCTCCGGCTGCGCCCGCCGCGGCTCCGGCAGTTGTCGCCGCGCCGTCCGCCGCTCAGGTCGGTTCCGCCGTCGCCGAACTCGGTTCCGCCGTCAGCGGCCCGGTCGACGACCTGCCGTTCAAGGCGTCCGACGCCATCGGTGTGCTCATGGCTTACTCCACAAAGATCCGCCTCGACCAAATCGGCGCGAACGACACGACCGACACGCTGACCAATGGCGTGTCGTCCCGCCGCAACCAGCTGCTGATGGATATCAGCTCCGAGCTGGGTGTGGCCAGTGTGGATGGCGCCGCAGAGGCGACGCTCACCCAGCTTGCACAGCTCGTCAACAAGGTCGCCCCGAACTACAAGGCGTTCGGCCCGGTACTGTCTGATGCGATCCGTGACCGCCTGCGCGCGCTGTTCGGTGCCGCCGGCGTCAAGCCCGCGCACATCCGCGAACGCGTGACCAACGTGTGGCAGCTCGGCGAAGGCTGGGTTGCCGCCGTGACCGCGACCCTGCTGCTCGACACCCGCGAGGGTGCCAGCTCGCGTGGCGGTGATCTGGCCAAGCTGCCCACCGGCGCCGCCGCCAATGCGGCCGCCGCCGATCAGCTCATCGACGATGCGGTGGCCCTGGTCGGGCAGACCAAGGGCGTGGCTGTCTCCAAGCCGAGCGCCGGCGGCGCAGCCGGCGGTGCCGTGGTGGATTCCGCGGCGCTCGACGCCTTCGCGGAGAAGGTCACCGGTGCCAACGGCGTGCTCGCCTCCACCGCCCGTTACGTGCTCAACGAACTGGGCGTGACGGCTCCGGCCGCCGAACCCGGCGAGGACGAGAACGCGGCCGTCGTGGCCGCCGTCGACGCCGAGCTCGGCTCCGACTGGCCCAAGCAGGTCGAGCCGCGCTTCGACTCCCGCAAGGCCATCCTCTTCGATGACCGCTGGGCATCCGCGCGCGAAGACCTGGCTCGCCTGTTCTACAACGGCGACCAGTCTGTCGAGTCCCTGAGCTTTGTCGGCGCCGGCAAGGACGTCGCCGACCAGGCCAAGTGGTTCGCGTCCAAGAGCCATGGACAGCTCGCCGACACCTTCGACCGCATCGCCACCGAGGCCCTCGAATCGGTCGCCGACGTGCCTGACGCATCCCGCTTCGCGAACGACATCGCAGTGGTGACCGGCGTGGCTCCGAACTCGATCGCCGCGCAGGTCGTCAACGGCCTGCTGGCCGGCGGCGCGACCGTCATCGCCACCTCGCACAGCTTCCGTCCGTCCGTCAAGGCGTGGGCGAAGCAAACCTACCGCGAGCACGCGGTGGGCGGCGCCAAGCTGTGGCTGGTTCCCGCGAACCTGTCCAGCTACCGCGACGTGGACGAACTGGTCCAGTGGATCGGCAACGTGCAGAAGAAGACCTCCGGCGCGACCACCACGATCCTGAAGCCCGCATACGAGCCGACGCTGTTCTTCCCGTTCGCCGCCCCGCCGGTGCACGGCACGTTGACCGACTCCGGCGAACTGTTCGAGTCCCAGGCGCGACTGATGCTGTGGGGCGTGGAACGCGCGATCGCCGGCCTATCCGCCATCGGCGCCGACACCGACGTGCAGCACAAGCTGCATGTGGTGCTGCCCGGCTCCCCGAACCGCGGCATCTTCGGCGGCGACGGCGCGTACGGCGAGGTCAAGAGCGCGTTTGACGCGATCGTCAACCGCGCCCATGCCGAAAAGGTATGGTCGTCCCGTGTCACCTTCGCCCACCCGAAGATTGGCTGGGTGCGCGGCACCGGCCTGATGGGCGGCAACGACCCGCTGGTCGAGGTCGTCGAACGCCACGGCATCCACACGTACTCCACCGAACAGATCGCCGTGAAGCTGCTCGACCTGTGCACCGCGGAATCCCGCGCGGAAGCAGTCGAGCATCCGCTCGACGTGGACCTGACCGGCGGGCTCGGCAACGCCCCGATCGATATCAAGGCGCTGCGCGCCGAGGCGATGGCCGACGCAGAGAAGGCCGCGGCCTCCGCACAGCAGTCGGACGACGACTCCACCTCCGCGAAGACCGCCGCATCCGGCCTGAGCATCAAGGCGCTGCCCAGCCCGCACGTGCCGCAGCAGGCGCCGGTCGACCTGGCCGACTGGCAGAACGTCACCGCCAAGCCCGAGGACGAGATCGTCATCGTCTCCATCGGCGAGCTGGGCCCGTGGGGCTCCGGCCGTACCCGCTTCGAGGCGGAGCTCGGAATCCACTCCGACGGCAGCGTCGACCTGTCCGCCGGCGCGGTGCTCGAACTCGCGTGGAACATGGGCCTGGTCGAATGGCAGGACAGTCCGAAGCCGGGTTGGTACGACACCGACGGCAACCTCGTGCCCGAAGAGGACATCGCCGAGCGCTACCATGACGAGGTCGTGGCCCGCTCCGGCATCCGTCCGTTCGATGAAGGCATGGGCAACGACTACAAGGACGGCGCCGACGAAGAGGAGACCGAGGTCTTCCTCGACCACGGCGTCACCTTCTCCGTGCCCACCGAGGACATCGCCAAGGAATACGTCAAGATGGACGAGGCGCACACCTCCATCGCGGCCGACCCGGAGTCGGGCGAATGGAACGTCACCCGTCACGCCGGTTCGATGATTCGCGTGCCGCGTCGCGCCACGATGACGCGCACGGTCGGCGGCCAGTTCCCGAAGGGCTTCGACCCGCTCAAGTGGGGCATCCCGGCCTCGATGGTCGGCGACGTCGACAAGATCGCGCTGTGGAACATCGTCACCACCGTGGACGCCTACCTGTCCGCCGGCTTCACGCCGACCGAGGTGCTGCAGGCCATCCATCCCTCGATGGTGGCGAGCACGCAGGGAACCGGCTTCGGCGGCATGATGTCGATGCGCAAGCTGTACCTTGACCGCTTCCTCAACCATGAGATCCCGACTGATATCCTGCAGGAGGCCCTGCCGAACGTGGTGGCCGCGCATGTGATGCAGTCCTACGTCGGCGGCTACGGCAACATGATCCAGCCGGTCTCCGCCTGCGCCACCGCCGCGGTGTCGCTGGAGGAGGGCGCCGACAAGATCGCCCTCGGCAAGGCCGACTTCGTGGTCACAGGCGCGATTGACGACATCGGCGTGGAATCCGTGATCGGCTTCGGCAACATGAACGCCACCGCCAACTCGGAGGAGATGTACGCGAAGGGCATCGACGCGCGCTTCTTCTCGCGTGCGAACGACCGTCGCCGCGGCGGCTTCCTGGAGTCCCAGGGCGGCGGCACGATCCTGCTGACGCGCGGTGACATCGCGCTTCGCATGGGTCTGCCGGTCGCCGGCGTAGTCGGCTTCATCCACTCGTACGCGGATGGCGCGCACACCTCGATCCCGGCCCCGGGCCTCGGCGCCCTGGCGGCTGGCCTCGGCGGCCGCGACTCGAAGCTCGTGCACGATCTGGCCGCGCTCGGCGTCACCCCGGACGACATCGCCGTGGTCTCCAAGCACGACACGTCCACCAACGCGAACGACCCGAACGAGTCCGAGCTGCACAACACGCTGGCGCACGCCATCGGCCGCACGAACGGCAACCCGCTGTTCGTGATCTCCCAGAAGACGCTCACCGGCCACGCGAAGGGCGGCGCCTGCATCTTCCAGGTCAACGGCCTGACGCAGCTGTTCAAGTCCGGCGTGATCCCGGCCAACGCCTCGCTCGACTGCGTGGACCCGAAGCTGGAGCGCGACGACCACATGGTGTGGCTCACCAAGCCGCTGCACGTCGGCCGCGTCAAGGCCGGCCTCGCCACCTCGCTCGGCTTCGGCCACGTGAGCGGTTTCGCCGCGATCGTGAACCCGGGCGCCTTCGAGGCGGCCGTGGCACACACCGCGGGTGAGGACGCACTGAACGCCTGGCGCGAGCGTGCGAACGCCCGTCTGGCTGCCGGCCAGCGTCACCTTGAGGAAGGCATGATGGGTCGCGCGGCGCTCTACGAGCCGATCGACAACCGTCGCTTCCGCGAGGACGGCACCAAGCTCGCCGACGGCAATCGTTACAACGGCCACGAAGTCGAAAAGGCCATGCTGTTGAATCCTGACGCCCGCCTCGGTCAGTCCGGCTTCTTCGAAGCCTGATCTGCCGAGTCACGTCTGACTGCTGAATGATGGGCCCGCACGTTTCCGCGTGCGGACCCATTTTGCGTTCGTAAGTGCGCGCCGAAACGACGTGTCCGCGCACATAGCGACGCAAACCAGCCCATTTGCGTCCTTAAGTGCGCACACTTGTCGTTTCGGCGCGCACTTAGGGACGCAAAGCGGCCCGGACCCGTCATACACTGGAACAGGTCTCTCGGAAAGGTGGCGCGGTATGTCGGTTCTCGGTCTCGGGCACGATGTCGTCGATGTCTCGGCGTTCGCCGAACAGCTTGCGGAACCGGGTTCGCGCATGCGAGGGCTGTTCTCTGTGCGCGAGGTGAGGCAGGCCGGCGAGCGGGCCAGACGCAAGAACGATGACGAGTCCACCCACTTGGCGGCGAAGTGGGCCGGCAAGGAAGCGGTGCTGAAAGCCTGGTGCGACGCGCTCGGCGACATGCCGAACCCGTATACCATCGAGAATTTCCCGTGGAACGGCATTGAAATCGTGGATGATTCGCGCGGCCGACCGTGCGTTGCGTTGCGGCCGGACGTCGAGCGGAAGCTGCGTGCGTCGCTGCCCCCCGCAGCCTCCAGAAACTCCGATGAAATGTCGGGCGCGCCCGGGTTGGTCAGGATGGGGCCTGCGGTCATGCGGGTGCCGATCGTGACTCCGGTGAGCACGGGTTCCGAGCCGGCTGCGGCGTCGAGCGCATCGGTTTCCTTGGTTTTTCGGTGGCATGTCTCGCTGAGCCATGATGGCGGTATCGCCTCGGCCGTCGCCATGTTGACCGTGTGACGGCGGTTTTCGGCAGTCATGACGCCGCTATACGGACAGTTCTCAGACTCTTTGAAGACGACGCTCGAAATAAGCGTGCGTCATAGGTATGTATGCAGGCGGATATTCGTTGGGGCGTCCGCAGGCATCGGCTGGCGAGTGTACGCCATCCATGTCGGGGCAGAATCCGACATCGGGCTCGTCGGCTGTTTACGGCCCGCTGGTGCGAGGCTCGGGCAAGACTCCCGGGAGACGCGCCAGCGGGTCGTATCGTATGCGGCCGACGCTTGTGTGACGATACATCCGTTTTGACGCTGCCATATCTTCCGGCGTACAGTATCATCATGATTGCCTTACACAAAGTCGCAGCGCCGCGACTTGACCGAACTGCGAAAGCGGCGGACGAGGTGGCCGCCTATGAACGCATCGATTCCACCCATGCGAAGGCACGCCGACTCATCGAGCGGGGGAGGTTCGCGCGCAACGATGACGGCGGCATCGCCATCACCGTGGTCGCCGCCGGTGCCATGGATGACGCCCGAGGACGGCTCGGCCGGCCGTGGGCATGCGTTCCCGGGCACTCGTTCGCCATATCGTTCATCGTGACCATCCCCGAATCGGTGGCGACCGATGACGCGGTCAACGGCTGGATGTCGATGATTGCCGGCCTGGCCACTCTGGACGCCATCGAAGGAACCCTGGACGAGTGCGGCGCGGTCCCGTTCGACCCCGAATGCGGGTTCCATCTCAAATGGCCGAACGACATTTACTGCCATGGACTCAAGCTCGGCAGCACGTTCACCCAGGTCGCCTCGCCGCCCGACCGGCACGGTGACGTCGCCGTGATCTTCAGCGTGGGCGTCAACCTGTCGGTGCCCGCGGATCGTTTGCCGACGCCGGAATCCACGTCGCTGCGGATGCACGTCGCACCGCTGCCGCCGACCGCGGAACTGATTGACATGATCGCGGCGCGCCTGGTCGCTTCACTGCGCACCCGTCTGGAGGCGTTCGTGCAGATGCCGCTCATCCAGAGTTCCCGGTTGCGCTCCGAGATGCACCACGTCTGCTGGATGATGGGGCGGCAGATCGACGCGCAGCTCATCGACGGCCGGACGATCGCCGGCAAGGTGGTATCGCTCAACGATGACGCTTCGATCAGCGTGCGCACGGCATCAGGGGAGACGGAGAGGCTGAGCACCGGCGATATCGGTCTCATGGTGTGACGCCTGTTCCGACGGTCCTGTTTTGACGGTCCCGTTCCGCATGGACACGGGAGTTGCCAAAGTGTCGGCGATGTGTATAATAGCTCAAGTCGCCAAAAGCGACATTTTCGCGGATGTAGCTCAATGGTAGAGCCTCAGTCTTCCAAACTGATTACGCGGGTTC
>ERZ772900.1432-NODE-1432-length-21256-cov-9.697420_pt1 | contig 21256 bp, 24 predicted proteins | sample MGYA00512124_ERZ772900 | MGnify/ENA primary metagenome ERZ772900 (study PRJEB29015, sample SAMEA2737716) | human gut metagenome | biome: human gut; feature: human-associated habitat; material: faeces | place: China | collected 2012 ... | reverse complement strand
GCGCATTTGTGCGCCGTTCATCTTGACCGTTGACTGGCTCGGCTGGCTTTGCTATTTTCCCGGTAAGTGAGAATGGGAATAGGTATGTATCATATTATTTTATCATAATCCCATCTGGCAAAATAATATCGCCATCATCTCCACTCACATCAAAAAATCCAACCTTGTGTTTTTGAGCTAAACTACGCATAAGTTCATACGCCTCGTCTGCCACCGACCAAGAAAACGCAGCGTAAATTACATTATACCCAATACTGTAATCAACCATATGCAACTCCAAATTTTCATCGTCATCAAGAGCATCGTCATTCGGTGCATATTCCCCATTCATGGGCGGGAATTTTTCTTTCATTTCCATAAAGCAGATGTTTCAATTTGAAAACTTCCGTGTACGGAAGCTTCGTGCAATCAATGCACTTAATTTTTATATCACCTTATGTATGGCATTTCTGGCAATGATTTCAATGGAATCCGAAACAAGTGCAGTAAAGGTTTCAATTATAAAATCAGCAGATCCTGTAAAGAGAAAGGTATATTTCTGCTATTACCGACTGGCAAAAGGCTGCCGTGGCAGACAAATAACACTCTAATCATCTATTTTTAACTCCTTTTTTATCTCGGATTATCTCGGTTTTCCCTTATTTTTCAAGCATTTGCGCACTTTTTCAGTCTATCAAGATTTTTCCCATTTTTCGGCTTATTTTGGCTTATCTCGGTATGTTTCTTCCTTCAAATGGTCTAAAATATGGTCTAAAATGGTCTCAGATTTCAGATTTAGACCATTTCATTTCAGAACCTGTTTCAGATGCCTTTCAGCTATATTTCAGCAGTATAGTCAGCTAATATTTGCCGTTCTCCTATGTCTGAAATCTCTAATTTCCCGAAATAATTTGGTCTAAATTTTTTTGTCCTTATTCAGTCTGATTTAGACCACGACCACCTTCAAAGCCTTGAGTTTACTGACTTTCTAGCCATTTTACGAAATGGTCTAAATTAGACCATTTACCCCATCTTCTTGAATTTAACCTTGTCGTCCTTCATACCTAACTGCCGAAACTCATTTTCAGCTTCTGCCTGCTTCCTAGCAAGCTTCTCCACTTCTTCCCTCGCATCGTCCAGCTTAAGATGTGTATAGGTATTGAGAGTAACACTGATGTCCGAATGGCCCATCAGATACTGGAGTACCTTTGGATTCATTCCGGACTTAGCCATATTAGAGCAGTATGTGTGTCTGCATACATGAGGTGTAATTTTAGGAAGCTGTACACGATAGATACTGTTGTATTTGTCAACCGCATGCTGGAAATATTTCTCCCAATGCATTGCCACCATAGGTTTACCGTCCTTATCAAAGCAAAGGAAACCGGAATAACCATCAATCATAGGTTCTACCTTCGGTGGTCTGCGATTTTTCAATATATGCTGAAAACATTCGTATACATCATCCTGCATCGGAATCACTCTTGTACCGGCGTAGGTCTTTGTTGTATCAATATAGACCAATGTCCCAGTCTTCTGCAGCTGGTGGTCAATATTGATGGTTCTGTTCTCCATGTCCAAATCCTTAACCGTCAACCCTGTAAATTCCGAAATACGCATCCCTGTCTTAAACAGAATGTACATACCGTCATAATACTTGCTATAGTGCGTATCATTTTTGATGAAATCAAGGAAAGTTCTTTCCTGTTTTCTTGTAATGGCCTCACGAGTAACCGCATCATTTACCACCACAGTTGCCAGTTGGAATTCAAATGGATTCTTTCTTAATATATCATCATCCACTGCCATCTGAAATGCCGGTCTAACCACACCTCTGATGGAATGAATCGCCGAATAGCTTTTCTTATCCACCTGCTGCAATCTGATTAACCACTCCTTTGCATCCGACAATCTGACTTTATCAATTCGTCTTGCGCCAAAGGGATCCTTATCCAGCAAATTAATTACGGTACCATAACCAGCTCTGGTTGTATGCTTAACACCTGTCTTGGTTGCAATATATTTCTTTACCAAATCAAGAACTGTCAAGCCTGCGCCATCAGGAGTAATCATATCATCCAAATCTCTGTTGATTGCTTTCTCCTGTTCTCGTAAAGGTGCATTATCTTTTTTTCCGGCTGGGATACTATCCGTAGCTACCAATCTCCAGCTGTAAACCGTCTTACGCTTTCCATTGCCATCTATATATCGGAACTTGTATCGTCCATCCGCTTCTTGGCTCTCTCCTGTGCGAAGAATGCGATTTTTACTATCGCGTCGTTTTTCGCTCATTGAACATCGTCTCCTTTCAAAATCGGGAGAGCCTTGCTGCTTAATTCATATAGCACATAGTATGTATCCGACTATGTATTGATAGTGTACCACAGACAAAGCTCTTTTTCCACAAGAAATTTAAAAACTTTTTATGAACTAAATCACATTCATCTGACTGTCCATATACTTCTCAAACTGCTCACGCTTAATCAGCGCTCTGTTGCCGTTCCAGAGAACAAAGTCAGCATCTGAATGTTCCTGAACAAAGAGTTTTAATTTCTTGTATCCGATACCGAAGTACTCCGATGCTTCATTCAGTGTTAATGTGTATTTCTGCCACCAAGGTAACTCTCTCTTTTCCGTCATATCGACACCTCCATAAGATAGTAAGGTTCTTCCCTTCTATCTTCCTAAGCGCCTTTTGCCGAGATAATTCCGGTGAATGACGAAAAAAGTTCAAAAAAAGATCTGCCTTAAAAGCAGACCTTAAAGAATATTATATTATGCAGCACTTTTTTCTAGACGTGAGATTTTGAATGTACCATTTCCTATAGATAATTCGCCTCCCGCAAAACACACAATTCCGGTCGTTCCAAGAAATGTGGCACTAATAATTCCCAGACCAATCAACACTTCTTTCCCATTCAGTTTTGAAAAAGAATCCTTAAAGATATTTGCTGCCATATGTGTATTCTCATTTTTATTTGTTACAATCTGATTCTCATTCATGCTCCATTCCTCCTTTGAAATTACTTATCTGTTGACACTACAAATTCTACATGATATTCTTCTATCAATCAATACTATATGTTATATCGTTGTAAGACTTATTTTTGTTTCCATACGGAGGTTTTAATATAATGAATGACTTAATTAAGAATAAGGAGCAAACTTGGAATAGTCGATTAAAAAAATGTATCGAAACAAAAGGATACAGCCAAAAGCAATTGGCAGAAGACTTTAACAAACGCTTTCATACCAAGTGTACACAGAAAGACGTTAGTCGTTGGATAAATGTTGGTTCTGAACAAAGTTCAGGCACCATTGGTTTTCCAAGTTATCAGAACATGGCTTATCTAGCCGATTTTTTTGAAGTCAGTGTAGCATACTTAACCGGCGAAACTGACTTTATTGACTTTGATTACGAAAAAACCAGTTCATTCATCGGTCTCAATCAAGACAGCATAAAAGCACTACGTCAGATTGCCAATTTTAATGCTCCGCATTCAAATGCATGGCAAATACCTGGTGAATCAAACGAAGTACTAAATAAATTCGTTACAGCCAACGATTTCTTCTATCTCATCCAGGCGCTTGCCGAACTTAACGAAACATACTCTGGTCCTAATAAAGAAAAAGCCGCATGGGAAGAAATCTATAAAAGATTTGATAAAGATCTTATTGATGAAGCAATAGATAAAAGAGACGATCATTATGATGAAGGTGATCCCACGCCATCACCTGAATTATGCGAAGCCGTTCAAGCAATAAATGCAGCAATTGACCTCGGATACGAAGATAGTCTAAAAAAAGAATACGATATAGATGTATTCAAATACAGACTTGAACGTACATTTGCTCAATTAATTGAAAATCTGTACCCATCCAAATAAAATACGGGCTCCCTGATACTATCGCATGTATTAAAGGAGCCCAATTCGTTAATTATTTATAATACTTTTTCACAGAAGTCCAAGCTAATCCATCCCGCTCCGGACTTCAATCTACCCCAACCTGCATCAGAGCCTTTCCCACTCTTCACTTCCATAATAGTAAACACCCCAACACCGGTATACATCCCAGTCTTCGCCGCATTCGTCCCAGCACCCTTCCTGATATTCAGATCATCAATACTGACCTTCACCATAAAAGGGCAATCCGCATTTGTCATTCCAGAAGCACCGCCCGAAACCTCAGCCCCATACACAGCCCGTCCATTCCAGTCATACACCGTATATCCGGAATGCTTATCCGCCATAACCTTCGCATTATCCAGCACGCTATACGCTCCAATCTGAGAAGCTGCATCGCTCCAAGACTTTCTGACACGATAATACTTCACCACATCCGATGCCTCACCCTTCACATCATACTGAGTCAGTTTCCATCTCTCAATAATGCTGCAGAGCTTATCTACATAAGTAAGGCTCGTAGCATAACCTCCTGCTTTGATGATTTGTGCTGCTTTCTTATAGTCAGTACATCCCTTCAATCCCTCATATCTGAGCTTGCTGCCATTCTTGGCTCCAAGCAGATAAGCACTATGGTCTGCAATAGAATCCTCAACACAGCTATATCTTCTGAAATCAGCTGTAATAGTCACATAGCTTCCATCCGCATTCTGCTCCTGCGTTTTCTTGGTATAGATGCTCACACCATCCCAAGTAGAACCGCCCCATGTATTCCCGGAAAGAGATTTCTTCATACCGAAGCAGTTATTAGCTCCAAGTGCAAGTTCGCTCTTACCATAACCGGATTCAAGAATGAACTGAGCCATAGACACTGACGCAAGGATTCCGCTCTTCTTCTGGTCAGCAGTAAACAATGCACCAACCTTTGCAACCACCTGAGCCTCAGTAAGATTCCGAAACTCTCTTGCCTGCATCCCTGATGGAATCACTTCCACATTTCCGCTACCAAGTCTTGAAGTAACCTTCGCAGCCAGATCGCCCAGCCTCGCATATAGCCAGTCTCCAGGACAGCTCTTATTCGCAAACCACCGGTGTACGGTAATGAGCATTTCATCCGCCTTCGGCTGATAATTCAAAGACTTATTTTTATCGCCAAACCAGAGCAGTTTTTTCTTTCCATTTCTTCTGCAGATATCCTCACACAGATCAATCAGACGGTCATAAACCACCTGATGCATAGCATACGGTTCCGCCTTGTCAGAAGCACACTCAATCGTCACTGCCCTTTGATCATTCGCATTACTGGAAGTACACCAGGAACGATTCTTCTCTTCCACATACAATCCGACCCGGCCGTTCCTATCGATTCCATAATTCGAAGAAGCCTGGGTAGAAAATTTATGAAACCAGTCCCCCAGACCTTCTGCTGTACACTGACCTACTACACAGTGCGGCGATATTCTGTCAATCTGCTCCGTTCTCAGTCCGGAATGATTCGGACTGAGCAACGTGTATGCTACCAAAGAACTATTACTGTACCCCATAATCACTCACCTTCTTCCTCATCCTCTAATGCATCATCGGGGTCTCCTTCACTTTTATCATGCAGCTGTTCCAGCACATCTTTCATCTTCTGCGGGATCGGCAGCCCCAGATGCCCTGCATTCTCCAACAGGCTCACACCCTCATTGGAAATATAGAAAAAGATCACTGCTGTCCTCAGCACAGATCCGTTCCCGATCACAGCCACATCCAGAATATTCGCCATTCCCACCAACAGAAAAATCAGCACCTTCCTGCAGATCCCCCGGAATCCCACCTCACTGGAAAGCGTATGGTCCGCAAAGGCACACATCACCCCGGTCAGGTAATCGATCACCACAAAAGCAATCAGGGCATACAGAAGCCCGTCACAGCCTCCCATAAACCAGCCCAGCCATCCGCCTACAGCCATAAAAACCATCTGAATAAAGTTCCAAAATTCCTTCATGCCAGAATCCTCCTCCCATGAAAAAAGCAGCTCCCATTTCTGAGAACTGCCGTAAATAAGTTTTCTATCTTCATGCCTTACGGCAGAAAGACCTACATTGTTTCCTCCGTCAGCGTATACGTGATTTTCATAGTCTTATCCGTATTCTTCACCACCGCTGACGAAAGATTATTGATACTTGCCAGATAAGGTGTCAGAAGATAAGCACACCTGTGCTCCTTCCCGTAACTGCCGCCCCACATAAACACAAAGTTCTTATACTGGAACAGAGGCGTTGCCATAGCTTCAAACCTTGCGCTCCCCTGCGTCCTGATCACCCTGTCATCCGCCGTGATCTGGAAATCCCCTGCCACAATCATGTCCCCGAGAAGCGTCATATACACCTCACAAGAACCAGCCTCGCCTAAGGATTTCAGCTTGGAAGTAAAGCCCAGCTGGATCAGTGTCACATCCGCTGAATTTGCAGTATTGATCTTATAAACTCCCTTCTTATCGTAAGAAGGCACATACAGATACCCCTTCCTCACACAGCATTTTACATTCCGTTCCGGATAGGAACTGTCCTTTGCCCTTGTGCCCACTTCCGAAAGCTTCGCCTTGGACAGTGTCCAGCTTCCTTCTGTAAAGGAATAATCCTTTTTGGAGATTCGGATCCACACCATCTTCGCATCCCCGGAAGAATTCGGCTCATTAGAAAATCCATACCAGTACCCGTCATGCCCGTCCATAAATTCCCCGTACTTTGTATAATCCCCCAGGAATGTGAAGCTTTCCGTTGTCAGTGTCTGCTCTTCCAGTACGGTATAAGTGGTATCATCCAGCTTCTCATTCAGCCCGATGTTAAACACCGGGATCCGGATCTTCGTAATGGTCACACTGGAAGTCCCAAAAGTGATGGAATACAGCAGGTTCTTTTCAAAATCCAGCTCCACTGCCTCAAACAGTGTCATCTGCTTCGCCTTCGGGATATCCCCGATATCCACCTTTTTCAGAAGCAGGAACGTGCTGGCATCCCCTGCCGCACTGCCAAAAGCATTCTGCCCTCCCAGGGCACTGGTCAGCGCCACCGCTGCAATATTCCCATTCCCCTGGCTGGGAGTAAATTCCCACACAAACTTATATCCATTATCCAGCTTCTTGCTCTCCGTCTGGTTCAGGCTTCCCCTTGCCACATTGGAACCGGAATTAACATTATTGGAAGCATAAGCCACAGGCAGGTTCTTCCCCTGCTCGTAAATATGATCCGCCTTTTCTTCCAGCACTGCCGGAAACAGCAGGATCCCTCCGATCATGTTCGGGCAGATGGGAAGCAGCGTCCCGTTCCACAGAACAGAATTATCATACTCCCCGCTGGCTTTCAGATAAATCCCCATGGGATTCAGCCCCAGAATATTATTCACTGCCTCCGTGATCATGTTCGTCTCCTGCACGGTTTCCACCGCACCCGTATTCGTATCGGTCAGTTCAATGACCATTTCACCTTTTAACTTCATCACACACCCTCCATTTCTACAGGCCTGCAGAAACCGCTGATTCCCGCTCTCTCAGCAAAATACACCTCAAAGCCTCTGTTCACCGTCTCCTTCATCTGCACGGACAGCGAATCCCGGAAGCCATTCACATTCAGGCCTCCGCCAATGGCAAATCTCGTGGTATAATCTTCCACCTCAAGCTTTCCGTCCCAGGCTTCCCCTGCCGCCATTGCCTGTCCGCTGATAGAAGCAATGCAGTCTCCCACATCAACTGTACCGCTGCCATTTTCCATCCAGAGATACACATTGAACGTATTCGTATAATTGGCAACGATCTTCTCAATGGGATAATACAGTGACAAAATATGTTTCCCGGAATGCCAGGTCTCCACCGGACAATGCTCCATAATCTCCTCATTATTAAATTCAAAGACCACATGGCAGACCGCCTGTCCATCCTCCTGCCACTTCACCGGCAGGTTCACATCCACAGAAACCTCCGTTCCACTACCGGATCCGGAATCTGATCCACCAGAGACATCATCCGTACTTCCTGTATTCTCATTCCCGGAAGTATTTCCAACTTCATTCCCAGCCACATCATTTTCAGAATTTCCGGCATCCGATGTCTCCCCGGTTCCATCAGAACCACCCGTACCACTTCCAGTTTCGCCGCTTCCGCCCGGAAACGGAATCACCACAGTCCCGGCAGCCTCCGCAGATCTCTCCACCGGATCCGCAGCCACATCCACAACAACCTGTGCAAAAAACTGCATATGGTTTTCCTCAGAAGAAGCAAACTGAATACTGATCAGCTTTACCTTAGTCTGCCCGATCTCATGTGCGGAAGCATTGGTAAACGTGTGGATCCCGATCTTCCCGGTCTTCGCATTGTCTTCAATCTGGTTCAGCAGCCCTGAAATATTCTTGTCATTCCTTGACTTTGCCTGAGCCAGCCTCGGATTCTTTCCCACACATTTCAGGGTCTGCTTTCCCCCGATCTTCTGTCTGATGGAAGTGATACAGGTGATCTGTCCCTCATCCGCCTGTCCTCCTGCAAATGTCAGCACATCCCCCGGATCCAGTGCAGGATTCCCAATAGTATCCGAATCAAACGGCACATACCGGATCACAGACAGATCTGCCAGGATATTCCTGCACAGCATCTCCCTGGTCTCCTTTAACCCAAACTGCAGAAGCGGATTCACCCCCAGATTCATAGTCAGCCCATTATCCGGATCCAGCGCATAATACTCTGCAATCTGCGTCTGCTTATTGGTAGAACTCACCGCCGTATACCTGGTGATAAAATCTGAAAAGCTGGAAGAAAACCGGTGCCTCTGCTCCACCTTCATCACAGGATCCTTCCCGTACTTCCTCAGTTCCAGCTTCCCCTCCCGGTTGACAATAAAGAAACCTCCCAGAACCTGTGCCACATAAAACAGCACGTCCCGGCAGGTCTCAATATCATTTTCAGTATAAACAGAAAGCGTCACCCCGCCATTCGGCATGGCATCAATCTCCGCCCTTTTATTCGCAAACTCCACTTTGCATCTCTTACAGCACAGGGCAATAAAATCATAAACTGTCCCCACAGTCTCAAACCCGTTGAAACTCTTATCAAACCGCAGCATAAAATCATAGGCTTTCAGTTCCAGGCACTTCGCCAGACGGTTCGCCTCGCTGACCTCAAAAACTCCCATCGGCACATCTTCCACAGAACCATCCGCCAGTACCAGATGAAACACCAGCGTCACCTGAGCATCCTCCAGAGTGTACCTGTCAATATCACTCAGAAGCGTGATCCCCATCTCCGCCGCATACACCGTCCCCAGTTCAATCTCCGTACTCCCGCAGCACTGCCTGGAAATATACCCGGAACCCTTCACAATCTCTTTCGCTCCAAACTCATACGTCATTCCGCCCCTGGTAACGATCGTACCCGTCCAGAAATATTTCCTTGTATTACTCCTGACTGCCCTCAGAAAAGCATCCGACACAGGATACATCCCGCCCCCTCCATTTCCCCACGAAAAAAGCACCAGCCAACTGACTGATGCCTTCGTAAAAATAATCATCCTATCTGTTATAAGTCCAGTGTTTCAAATACCACTCATGCAGTTCTTCTGTTGTTTTACAGCAGTCTGCAATTTCTTCTCCATGTGATATCCACCGGCAGGTTTCCCGTCTGAATGTAGCAATATCCAATGCATAAAACTTGTATGTTCCGCCCCGTCTGTGCATCACTTCATCATCACACTGGAATTCAAAATAATCATCCCCGTCCAGAACAACCTTTCCCGTCAGATTCCATATCCCTGACCACGGAGGACCACCATCCCCCGGAACACAGAAGGACAGCCTTCCATCTTCCAGAATAACAGGCGCCACTGCAATATTTTTCATCCGCAGCATATATGGCTGTTCAAACCAGTAAGCTTTCCTCTCATCCATTCTTCTTCATCTCCATGATAGACACCTTCCCTGCAAACTTGAAGTTATCACTAACGAAAGTGTTTCTTGCTACAACTCTTTTTATCTTCTATTTCTACCCTCTGCCTTGACTGCGTTCTCGCTTTATCTGCCCTCAAGAACCTGTTTTGCCGTCTTTTCATCGAACGGCCAGCGCAGCCCGTCTAGTATAAACTAAATGTTTAAATATATACGTAAAAGCCCCAAGATTAGAATATGTACTGGATAAAAGAAATAGTTGAACCATTTATATTGTTTGCCTCTTTCACCATTATAGGTTAGAGTCATGCCAAAACCTATAAATGAGTAAAGTTCTTTTATAATTGATATATATCCCAGGCCAGCACCAAGGAGAGGTTTATCATAGAATATATAAAAGAGATAGGCAACGACTATTGCGTGATAATCATAATCAAGACTTAGCTCCATAGATAGAAACCCAAAAAATGCTACAATCAGGATTGATAAAGCATACCAAGTATATTTATTGCTGATTTTATCTTTAAGAATGTCAATAATCCAAATTGTAACAAGGCATAGCGCTAAGGTAAACATTATATTGTTCCAATATGGAGAGAAACAAGTTTTTGATGTAAACAAATCAAAAGGCACTTCTGATATTACACCAAAAATTAAAAGCATAATCAGATATTTCATTCTGTTGCTAGTTTTGAAGAATCCCTCTACAAGAAAAAAAACAAACAGCGGGAATGCAATTCTGCCCAAAATAGAAAATAGATTGGACAAATGTAATAGAAAACCTTGCCCATTTAAATAAGGTGTTATTAAAGCGTTATTAACGTGATCTATTAGCATAGATGCAAATGCCAAATACTTTAGTTGTGATCCATTGAAGATCTGGAGCTTCTTTAATTTTGTCTGGTTGAACCTTGTATCCATAATAATCTCCATTCCGCCGCCAAGTCGGCGGCACAAATAGTAATGAAAGTCATTCAATTCTCCACGTTATTGATAAAATACTTCTTGAAGAAGCTACACTACAAAGCACGGGAAGGTGAGTCGTAAAGACTATCTTCGTTTTAGACAGCATACTAATCAGTGTAAGTCCCATTTTTCAAGCACAAATAAGTGGCTCTATAAGACCGTACAGTAAGAATTGTTTTAACTTCTCTGTTAAATGTGTGATGGAACAGTCAATGGCTTCTTTATCTTACTTACAGTGTACTATCGGTGCATTTATGACATTTACAGTTTTTCCGTCGATATTCATAGAAAATTCGCCAGTTTCCATGTCCATTGTGTTATGACATTTAATACATTTCATTGTAAATCATCCTTGAAAAATTCCGATTTGATTCTCCCATTATACCATCTCGCTACATCTCCTTCAACGTAAAACTCACCGTCCACAGCCCCTTATAACTGGTATCCTTTTTCAGCTTCGCCTTATACCCAGTCACATACATCTCCGCCAGTTTCAGTTCCGCTGTCTCCACATCAAAATACTGCACACTGATCTTATCCTTCTTCGCATACACCGCCAGCTTCTTAAGCCACTTCGCCGTAACAGAAAACGACACCGGAATGCTCACAACGCCATGCCGCACCACATCCCTCTGTGTCGTCCCTGCTTCCGTCTCACCGCCAGAATCCGCTTCCACATCCTCCAGCTCCACCTCATAAGAATCCGGAAGCGGCAGGTTCTCCCCGTCAAACACAAGATACTGAAAAAAAGCCATCCTATCTACCTCCGCTCCTCAGACTCATTCTCTGCTGTGCCGTCACGATCACCTCATCCAGCAGCTGGTTCCCCAGATAAACCGGAATCACCAGATCCCCCTGCTGTCCTTTCTGATCACCTAGCACATCCTTCAGCGCCGCCACAATACCGGCAGTCAGATCCGCGCCGCCGGACGGTCCCGTACCGGTCATCACACCGCTGTCTGCCATAGCCATCTGCGGCGAAACCACCATATCCGCAGCCACACTGTTCACAGCCGCCTTCACCATTCCCCTGCTCTTCTCAATGCCCTCAGCCAGACCACTCATAAAATCCGGCATCCAGCTCTCGAAATCCGTCAGAGGTCCTTCATCCGGTACTGAGAAATGCAGATGTGCCCGGATCGTGTTCGCCACATCCGTCACCGCACCGGCAACCGCACCAATACAGCTCCGGATGCCATTCACAATGCCATTGATAATATCCGCACCCCACCGCCATCCGGCAGATGCAAGGCTTGTAATATAATTCACCGCATTCCCCAGTCCGTCCCTGATCGTATTATAAATCCCGGAAATAGTACTCCGGATTCCGCTCCACATAGCATGAAACGCATTGGAAACCGTATTCTTAATCCCGTTCACTATAGAAGAAATGGTATTCCGGATCCCGCTCCATACTGAACTGACCACACTGCGGATCCCGTTCATCACCCTGGTGATCACAGAACGGATACCATTCCATACCGCAGTGACCACGCTTTTTATGCCATTCATTACAGTCGTGATAAGCGCCCTGATACCGTTCCATGCAGACTGCAGAAAGGACCGGATCCCATTTACAACCACAGAAGTCACATTCCGTATGCCATTCCACACACTTGTAAAAAACTGTGAAATTGCGTTCCATACAGACACCACAGTCCCCTTCACTGCATTCCACGCACCGCTCAAAAATCCTGCAATGGCATTTACCACTGTGGTAAACAAAGTCTGGATTCCTGTCCAGAGCCCGGAAAAGAAATCCCTGATACCGTTCCACACAGACACCGCCGTATTCTGGATTGCCTCCCACGCCTGGGACAGGAAAGCAGAGATTGCCTGCCAGCACTGGATTGCAGTCTCCTTCACACTTTCCCACAGACTGATCCAGAACTGCCGGAACTCCTCATTCGTATTCCACAGATAAACAAAAGCAGCCACAAGGGCTGCAATAGCTGCAATCACAATAGCAATGGGATTTGCCAGCATCACTGCATTCAGGGCGCCAAAAGCCGTCTTCACCGTATTGATCACTCCTGCCAGCTTCGGCACGATCGTCATGATCGTACCCACTGCCGAGATCACCTTCCCGATAATGATCAGCACTGGTCCCAATGCGGCTGCCAGCAAAGCAATAATCATAATGACCTGCTTCACACCGTCCGGCATGGCATTCAGCACATCCACCATCCCCTGCAGTCCGGAAACAATACTCCGCACCGCAGGCATCAGCAGATCCCCGAAAGAAATCGCCAGCTCCTGAAGCTGTGACTTCAGAATAGTCAGCTGTCCTTCCAGATTATCCTGCATGGTATCCGCCATGTTCTTTGCCGCATCCTTGCAGTTATTCACTGCCCCGGACACCTTTGCAATATCCTCCGGAGCCGCATTCATCAGTGCAAGGAACCCGGACATGGCATTCTTTCCAACCAGAGTCTCCGCGTTATTCGCCTTCTCTGCCTCAGTCATTCCGCCAAAAGCCACCCTGCAGTCAGCCAGGATCGCAGACAGGCTCCTCATGGAACCATCCGCATTTGTGGTAGCAATGGTCACATCCCCGATCGCCGCCCCCGACAGCTTCACATCCCCGGTCAGGTTGGTCATAATGGAACGCATGGAAGTACCAGCCTGGGAAGCCTTAATACCCGCATTCCCCATCAGCCCGATAGCTTCTGCCGTATCCTCAACCGAAAATCCCAAAGCCCCTGCAACCGGTGCACAGTACTTAAACGTCTCACCCATCATAGACACATTGGTATTGGCATTACTGGAAGCAGCCGCCAGCACATCTGCAAAATGTCCTGAATCCTCCGCAGTCAGCCCAAAAGCAGTCAGCGCATCTGTCACAATGTCAGAAGTCGTTGCAAGGTCTTCCCCGGATGCCGCAGCCAGATACATAATGCCTTCTATACCAGACAGCATATCCTCCGTCTTCCATCCGGCCATCGCCATGTAATTCATGGCATCCGCTGCCTCAGTCGCAGAGAACTTCGTTTTGGCCCCCATCTCCCTGGCCTTGTCCCTGAGCTTATCAAAATCAGATCCCGTTGCCCCGGACACAGCCGCCACCCTGCTCATCGCAGAGTCAAAATCAGCGGCAGTTTTCACCGCCGCCGTTCCAAGCCCTGTTACCACTCCCGTCACAGGAAGCAGCTTCTGTCCCACACTGGAGACCTTATCCCCCACTGCCTGCAGCTTCTCCCCGGTTGCCCCGATCTTCTGCAAAGCAGTTGCAGACTGCTCTGCCTGCTGTTCCAGTCTCCGCAGTTCCTGCTCCGTCTCAACGATCTCCCTCTGAAGCCCGTCATACTGCTGCTGGGAAATTGTCCCGTTCCGCAGTGCCTCATCCGCCTGCCGCTGCGCAGTCTTCAAAGTCTCCAGCTTCTCCCTGGTCTCAGAAACCGCCTGTGCCAGCAGCCTGTGCTTCTGCGCGATCAGCTCCGTATTCCCCGGATCCAGCTTCAACAGCTTCTCCACATCCCTCAGCTGACTCTGCGTATTTCTGATTTCAGTATTAACCCCTTTCAGGGCAGTCTGCAATTTCGTGGTATCGCCGCCAATCTCGACAGTGATCCCCTTGATTCTGTTCCCTGCCATACGGCTCCCCCCCTAAATCCCATAATAAAGGCACAAAAAAAGCATCTGCCATCCTGACAAATGCTTTCATCATTATTTTTATTTTTTTCTTTCCTGAAACCTGGAACTTTAAATATGCTTTATAAGTTTTTTCCAATATTTTCAAGTTCTTTTATAGAATCCTTGTTTTTTGCAAGTTCATCACTGGCTGTTGCATAATATGATTTTTGGAAAATCATATCCCATGAAAGATATTTCGCCATGCAGTCGAACTGTTTGTCAATTAACTCATACTGGATACTGTCCACCTGGGATCCTCCCACAACGATTGTTCCAACTTTTTTATTTTTCAGCTGCAAACCGCGGCAGTAGCACTTATCAATGATAAGTTTCAACTGCGCAGACATTCCCCACCAATATACCGGAGTAGCAAAAAGAATCACATCTGCAGCGGTAATTTTATCAATCGTGGGATTTGTATCATCCTGATCAATACATCCTTTATAACATTGACAGACCCCACATCCCTTACAAGGTGCTATATGAAGTCTGTCTGGTTGGATGATTTCAATCTCATTCTTTTCTGATGCCCCTTTTATAAATGCGTTAATCGCCGTCAGCGTGTTTCCCCTTCTGGCACTTCCGTTAATAATCACAATTTTCATGTATGTTTCCTCCAGCTTCTGATTTCATGAAATCATTATACCCTTTCTGAATCATCCTGTCACCATATTTCATCAGATCAGAACCTGTCAAAATCCTCCTGTGTGGCAACCTGTCTCCATCCCTTATACTCATCATTCCTGCTTTCCACAAACATATCATTCACCATGCCAATGGTCAGCAGATCCAGATCCCGGATGGAAATCCCCAGCTGCACACACCGGAGAAGAAACAGGGGAGTTGTCATTTCACGGTCTGTTGCATGAAGTTTTTTTTAGCCTCTACATCCGTCCTGATGTTCATTCCCCACAGATCGATCAGCTTCGGCAGAACCTGATAAATACTGAATGTATTAAACTCATCCAGCCAGTCCTCCGGATTATCCGGGATAGACGGATCCGCATGTTTCGCCATCACATACGCAATGTTCTCAAACATCTCAAGTGAAAACAGATCCAGTGAGGACTTTTCCGGATCCCCGTCCCCGATACTCTTTTCCAGCACAGATAAATCCTTGTAGATATCCCTCTGGAACTTAATCCTGTAAATACGCGGAATGGCGGCAGAAGCTTTAAAAGCAACCGCCTTCCCGTCAATCTCAATCTTCTTCATCATGCTCATATCTGAATCCTCCTCAGCTCAGTGCTTTTCCATTTCCTGCAGCATTCACTACAGACTTTCCACTATCAGAAGCCTGCAAAGAAGCCGGATCCGCAGCCGGCAGATACACCGACTTATACCAGTCTGCATAAACAGTTGCATCCGTAGTATCTCCTGTCTTCGCCTTCACCTTTCCATCCGCCAATGGTGTAGCCTTGATAGTCAGTGTTTCTGTCTGCACTTCCTTTTTCTCCTCGTTGGTCTTGCCCTCGATCTTCGGACGGGAAGCCGAACAGTTATACATCACGTGGCGGATATGGCGCACATCCCCGTCAAACTCAAAAAGCAGGGCAAACAGTGCCAGTTCTGCGTCCGAGTTTTCAATCAGAACGCCCTTGGCATCCAGCTTCTCTCTCAGCACATCCGTTCGGAAACTCTCCGGAATCAGTGCAAGCTCCAGATCCCCGTCATAACCCATATTGTTGTTGATCACATAGTACGCAATGCCATCTGCATAAAAATTCTCCGGCTCCCCGTTGGCATCCAGGGACAGTGATACGGACCCCGGAAGCGGCACTGGTGCTGCATAGGACACCGCCCCGTCCTCCCCGATCGTCAGTAAAGCGTAATGCGCATTTTTCAGGTTATACTTCACCTTGTTATTCTTATCAGACATATTATCCCTCCATCATTAAACAAATCATTACAGTTCCATACTGTACAGCACCTCATACAGCTTTTCGCTCTGGATCCAGACCTCCGACTTATTATAAAAAATCCCGGCATCATCCAGAACCGTTTCCACCAGAGCTTCTGCCCCGGGATACTTCCGGTCCGTGTAAAGTTCTATTCTTACTTCACTGATCCGAAAGTATACCCTCCCGTCTGCCGCAAAATTATCACTGCCGGGAAGCAGATAACAGATAAACGGCGGATCCGGGCTTTCCCCTTCCGCAAAATGGTCATAAGCGAAAGGAAAACCAGTCTTTTCCAGCATCTCTGCCAGTTCTTCCAGTGTCATATGCTTTCACCTCCTGATCACCTCAGTGCCTTCTCCACTTCCCGTTCCAGAGTCTGCGCAGCCCTTTCCTCAGCAGGCGCAATATGGGAAAACGCCCTTGTCCTGCCGCCTTTTCTCAACGCATGTCCGAACTCCAGCAGATGAGCCAGCTGGTACCTGTTCCTGGAATACACCACGATTTCCATCGCATTGGCAGTTTCCTTCGTGGTCTTCGCCGCCCAGCTCTTTGCATAAACACCGGTCTTCACAGGGGCATTTTCCTGGATGTCTTTTCTCGCCTGTGCGCCTGCCTTCTTCACTGCTTTTTTCATATCATCCGCCGCAAGCTGTGCGTACTCTTCCAGCCCTTCCATGATCACATCTGCCATCTGACTGACTGTACATCTGTCTCCTGCCATGTCTCACCTCCGGACCTTCCTGCATGTGAATTTCAGACACTTCTTCTTATAATTCAGATGATCCACACTCACAATGTCATACACCTGATCCCGAAACAGGATCCTGTGGGTAACAGACCGGATACCTGCAGTCTTTTTACAGTACCGCACCGTCACAGTCATTCCCACATCTTCCACCACAGTCCCTGCGGTTTCCGCTTCCCTGGAACTGGCAAGCCCCTCACCGCCGATTGTGGCAAAACAGCAGTATTCATCCGTCCATTCATTCCGGCGGTTTCCAATCCTGTCTGCCACCACAGAACACTTCTGAAAAACCACCTTCTCATTCATCAAAGCAATGTCCATTTGTTCCCACCTGCCCCGTCATTCCTAACGACTTGTCTGTCTCACCGGCATTTCTTAAAACCCCGGCTCTCTCACTCCGAAAAGAAGATTCCGCAGATCTATCACCAGCTGATGATGATCCGCCTCCTCCCTGTGTTCGTACAGATACGCCGCTGCATACTGCACAGCAATCTTCGTACCCTGCAGTTTTTCAAACTCATCCGCATCCGCAATCCTTGCCACATCCATACAGATCTGTTTCCCCTGCCTGATCAGATCCCCGATCAGCGCATCATCATCCTCAAAATCCACACGCAGGTAATTCTTCATCTCATCCACTGTCACTGCCAACTGCATCACCTCAAAACAGAACCGGCAGGCCTGTACTTCTCCTGCCGGTCCCCTTATTCAAAAAATCAGTCTGCTTTCAGTTTCATGATCTGCACGGCTTCCGGAAGAACCAGTTTTCCGTCCACGCGTTCCTTTGCAACAAAACCGATCATTCCGTTGCCTGCAAACAGTTCATTCAGCTGCTTAAAGGATCTGTTTCCACGGTCTCCAATGTTGTAATAGCTGTAATCCCCAAAAGCGATGCCGTCCTTCGGTGCATAGGCAGAAGTCTCCACCTTGTAACCCAGGATCCTGTCCGGTTCCCCGGCCTGGTAAGCCGGCTGCCAGATATAAGCACCGTTATTGTCCTTCAGCTTTCTAAGGGAATGCAGTGTTGCATCATTCATGATAAAGGATGCATTTTTACGGTACGGACGTTTCAGGCCATACACCAGATCCAGCATGTCATCTGATTTCAAAGCTGCAGCCAGTGTATTCAGCAGATGCCCTCCGCCTGTTCCGTCAAAAATACCGGTCGGTTTCCCTGTTCCGTTTCCGTTCAGGAAAGCATCCTCTTCCGCATTGGCAAGTGCCTTTCCAAACTGGACAATGATGTAATTTTCCAGATTAAAGGCATTGTCATAAAGCAGTTCCTCCGTTACCTTAATCGCCACATGAAGCTTATGTGCATCCAGGATCTTCTGGTCAAAAGTCGCATCCCCAAAAGTCAGTGCCCCGCCTTCCTCGATCCAGCTTGCCGCCGGCTTGGTAGCCGCAATATTGATCTTGTGCTCTCCGGAAGTCACGATCCTTGTGGCAAGACGGCGCATGATATTTTCTTCATTCAGAACATCAACCAGCCTTCTGTCATACTCCTCCGGAACCAGATAACCGCCGTCGGCATCCACGCCCTCCTGAAGGGTATTGGAAACCTGGCGGAAGTTGCTTCTCAGTGCATTCAGCATTGCCCTGCGGTATTCATCAGAAGCACGTCCTGTCTTTGGCTCACCCTGGCCGCCTGCATAAGGCTTCCCGGTCAGCGGCTGGTTTACCGGCTGGTTCAGGTTCTTTTCCATTTCCTCTGCCTTGCGGTGGCGGTCAATCGCCTTTGTCAGATCCTCAATCTCCGATTCCATTCTCTCATAAGTTGCACTGTCCTCCGCAGACAGAACACCATTTTCATTCTCATGGGTATCCACAAAATTCTTTGCAGCTTCCCAAACCTTAGCTCTCTTCTCCATTAATTCCTGAATCGTCATAATCCGTATCCTCCTCAGATATATTTTTTGATAAAATTTAAGCGTTCACGCAGATCATCCGCAGAACGCCCTGTGTCAACACTATTTAATTTTGGTGCGGCAATTCCCGCCTGATCTTTCACAGATTTTTCGGTCTTTCCATAATGCCTCTCCAGCTTATTCATCAGCGCATTATTCACTGCCCGTCTGGAAAACATTACGGAATCAGACGTCCCGTTTTCTGTACGGCCAGCACCTGGATCTCCATTTTCGCCTTCACTGCCCTGTTCCTCTTTCTGGAACAGGATGTCATCCGCAAAGCCAAGCTCCACAGCCTTATTCGCATCCATCCACGTTTCCGCATCCATCAGATGTGACAGCTTCGCCCTGCTCTGTCCCGTTTTCCGTACATAAGCATTGATGATAGATTCTTTCACCGCATCCAGAAGTTCCATAGCCTTCTTCATCTCCGAATGGTCACCCCACGCAACCGTCGCCGGATTATGGATCATCATCATGCTTACCGGACTCATCCATACCTCAGTTCCGGCCATTGCAATGACAGACGCAGCAGATGCCGCAAGCCCGTCAATCTTCACCGTAACCTTTCCCGGATACTCCGACAGCATGTTAAAAATCTGCGCTGCGGCAACACAGTCCCCGCCCGGACTGTTGATCCACAGGGTAATGTCCCCTGTCCCTGCATTCAGTTCATCCTTAAAAAGAGCCGGCGTGACATCATCGTCAAACCAGCTCTCCTCAGCGATAACCCCATTCATGAACAGGATCCTTTCCTCCGCTTCCTGTCCGGTTTCCTGATTCACCGTTTTCGTTTTCTTCCAGTTCCAAAACTTCTTCACTGGCTCCCTACTCCTTTCCATTCCCGCCGGATCCGGCTCCGCCAAACAGTCCGGCATCTTGCAATTTCGTCATATTTCCATTGATCAGATACAGATCACCGCCAAGCTCCTCCGGGATCCGGTCCATATTTTCCAGTTCCCGGATATCATTGGCACTCATCCATCCATTTTGTCTTGCCGTGGCATAACCGGTCATCCTTGACTGGTAATCACCCCTGAGCAGCCCATCCACATTGAACTTAAAGAAATACTTCTTCTTTTCCTCCGCAGACAGCAGAGCCCTGACCATTGCCTGTTCCCACCGGCTCACCCAGGGATCCAGTGTATACTTCACAAACTCCAAAGACTGCTGCTCAATGTTGCTGAAACTGGACTTATCCAGATCCCCGACCATATGAGGCGGCACCCTGAAAATCCTGGCAATCTCATCAATCTGAAACTTCCTGGTTTCCAGAAACTGGGCTTCATTCGGTGCAATGGAAATCGGCGTATACTTCATTCCCTCTTCCAGGACAGCAACCTTATTGGCATTGCTGCTTCCCCCGAAAGTAGACTGCCAGCTCTCCCGCACCCTGCCCGGATCCTTCAAAGTCCCCGGATGCTCCAGCACTCCTGACGGAGCGGCACCGTTGGCATAAAACTTGCTTCCATACTCCTCGGCAGCAATGGCAAGCCCGATCGCATTCTTCGCCATGGCAATAGGTGAATATCCGACCAGCCCGTCAAACCCAAGCCCCGGAATATGCAGCACATCCGCCGGATGCAGACGCACGATCTTTCCATTTGCTTTCGGATCTGTCCCGGTTCTTCCGTCCACATCATCCCCGTCATAAACCAGATACTCATAATAAAGCCTGCCATGCTCATCCCTGTCCACCGTCATCCTGTCAGGCATCAGCGGATAAAGAGCCACAATTTCACCCTTTCCATTCCGGATGATCTGACTGTACGCATTCCCCCACAAAAGCAGATGTGACATCATAACCTCACGCATTATGAAACTGTTCATTTCGGGATTGGGTATATTGTGCAGAAGTCTGTACAGCGGATGCGTAAAGGCTCGCTCTTTTCCGCTGTCCGTGTATTCATAAAGATGAATCGGCAGACTTGCTACCGTTTCAGATATGATACGAACACACGCATATACTGCCGTTGTCTGCATAGCCGACCGTTCCGTCACAGATTTTCCCGACCACGTTCGCCCGAAAGGAAATGAACGTCCTCCGCCGATACTGTCTCCCGTATGATTTTTAGGCTTGTCTCTTGGTTTGAATATTGATTTTATTATGTTCATAAATTTTCTCCTTTTTCTTGACATTTGATAGCTTTTATGCTATCATTATATTGTAAATATAATCTACATATCGGAGTATAATAATAATGTACACTATCGAATTTTACGAAAATGCACACGGCAAATCTGAACTATGGGATTTTTTAGAGTTATTGCGTACAAAAGCAAAAACAAGTAAAGACGCCCGTATTC
>ERZ772900.1411-NODE-1411-length-21471-cov-73.129156_pt1 | contig 21471 bp, 10 predicted proteins | sample MGYA00512124_ERZ772900 | MGnify/ENA primary metagenome ERZ772900 (study PRJEB29015, sample SAMEA2737716) | human gut metagenome | biome: human gut; feature: human-associated habitat; material: faeces | place: China | collected 2012 ... | reverse complement strand
CAACGGCAATATGCAGAACCTCAACATTCGTGAGGTGTCTGCCAAACTGCCAACGGCGTTCAACATAAAAGCCGAAGGTAAGGCTGGCAATCTAACCGATGTAGACCATCTTACAGCCAACATAAACCTCGACGCGCGTGCCGACAACATCAGCTTCCTGCTGCCGATGATGGGCTTGAATGCTAATTCGTCAGTGTGCATACCCAAAGGCATTACGTTCAAAGGCAATTGCCGAGCGAATGGACCGCAGTATGCTACGGATTTCGTTGCTACTCAAGGCGGTGGTTCGCTACGCGGTAGGGGCGCGTTCAATATGCGTTCGTTGGCTTATCGTGCCAATATGGAAGCACACGCATTGCCACTTCAGAACTTCATGCCGGGTATGGGATTGCATCCGTTCAGCGGTGAACTCGTGGCTGATGGTGCAGGCTTCGATTTTCTTTCGTCAAAGACACATCTCGATGCACGTGTGAAGGTGAACAATTTCAAATACACCGATTATGACCTCTCGAACATAAACCTAAAGGCAGAGGTGCACAACGGTGTGGGAAGGGCACTGCTCGATAGTCGCACACCGCTGCTCAATGGCATTATCGACCTACGTACGCTCCTCGACAATCGTCGCATAGATGCCAACGTAATATGCAATCTGCTCTACGCCGACTTCTACAAACTCGGTCTCACCGAGCGACCACTCAAAACGTCGATGACAGCACATTTGGACGTGAAGTCGGATTTGGAGGCGACGCACAGTATGCAGGGCGTTGTCGGCAATATCGTGCTGCGCGACTCGGCTGCTACATATCGACCTGAAAACATTCTGATAGACGTATTCACACGTAGCGACTCAACACATGCCAATGTGGCGTGTGGCGACTTCGTGTTGCGTGTTGATGGTGCTGGTTCAGTGGAGCACATACTCGACAACTTTAATGAGGTGAACATAGAGGCTGAGAAGCAGCGCAAGGAACGCTACATCGACCAGCTGCGTCTGCGCGAACGCCTGCCCGACCTTTCTGTCTACTTCAATGCCGGCAAGGAGAACATCCTCTCGCGCACTGCTCGACGTTTCGGCTACGAGTTCCGAGATGCTTATATTAATATGAACACGTCGCCCGTGCAGGGCATCAATGGTAATGTGCGCATCGACTCGCTCGTGACTGCAGGCATACAACTCGATACAATACGCGTCAACATCAGTTCCGACTCGACGAAGACGCTCTTCGATGGACAGATACGCAACAACCGCTATAACAAGCAATACGTGTTCAACGCCCTTTTCCGTGGCGCATTCTATCAACAGTCGCTCTTCTTCGGCACACGCATATACGACGATCGCAACCGTCTTGGTGTGGCTCTTGGTGTGAAAGCCGACATGGAGCAGAACGGTATACGAGTGTCGCTCGGCGGTATCGACCCCGTGTTTGGCTACAAGAAGTTCAAGGTGAACAAGGGCAACTACGTGTTCTTTGCCGACGACGACCGCATTTCGGCTGATATGAGGTTGCTGGCTGACGACGGTATGGGTGTGAAGGTGTTTAGCAACGATAGCACCGAAGCCTTGCAAGACCTCACTGTCGGCCTCACTCGCTTCGACCTTGCTAAAGTGCTATCCGTTATACCGTATGCACCGAACGTGTCGGGTGTGATGAATGGCGACTTCCACTACATCAATAGCGAAAGCGATATGTCGGTGTCATCATTTGTGCGTGTTGACAATTTGTCTTACGATGGTTGTAAGATTGGTAATGTGGCGAGCGAGTTTATCTACATGCCACGCGACGAAGGTAATGAGCATTGTGTTGACGGCACGCTATCGATAGACGACCAGGAGGTGTGCACGCTAAGCGGTACGTACATCACAAGTGGTTTCGGACATCTTAATGCCGACATTGAGTTGCAGCGCACACCATTGTTGATGCTCAACGGCTTCATCCCCGACCGCCTACTCAATTTTGGTGGATATGCCGTCGGACGTGTAAAAGTGGATGGACAACTCGACCGCCTCGACGTAGATGGCGAACTGATGTTCGAGTCGGCGTATATAGCGAGCGAGCCTTACGGCGTGAAGATGCGCTTGTGCGAAGACCCAGTGACGATAACTGATAGCAAGATGAAGTTTGAGAACTTCCAGCTCTTCGCACGCAATGGTAATCCACTGACGCTCTACGGCAATGTCGACTTCAGCAATATGTCGAACATGACGATGTATATGCGTATGCGTGCAAACAACTACCTACTCATCGACTCGAAGGAGAAGGCACGCTCAGAAGCCTTCGGCAAGGCGTATGTCAACTTCCTCGGTCTTGCCGATGGTCCGCTTGATGCCTTGCGCTTCCGTGGTCGTCTTGACGTGCTCGGTTCGTCGGACATCACATACATACTGCGCGACTCTCCGCTCACCACCGACAACCAGCTCGACGGACTTGTGAAGTTTGTCAACTTCAAAAATCCTGATGACGTGAAGGTGGAGCGTCCACCGCTTAGCGGCTTGACGATGGATCTCACGGTTAGCATCGACGAGGGTGCGCACGTGCTCTGCGCCCTGAACGCTACAAAGTCGAACTATGTGGACATTGTAGGCGGAGGCGAGCTGCGCATGAAATACACCGAAGTGGACGGACTCGGACTCTACGGTCGCTACACGATAGGACAGGGTGAGATGAAGTATTCGTTGCCCGTTATCCCACTGAAGACTTTCACGATAAAGGATGGTAGCTACGTTGAGTTTATGGGCGATGCTATGAACCCGCGTCTGAACATCACGGCGACGGAGGAGAACAAGACTACCGTCACTAATGAGGCTGGCGTAGGTCGTAGCGTGACGTTCGAGTGTGGTGTAGAGATAACGAAGACACTCAACGATATGGGCTTACAGTTCACCATCGATGCCCCCGACGACCAAGAGATACACAACGAGCTGATGACGCAGTCGGTAGAGAACCGTGGCAAGCTCGCTGTGACGATGCTCACCACTGGTATGTATCTCTCCGACAACAGTATGGGCTCGTTCAATATGAACAGCGCGCTCAGCTCGTTCCTCAGCTCTCAGATCAGTGCCATCTCGGGCAGCGCACTGCGTACGCTCGACCTCTCGTTCGGCATGGACAACACGCAGCTTGGCTCCGGTGCGGTGCACACCGACTACTCGTTCAAGTTCTCGAAGCGCTTCCTCAACAACCGTCTGCGCATCGTGATCGGTGGAAAGGTGTCGAGTGGTGCCGAGATAGAGAATCAGAACGACACGTTCTTCGACAATGTGGCATTAGAGTATCGTCTCTCGCCAAAGTCCAACAAGTATCTGAAGCTTTTCTACGACCGTGCCACTTACGATTGGCTTGAGGGTTACGTCGGTCAGTTCGGTGGCGGTTTCATCTGGCGTCGCAAGTTGCAGAGCCTGAAGGATATATTCCGTCTCAAGCGCATTGACAACAACGACTATATGATGCTGCAAAACGGCAATAAAACCTCGTTGCAGCAGAAGAAAGATACAACGACTGTGCAGAATACTGACACTACCAGTGTTAAAAAGTAAAGATATATGAAGAATACGTTATATATAATAATATGTGTAATGGTGCTTGTCGGTTGCTCGTCGACAAGTTCTGTACCCGAGGATGACAAGCTGTTCACGGGCTTACGCAAGACCGAATACGAGAACTATGTGGCTTGCGACCACTTCTACTCTACACAGGAGGAAGTGGAGGCGGCACTCGCCACTACTCCTAACGGTGCACTCTTCGATAGTCCGTACCACCGTATGCCTCCTTACCGTCTGTGGATATACAATGCGTTTCAGCATTCGCGCGGCGGTTTGGGCAAGTGGATACGTACAACGTTCGGTAAGCCACCAGTGCTGCTTAGTGCTGTCAATCCTGCGCTACACTCACAAGTGGTGAAGGAGCTGCTGCGAGCGCGTGGTTATTTCAGTGGATACGTCAACTACGACGTGTTGACATCCGACAGCTCGCGAACGGCAAAGGTGAAGTACAACGTCAACTTCGGCGACCTCTACACTATCGACACGCTTACGTACACCAACTTCCCCGAAGAGGCGCAAAAGATAATTGAGGAGAATGCTTCAAAATCGCTCGTAAAGAAAGACGCACCGTTCGATGTGACGGTGCTCGAAGCCGAGCGCACTCGTATCTCTACGCTCCTGCGCAACAAGGGTTTCTTCTATTATCAGCCGAGCTATGCTACATACCTCGCCGACACCATTGCCGAACCTGGCGAGGTGAGCGTGCGTCTGCATTATGCCGACAGCCTTCCTGACGAAGTGGGACGCAAGTGGTACATCGGTCACGTCAATCTCGAGATGCGCAAGCAGTCGGCGTTGGAGCAACTGCGCGACACCACTCACCGTCGCAACTATACCATCGTCTATAATGGCAAGCGCGAACCGATGCGTCGTAGTGTGATTACGCGCGATATGCGAATACGCCCTGGCAGAATGTACAGCTACGATGCTTATCAGCAAACCATCAATACGCTCACCGCGAAGGGCCTCTTCTCGCGTGTAGACCTCTCGTTCGCTCCGCGCGACACCTCCAAGACGTGTGACACGCTTGATATCACGCTCAACTGCGTGTTTGACAAACCCTACGATGTCTATCTCGAAGGCAATCTCGTAGGTAAGACAACCGGACGTGTGGGCCCCGGGCTGAACCTTGGTTTCGTTAAGCGCAACGCCTTCCGTGGTGGCGAGAAGCTTACCGTCAATCTCAAAGGCTCCTACGAGTGGCAGACAGGACACCAAGCCGACGGATCAAGTTCGAAGTTCAACTCATACGAATATGGTGCCGACGTGTCGGTGGAGATGCCTCGACTGCTGTTTCTGAACAGTCTCACGCGTCGTTTGCGCCGTATGCGCCGTGCAAAGGGAAAGCACGTCTACATACGCTATGCCCCACCGACAACGCTTATAAAGGGTTCGTTCGATGTGCTTAACCGTTCGGGATTCTTCCAGCGCCATATCGTCTCGGGCGAACTGACGTACAAGACCCACTCACGAGTGCTTGTGCATCATCAGTTCTCGCCACTCATCATTCAGTACGAATACATGAAGCACATGACACCGGCTTTCACCGAACTGGTGAACAAGAGTCCGTATCTGCTTGTGGCGATGAGCGACCAGTTTGTGCCTAAGATGCGCTACTCGTTCTCGTACCAGTCGCCAGCTCGACTTCATAACCCAATCTTCTGGCAGGTGACGCTGAGCGAGGCTGCCAACCTTCTTTCGCTTGGTTATATGGCGTTCGGCGAGAAGTGGACTGATAAGGAGAAAACAATGTTCAAGAACCCGTATGCGCAGTTCCTGAAGGTGGAGACCGACTATAGCAAGACGTGGCAGCTGACCGAGCACAGCAAGCTCGTCGGACACGTTAATATGGGCGTGGTATGGGCATACGGCAACGCTATCAGTGCGCCCTACAGCGAGCAGTTCTACGTAGGTGGTGCCAATAGCATCCGTGCGTTCAACGTGCGCAGCATCGGTCCGGGTCGCTATCACGCCAAGACATCCTACCTCTCGTATCTCGACCAGACTGGCGACATGAAGCTGCAAGCCAACCTCGAGTATCGTCCGCGTCTCTTCGGCAACCTCTATGGTGCGCTGTTCCTCGATGCAGGCAACGTGTGGACACTACGCAGCGACAGCGACCGTCCAGGTGCTGTGTTCAAACCGAAGAATATACTTAAGGAGATGGCACTCGGCACGGGCGTCGGCATCCGCTATGACCTCGACTTCTTCGTGCTACGTCTCGATTGGGGCATAGGTCTACACCTGCCATATAGAAACGGCTTCTACAATTTCGACCGTTTTAAGGACAGTCAGAGCTTGCACTTCGCAATCGGCTATCCGTTCTAAACGCAATAAAGGGCAGACTCCACAAAGAGCCTGCCCTTTATTGCTTTTAGAGTTGAGAATTTAGAGTTATGATTACCATTGCTAAACTATAAATAAGTCTAAAGCTATAGTGCATATCATAATTCTCAACATCTCAACACCTCAACATCTCAACATCTCAATTGTACTATTCCGCCGAGAAGTCGGCTACCATTTTTCTGTACATGCTATACGCTCTTGAGCGCGAGATATATCCCGTTAGATGTCCTGATACGTTCACCACGGGCATGTAGCGCGTGCCTTTGAGGTCGAACTTGCGCATCACCTCCTCCATTGAATCGCTCTCGCCAACCTGCGCAGCGATGGGGAGCATCAGCTGTTGTACGGTGAGCTTGTTGTAGAGTTCTGCGCGGAACATGATGTGGCGTATCTTCGTGATGTCAATCTCGCCAAGCACCGAACCGGCGTTGTCGAGCACCGGTATGAACGACGTGTGGCTCTTCGATATAGCGTTCACCAGTTTGCCTAATGGCATATCGGGTGTTACGGCTGTGAAGTCGCGTTCTATCACGCTGTCCATCGTCATCAGCGTGAGCACCGAGCGGTCGGTGTGGTGAGTGACCAACTTACCCTCGCGTGCCAGACGCATGGCGTAGATGCTGTGAGGCTCGAAGATGCTGATAGTCATCACCGACACGATGCTCACAATCATCAGTGGCATGAACATGTCGTAGCCGTTCGTAATCTCGGCGATGAGGAAGATACCCGTCAGCGGGGCGTGCATCACACCAGCCATCACGCCAGCCATGCCGAGCAGCGTGTAGTTCTTCTCAGGTATATATATGCCCACCTGATACATGTTCCACAGACGTGAGAAGAGGAACCCCGTGAAAGCTCCCACGAAGAGCGACGGGGCGAACGTACCGCCGCAACCGCCACCGCCGTTTGTGGCTGCCGTAGCGAATGTCTTTGTCAGTATGACCAGCGCAATGAACAGTATGAGCCACTTGCCGTTGCCCGAGAACATAGAGTTGTGCAGCAGTTCGTTCCAGTCGGCTTCGCTCGTGCCGTTCAGCAGTACGTTGATAGCCGAGTATCCCTCGCCGTAGAGCACGGGGAAGACGAAGATGAGCGAGCTGAGCAGTACACCGCCCAACGCCAACTTAGCCCAGCGGTGTTGCTTCAACTTGCCGAACATGCCCTCGCACACCGACATTGAGCGTATGAAGTAGATGCTCACCAGTCCGCAGGCGATACCGAGTATGATGCACGCCGGCACACGCTCCACGCCCCACATGCTGTCCAGATGAAAACTGAACAGCGACGCGCTTCCCATGAATATATATGTGAAGCACGTTGCCGTGACCGCAGCCGTGAGTATAGGCAGCAGCGATGCCATACTTAGGTCTACCATCAGCACCTCAAGCGTGAACACCAGTCCGGCTATCGGAGCCTTGAAGATGCCGGCGATGGCAGCGGCAGCACCGCAACCCACTAACAGAATCAGCTTCTTCTTGTCCATGCCGAACAGTCTGCCGAGGTTCGAGCCGATGGCAGAACCGGTCAGCACGATCGGAGCCTCGGCACCCACCGATCCGCCGAAGCCGATGGTGATAGCCGATGCCACCACCGACGTCCAGCAGTTGTGCGCCTTCAGTCGCGACTGCTTCGAGGATATGGCGTAGAGTATTCGCGTGATACCATGCGATATATTGTCCTTCACCACATAGCGTACGAAGAGCGACGTTAGGAATATGCCCACAACCGGGAACATCAGGTAGAGCCAGTTGAACGTGTCGGCATGAAACCTCGATGTCAGCAGATGCTGTATGATGTGAATTATCGAGTGGAGCACGTAGGCAGCCACCGACGCAAAGAATCCGATGCAGAGGGCGAGGATGATAGTCGCCTGACGGTCGGAAAGATGCTTCGTGCGCCAAGCGTACAGCCTTTCTTCTAATGTTGCGCCTTTCTTGTCAATCGCAGTCTCTTCCATTTACTTGCGTATGATGGTTACCCGTCCGTCCTTAGTCAGTTTGATGATGCTGCTCGGCGTGTGCGGCTTGTGCTCCTGGCGGCGAGTCCAGCACACATAGTCCACCGCCTCCAGTATCTCCGGTGCGATGTCGCGGTAGTTCTGTGCCGTCGGCTCGCCGCTTATGTTCGCACTTGTGCTCACGATAGCCTTCTGGAAGCGATAGCAAAGCTCCTTCGAGAACGGCTCGTTCGTCACGCGCAGAGCGATGCTGCCATCCTCCGCGATGAGGTTCGGAGCGAGGTTCACAGCGCCGTCGAGTACCACCGTTGTCGGCTTCTCCGCGAGCTCCATCAAGTCCCACGCCACTTGCGGCACGTCGCGCACATAGCGCTGCACGCGGTCTACCGAGTCGGCGAGACAGATAAGAGCCTTCGAGTCGTCGCGCTGCTTTATCCTGTACACCTTAGCCACTGCCTCCGCGTTCGTCGCGTCGCAGCCTATTCCCCATACCGTGTCCGTAGGGTAGAGTATCACCCCGCCCTTACGCATCACGTCCACGGCATTCTGAATGTCTTCTTTCTGTGTCATTGTTATTTCTTATTTTGTTTTTACCTTTTTTACTTTTTTCCCTTTTTACTCTTTTACTTTTACAAAGTTACTGCTTTTTCCTGTTATGCCGTAAGTTTAAAGACAATTTTTCTCGCTCTTTATTATAAGCATAGTCGATATTTGCCGAAAAAACCGTAACTTTGTAAAAGTAAAAAGGTAAAAGAGTAAAAAGTAGGAGGAGGGTGTGTCAAAACTCATAAATAGCACGCCCCGAAGGGGCAGAAGCACATAGCCCAGGGCTGCGCCCTGGGTAAAAGGAACCCACACGCCCCCTGCGCCCTGTAAGGCCAAAAGCCTAATTATTAAGGTGTTGCCCTTACAGGGCGCACTACTCAATATATACACTCAACACCCAGGGCGCTGCCCTGGGCTATGTGATTATTGGGCTTTCAGCCCGCATTAATTGAGTTTTGACACACCCTCCACGCACCCACAACCCCACGCACCCCTCCCACCCCTCCCCGTCGTGGAGGGCTTAGGAAGGCCCAAGAAGGCTTAGTTCGGCTTAAACGCCGCCCTATACCGGCTTAGTTCGACTTAAAATAAAAACCAAAAACAATGGAAAAGAAAAACCTCCGCATAGTGTTCATGGGAACACCCGAGTTTGCCGTTGGCTCGCTCCAGCGACTTGTTGAGAACGGTTATAACGTAGTGGCTGTCGTCACGCAGCCCGACAAACCCGTCGGTCGCCACGCTTCCGTGCTGCGCCCCTCGCCCGTCAAGGAGTACGCCCTTGCCCACGGTCTGCCCGTGTTGCAGCCCCTGAAGATGAAGGACGAGCAGTTCCTAGAGCAGCTGCGCAGCTACGATGCCGACCTCCAGGTCGTTGTCGCGTTCCGCATGCTCCCCGAAGTAGTGTGGGCAATGCCACGCTTCGGCACATTCAACGTCCATGCAGCCCTGCTCCCCGACTATCGTGGTGCAGCCCCAATCAACTGGGCAGTCATCAACGGCGAGACACGCACCGGCGTCACCACCTTCTTCCTCGACCACGACATCGACACCGGTCGCATCATCGCCCAGCGCCAGTTCCCCATCCCCGACGATGCCGACGTAGAGTACGTCTACGACGGACTCATGCAGCTCGGCGCCCAGCTCTGCACCGACACCGTCGACCTCGTCCTCTCTACCGACGGCAACGCCCCTTCGCAACCGCAGAAGGACAGCGACGCCCGCCACGCCGCCCCCAAGATATTCAAGGAGACCTGCGCCATCGACTTCTCGCTCACAGCAAAGCGCATCTACGACTTCGTGCGCGGACTCTCGCCCGCCCCCGGCGCATGGTGCCTGCTCACCCCGCGCGATGCTAACGCTCCCGCCCAAGTGCTTAAAATCTATAAGACAGCAAAGACCGGCGAGTCTACAGCAGGGGGTGCACTTGTCTCAAGTGCACCAGACCATAAAGCAGCAAACACCGGCGAGCCTTCAGCAGGGGGTGCACTTGTCTCAAGTGCACCAGACTATAAAGCAGCAAATACCCACGACCCAGCAGCAGGGGGTGCACTTGTCTCAAGTGCACCAGACTATAAAGCAGCAAACACCCACGACCAACCAACCGGTGTGGAAGTCGGAACACTCAAAGCCGAAAACCGTCGCCTCTTCGTTGCCACCGTCGACGAGTGGCTCGAAATTCTGGAGCTGCAGCCTGCCGGCAAGAAGCGCATGGCTGCCCGCGACTACCTCAACGGCTTCCAGCACCCCGAGCACTTCCTGCTGAAGTAATCCCCTCCCGTTTCGGGAAAAGATTTTTTCTACCCCACACGGCACAGCCTGTTGATATCCTCGTCGAACGTCTCGCGGTTAACCGCCCGAGTGCGCATCGCCGACTTATAGTTGTATATCGTCTGCGTCGAGTAGAACAGCAGCGTAGCTATCTCCTGACTCTCCGTCACACCCAAGCGCATCAGCGCATAGATGCGCGCCTCCGTCGTCAGAGTGTTCGGAGACGGCTGCGCAATCCTTCCTTCCGGAAGCAGCAGACTGTTCAGTTCGTCAACGAAACCAGGGTACAGCTCCGTGAAGGCGCGGTCGAAACGTGTGTAGAACGCTGTCGCCTCCTCCTCCGCGAGCTTATAACTATTGATAGTTTTAAGAAGGTCAGCCGTTTGGTTGGCCTTTATTTTCCTGCTCACCAGTTTACGGTACTCCATCAGCTTGCGTATGTACACCGCACTGATGTCCATGAACAGGCGCATGTAGGTCTCGCGGCGATGGTTCGTCGCTATGAGGCGTTCGTTCAGTTCCTTCAACTGCTGGTTCTGCGTCTTCACCTCTCTGCGGCTACTCGCCAGCCATTTGTTCTGCTTGTAGCCGAAGATAGCCATTGCCAGCAACATCAGCGACAGAAAACTAACTATCGCAAGCACACCTCTCACGATGCGCTCCTTATGCGCCAACGCCTCCTGATTGGCTGTGGCAATGATAGGCAGTATGCTCGAAATCTCGAGCATACGCAGTCGGTTGTTGTAGAATCGGGCATCCTCCATAGAGCAATAGATGTAGCGTGCCGCACGGTCGGCATACTTCTGGTCCTTCTCATACAGATATGTAGAGAACTCCTGCAGCGCAAGATTCTCCTTCAAAGGGCATGTTATGTCCGAGATAGCCGCTTCAATAATGTACTTTTCATATCGTTGCGTGTCGCCCAACTCGCGATAATAGCGTGCTATGCAGTATGCTGCCGAGGCATGCACACGGCTGTCTACCCGGCTGTTCAGCAGAGCCTTTGTGTAGAATTGCAGCAGAGCCTTGCTCATGGGGTTGGTGAGGAAAGCAATTTCGCCGCTAAGATAGGCATGCAGAGCCACATCCTTGCTGCTTGTGGTTTCCACCGTGAGCTTCAGATTCTCGAACTTCTTCTTATGGTAATAGTCCATGAACTCCGACTTCTTGCTGAACGCTTCCCAATAGTTGTACAGCCACGTGCGCGTATAGTAATAGTATTGTTTTAACTGCTTAGGCACACCTCTCTTCTTTATATCATCAAGCAGTTCCTCCGACTGACTGTAGAAACCACCCGTAGACAACACCGCCGCACGGTTTATCTTGTTGAGCGTCGTGTAGTAGACGTTGTTCTCGCTCTCTGATAGATCGAGGCCGCGGTTCACATATACCATTGCCGAATCGTAATGGTATGTATAGTATTCGCGATAGATACTATTTAGAAGTGCGAGTCGCTGCGGGATGTCTTCCACCGTTCGCAACTTTAGCTTCAGTTGGTCTATCTTCTTTTCCTTTTGCTCCGAGTACATTTCGCGCTTGTCGATATAACTGTCGAGAAGGCCCAGTAGGTCTTGCTCGCCAGAGATACCGGCTGTAGCCAACTTGGTTTGGGCTGTAGTCTGCAGCGGCAAAAAAATGAATAATAGGTATAAAAAGATGCGCATAATAGTGGGTTTTTAGTTTTTATGCTGCAAATTTAGCTAATATTATTAAGATAAAACCATTTACTTTGATAAAAAAGACTAAATCTTTAAACGTTCTGATATATAATAAGTTATAAGTTTCTATGCCTTAATTTATGTCTACTTTCATTTTACGCACACATACAATCAGCCGATATATCTTGTAACTTTGCAACCGTAAACATACACACAACGGATATGAACCTAAAACTTAAAACATTCTCATTCGCCCTCTTGGCTTCTGCCTCTACGGGCATGTATGCACAGACGCATACAGACAACAATTCAACAAACGATTCGGAACCGCAGAAGAAGGAAGAGCGCAACGTGATGCTCAACGCTTCTGACGCTAACAAACCGCGCGAGATTCAGATTGGATTGCCGAGCGAAGACGTAACGGTATACGAGAACGGACTGCCTGCCGTTTATTCGTCGTCCGTGCACAAACTCTCTGCCCACTGGCGTAGCGACGCTTCGCTGAAAGGCACCGACCTTATGACTCCGTCGGAGAGTGCCATCAAGACTGGCAACATCGCTTATGCTGTGTCGGCTTTCAGCGAGTTGGGCGAGAAGAAGTTCAGCGGCAAACTCAATTACAAGGCGAACCACTTCGGTATGCAGAACTTCGACCTCAACCTCTCTGGCGGAATCGGAAACAACTGGCTCTACACCGCCGGAATGTATCAGAACTTCGACCCGGGAAGCTTCAAGCTGCGCTTCACCGACTATGCCGACCGCACGCAGATCTACCATTTGGGTCTTACACGCATACTGAACGGCGGCAAAGGTCACATTTCTTTATTATATAAGTATTCGAATAGCAAGACCCCCGTCAACTTCGCCAATGCCGCTCCGTTCATCTACGCCGGCGACGGCAGCATAAAGAAACTTGCAGGTTTCGACCCGGGTATGGATTCATACGTGCAGCGTCAGGGTTCGTTCAGATACCTGAACACCAAGACTGGCAAGATGGACACTTGGAACATGACAGACGGCAACGACAACCGTGCCAATGAGGTGGCTTTGGTGAGCAAGTATCAGTTTGACAACGGCTGGTTGTGGAAGTTGAACGCAAAGTATATGAACGCTCCGCGCGCCAACTTTGTAGACTACGGCGGCAGCACCATCTCTGAGGTTGCTGAGTCTGATGGCTACCAGCTTTCTGACGGTTCGGCTTATAGCGGACTTATCGAAGGCAGACGCACTTGGCTGCACATCGGCAAGGTGAGCAACGCCCTCCTTACAACCGAGATGAGCAAGCAGCTGAACAACCACAAACTGATGATTGGTTTGAACGAATGGTACTACCATCTCAACTACTATTCGTCTTCGTTCCAGTGGGCGGGCACCGTTGAGGCTTATCCTCGTACGCTGAGCCAGATGTACGTCAATCCGCTCGACCCGACACAGACTGCACACCGCTCTGAAACCTTCGGCTACAACGAGTTGAGTCCTGAATATACAAAGGGTTCGGAGAACAAGCTCGCTCTCTATTTCACCGACGAATGGCGCATCACTCCTAAGTTTAAGTTGTTCTACGGTGGACGTCTCGAATACTATCGTATGTCGGCAGACCAGATTTCTGCGTCACGCTTTCGTGGCTTCCATCTCGGCAACTTCAATACATATTATACAACCGCAGACGGATCTATCGTAGCCACAGAGCATAGCATTGCTCCTGCCAACGTTACAAAGAACAAGCTCAACTATGCTGCCACATTGCAGATGACATACAACGTAACAAACAAGTTCGGTCTTACTGCCGACGCCACTATCGCCACACGCTTCCCGCGCATCAGCGAGTATGCCGGCACCGGTCCTACGGAGGAGCAGTACAAGCGCGTGACCATTCCGTTGGTTCGCGGTGGTATCTTCTACAAGAACTCATGGCTCGACCTCTCGTCGATGGTGACATACATCTCAAAGTCGAACAATATCGACCAGCAGAACCTCACCAAGCCTGGTACCTCTGAGGGCAAGACCGTGTTGCTCATCTACAACATCCAGACATTGGGTTGGACAACGTCTGCCGAAATCAACCCGTTCAAGAACTTCCACATGCACGCTCTCTTTACCTATCAGAAGCCGGTGTACAAGAACTACAACGCAAGTGTTACGTTCAGCGATGGTCAGACTATGAGCGTTAATGCCAACAACAAGATTGTGAAGGAGATTCCGCAGGTGCTCATTGAGCTTGACCCGAGATACGACATCACGAAGAACCTCAGTGCTTGGCTCAGTTTCCGCTACTTCGGCAAGACATACGCTAACCTTCAGGAGGCACTCTACTTCAACGGCCACTGGGAGACATTCGGTGGTGTCAACTGGAATGTGAACAAGAATCTGAGTCTCGGTGTCAGCGTCATTAATATCTTCAACGAGAAGGGTGCCAAGGGCACAATCAGCGGTTCGGAACTTATCACAAAGGATGAGGCTGGCAAGTATGCCGGCAAGTACATGAGCGGCAACTATCTCCGCCCGTTCACAGTAGAGTTCAACGCAAGCATTAAATTCTAATAAAAAAACCATACGAAAATGAAGAAAACTATTATGCTAATCGCAGCAATGTGCATGACTTCTGCCATCACATTCGCTCAAGAAATCATCCGTGTGTCTACCGAAAAGACCGACCTCGTGATGAAAGTGTCGCCAAAAGGCCGACTCTATCAGGTCTATCTCGGCGACAAGTTGCAGAATCCTGCCGACTATGAGAACCTTAAGTGGGATGTTTATGCAGCTTCTGACGGTGCTGTGTGCCAGCGCGGTCATGAGGTGTACGCCACTTCGGGTACTGAAGACTTCTTCGAACCGGCTGTAGCCGTTACACATGCCGACGGCAATATGTCTACATATTTATATTATAAGTCGTCGGAGCAGAAGGCTGTGAAGGGCGGCACTGAGACTGTCATCACACTTCAGGACAAGGTGTATCCGCTGACAGTGAAACTCCACTATGTGGCTTATCCGAAGGAGAATGTGATAAAGGCATGGAGCGAGATCTCTCACAAGGAGAAGTCTGCCATCACACTCTGGCGCTATAGCTCAACGATGCTCTACTTCAAATCTTCAAAGTATTATCTCACTAACTATCACAGCGACTGGGCTAAGGAAGGTCAGCCCGAGACAACCCAGTTGAGCACGGGCAAAAAGATTATCGACACAAAACTCGGCACACGCGCCGCTATGCATGCTGAGCCTTTCTTCGAGTTGGGCTTCGACGAGCCTGCTAAGGAGAACGAGGGCAAGGTGATGCTCGGAGCGATAGGATGGCCTGGTAACTTCCGCTTTACTTTTGAGGTGGACAACGTCGGCGCACTGCGCGTCATTCCTGCCATCAATCCTTATGCTTCCGACTATAAACTGAAGGCAGGCGAGGTGTTCACCACTCCTGAGTTCATCTTCGCGATGAGCGACAACGGTATGGGCGAGGCTTCACGCAACTTGCACGACTGGGCTCGTCAGTATCAGGTGAACATGGGCACGGGCGACCGTCTCACGCTCCTGAACAACTGGGAGAATACAGGCTTCGACTTCAACCAGCAGAGTCTTGCCGAACTGATGAAGGATGCCAAGGACCTTGGTGTGGATATGTTCCTGCTCGACGACGGATGGTTCGCCAATAAGTATCCGCGCAAGGACGACCACGCCGGACTGGGCGACTGGGAGGCTACAAAGAGCAAGTTGCCGGAGGGTATACCTGGCCTCGTCAGAGACGCAAAGAAGGCTGGTGTGAAGTTCGGTATATGGATTGAACCAGAGATGGTGAACCCGAAGAGCGAACTGTTTGAGAAGCATCCTGATTGGGTCATCTTACAGCCGCAGCGCGACACATATTACTATCGCAACCAACTCGTGCTCGACATCTCTAATCCTAAAGTGCAGGATTATGTGTTCGGTATCGTCGACCGCATCATGACCGAGAACCCCGACGTGGCTTACTTCAAGTGGGACTGCAACAGCGTGATAACCAATATCTACTCGCCATATCACAAGCAGAATCAGGGCAACTTCTACATCGACCACGTTCGTGGCATTTACAATGTTCTCACACGTATCCACAACAAGTATCCTAATCTGCCGATGATGCTCTGCTCTGGCGGTGGCGGACGTATGGATTACGAGATGCTCAAATACTTCACCGAGTTCTGGTGTTCTGACGACACCGACCCGTACGAGCGCATCTACATCCAGTGGAGTCTCTCGAAGTTCTTCCCCACAAAGACAATGGGCTCGCACGTCACCAACTGGAACAAGAACACATCCGTAAAGTTCCGCACCGACGTATGCAGCTCGTGCAAGTTGGGCTTCGATATCGACCTTAAGTCGCTTTCTGCCGACGACTACAAGTTTGTGCAGCAGGCTGTCAAGAACTATAACAGCATGAAGCCGATGATTCTCGAAGGCGACCAGTATCGTCTTGTTTCGCCGTACGAGGGCAACCATTGCGCCATCAACTACGTAAGCAAGGACAAGCAGCGTGCGGTGCTCTTCGCCTACGACCTGCATCCGCGCTACAAGGAACCGCAGCAGAACGTGAAGTTGCAGGGTCTTGATGCCACAAAGATGTACACCGTGAAGGAGACAAACCTCATGTCTGGCAAGCAGTCAGACTTGGAGTGTAACGGCAAGCAGTACAGCGGCGACTATCTGATGAAGATCGGTCTGAACGTCTTCACAGCGCAGGACGGCACAAGCCATGTGTTGTTGCTGGAGTAGTAAGATAATGTAGTAGTAATAATATAATCTAATAGATGTTTTAACGAAAAAGACCATGTCGGTATTCCGGCATGGTCCTTTTTTCGTTTTTTATATAAGTCCGTATGCTTAAAAGAAGCCCCACTTCTTCTTGCGCTTCGGAGCCTCCGTCCGTTCAAAGCTGCTGTTGCGCTGAGCCAACACTTCCTCCCACGTGCTCCGCTCTCTCACCATCTGGTAGATAGTACCCCAGTCGGGCAGACCCCCTATGTTGCGGTCGTCGATGAAGAGGTCGGCTTTCAGCTTGCGCGAGAACGACTCGTGCTCCCTTCGTTCCTCCGGGTAGTCGCGGTTCACGGCATAGAACTCCACGCCACGCTCCCTGCACCATTCCACTGCCTCGTCCAGCAATGCACCCTCCCTCACGCTCCACAGTATCAGCTTGTGGCGGTCGCGTATCAGCATACGCAACGTCTCCGTGGCAAAGGGCAGCTCCCTGCCGATGGCAGGGTATTTGTGCTCCACGATAGTTCCGTCGAAGTCAACTGCTATAACCATTTTACTTCTTACGCTTTATAGAGTCATCGTTCCTGTTGCCGTAGTTGCTGTCGCTGTAGTTGCCGTAAGCACCGTAAGAAGTATACGTGCTGCCATAGCTTCCGTAACTTCCATAGCCACCATATTTGCTGCCATAGCCACCATACTTGCTTCCGTAACCGCTGTATCTGCCGTAGCGTCCGTACTTGCCATACTTGCCGTAGCCGTAGTAGTAGCCATACTTCTTCTTCGACATATCGATGCCGTTGATGACGATGCAAATCTGTGGCAACTTCTTCTGACTGCTGAGCGAGTTGACGAGCTCGAAGCTCGACTTCGGAGTGTAGTCGGCACGACACATATATACCGTAAGGTCGGCTACGCGTGCAATCACCACCGTGTCGGTGACGAGACCCACAGGTGCCGTGTCCACGATGATGTAGTCGTACTCCTTACGCAGTATTGCGAACACCTTGTCGAGCGATTCGCGCGACACAAGCTCTGCAGGGTTTGGTGGGATAGGACCTGCAGGCATGATGTCCAGGTACTGGTTGACTCCCGAATTGGTGATGTTCTCCAGTATCTCCTCGCGTGTCGGATTTTCGTGCACGAGCAGGTTTGTTATGCCTATCTTCTCCTTGTTCAGCTCGAAGAGAGTGGTGAGTCGTGGCTTGCGGATGTCAAGACCCATGACCAGCACCTTCTTGCCCAGCAGCGCGAAGCTTACTGCAAGGTTGGCTGCGGTGAACGTCTTGCCTTCGCCCGATGTGGTAGAAGTGAACATGATTACCTTCTCCTCCTCCTTCAGCATAAACTGAATGTTCGAGCGTATCGAGCGGAACACCTCTTCCATGACGTTGTTCTTGTTCTCATGCACCACGATGTCAGCCTTTGTCTTTACCGACTCGCTGGCAACGGCTACGTCGCCGATGATAGGCAACTCGGTGAGACGTGCCACGTCGTCGTGTCCTTCTATCTTGTAGCGGAAGAAGTTGATGAGGAACAGGATACAGCCAGGTATAGCAATGCCTAATACTAAGGCAATGAGCAGAACCATGTATGTCTTCGGACTAATCTTTCCTAAAGATACAGGGTTGTCGATGAGCTTACCCTTGTCGGCTGTCGCAGCAAGCGAGATAGAGTTCTCCTCGCGCTTCTGCAGAAGCATGAGGTACAGACCCGACTTCACTTCCTGCTGACGTCCAATCTGTGTGAGTACGCGCTCCTGCTCGGGCGTCGAGTAGATCATGCTCGAATAGCGGTTGTACTCTTGCAGTATGGAGTTGCGCTGTATCTTTGCGTTGCGCTGCACCTGAGCCATTGCGCGGCGAATACTTGCCGAGAGGTCGTCGAGCTGTGCGGTGAGCGGAGTGATTGTAGGGCTGTTCTCGTTGGCACTGCGCAGCAAGCGGTTGCGCTCCATCACAATCTTGTTGTAGTCGTTGATGAGCGTAGAGGCGGCTGCGTCGCTCAGACCCACGTTCGACGGCAGTGTCTGATACTTGTTGCTTGGGTCGTTGATGTACTCCTGCAGGCTGCGGAGCAGCTCTATCTGCATGTCCATATCGGCAAGCTTCTGTGTGTACGAGTCGGTGTTCGTGTAGCCTAAGGCTCCAGTCGCCTCCGGGCTTACAATCTTATACTGGCGCTTTGTTGCCTCCAAGCTACCCTCTGTTGCGCCTAATTCGGTGTTTATCTTCTCCAGACGCGAGTTGATAAACAGCTCTGTACGCATGGCTATCTCGTTCTTGTCCTCATTAGCCTGTTTGTTGTAGCTGAAGACGAGCTGTCTGAGGTAGTCGTTGGCACGTTGTGGTATCTCGTCGGTAAGGGTGAGACCTGCTATAGATGTGTTCTTCGACAACTGGCTGACATCGAGCGAACCGCTATACTTGCCTGCTATCATCTTCGGCGGATAGATGGTCACGAACTCCTTACGGTTGGCAGGCAGCTGGATACCGGAGTTGCTGGAGAGTGTTATTGCGCCAACACTTGTGTTGATAGTTGCCGGCAGACTCTCGAATATGCGGTCGATAGCGAACCACTTCGATGGTTTGTCCGGGTTCTCTGGTACATAGGTGTACGAACCTACAACACGCAGCTTGTCGCCCTCCTTGCCAATGGTGAGTTGGATAGGCATCTGCAATGTTGCGACGTGGGCAGTGTCAAGGTCTACGTTGATGGGTTGGTTCTTGTACAGAAGGTGGTCTTTGATGCGTCCTTCCAGTGTGTACACTGTGTAGAGTTTCAACTCGGTTACGGCTTCGCAAGCGAGTGTCGACGATTTCAGTATCTCCATCTCGTTATCGATGCCAGTAGAGTTGCTCATTATGCCGAGTGTTGACGAATTGGCGATATAGCTTCTGCTACCACGTCGTCCGTTGTCTTCATCTTCTTTGATGAGCAGTTTTGCGTACGATTGGTATATTGGTGTGGCGTAGCGCAACTTTATGGCAGCTGCGCTCAGACAGATGACAATCGAGAGTACGAACCATTGCCAATTCAGAACCAGTGCTGTGAAGATGGTTCTAAAGTTGAATGAAGAGCTCTCCTCGAGTTCTTGTTGTACGTTGTTTGTTCCTTGGTTGATGTTCTCTTCCATTTTCTTTTCTTTGCGTTGTGTATCTAAAGCGTGTTTGTTACGTTTGCTTATTTGTTTGAGTTTCGCTTAGTGTTAGGCTTTACTTGCCTTCAGCGAGTCGCAGCAGGTATTTGCCGTATTCGTTTTTCACCATCGGTTGTGCCACCTCTGCGAGCTTTTCCTTGGTTATCCATCCCTTCTTGAATGCTATCTCTTCGAGACAAGCCACCTTCTGTCCCTGGCGTTTCTCAATCACCTCGATGAAGGTGCTTGCTTCCGACAGCGAGTCGTGTGTACCGGTGTCGAGCCATGCAAATCCGCGCTGCAGTGTCTGCACTTTCAGCTCGCCGCGTTTCAGGTATTCCTGGTTGACGGTGGTTATCTCAAGTTCGCCACGTGCGCTTGGCTTGATGTTCTTGGCTATCTCTACCACGCTGTTCGGGTAGAAGTAGAGTCCCACCACGGCGTAGTTGCTCTTCGGATGTTCTGGCTTCTCCTCGATGCTGAGGCAGTTGCCCTCTGCGTCAAACTCAGCCACACCATAGCGTTCCGGGTCGTTCACGTAGTAGCCGAATACTGTCGACTTGCCGTCGCGTTCGACGTTCTGCACGCTTTCGCGCAGCAGTTTGGTGAAGCCCGCACCGTAGAATATGTTGTCGCCTAACACGAGACACGCGCTGTCGTCGCCGATAAACTCCTCGCCGATGATGAACGCCTGCGCCAAACCGCCAGGGTAGGGCTGCTCTGCATATTCGAAGTGTACACCGAAGTCGCTACCGTCGCCAAGCAAACGCTTGAAGGCTGGCAGGTCGGTGGGGGTAGATATGATCAGGATTTCCTTTATATCAGCGAGCATGAGCACTGAGATAGGATAGTATATCATCGGTTTGTCGAAGATAGGTATGAGCTGCTTACTAATACCTTTGGTGATGGGGTAGAGGCGTGTGCCCGAACCGCCGGCTAAAACGATACCTTTCATATTTGTTAAATGCTTTAATTGTTCAACAATATTCTATTGATATAAATATAAAGTGCACAAAGTTAATAATAATAAGTCAGAAAATATGCTTTTATCTGCTGATTTTTGAAACCTTAATTCGTAAAATAAGAAAAAAGTCGGCATTACTTGGCGGTTATGTAATTTATTTGTAATTTTGCATAATATAGTTTAAGTTGGCATCGTGGATGTAAAACTGACGCGTGTGCTGATTTGATGTAATAAACAAATTAAATATTTTATGGGATTTTTTTCAAAACTATTCGGAAAGAAAGCTGATAACGATAAAGCGAATGGTATGGAAAACTACATGCAGCTTGTGCGTGTTTACTTCCAGGCCTCAATAGCTGCAAACGTAGGCATTGCTAACCTTGCAATGCTCCCCGACCTGCGTGTGTTCAAGTCGACGCTCCACGTTCCGACAGTGAATAACAAACTCGGTGTTGGTGAGAAGAGTGCATGTCGCAAGATGCTGCGCGACATATACGGCGTTGACGACAACTTCTTTAAGGAAGTGGATGCAAGTATCCGCAAGAACTGCCGCAAGCTGCAGGATGTGCAGGTGTATCTCATCCAGTTCCAGAACTTCACACAGGACATTATGATGCTCATGGGCAACCTTATGAAGTTCAAGCTCCGCTTGCCATCGTTCTTTAAGAACGCCATCTACAAAATGACCGAGAAAACCGTGGCTGACATCTTCACAAAGAACGATTATAGCGATGCTGCCGTGATGAAGGCAGTTGTGGCTATACGTCAGTACGACCAGCGTTTGGGCTTCTCGCAGAAGTGGATTACCGACTTTGTGTTCCAGGTGGTGAT
>ERZ772900.1394-NODE-1394-length-21667-cov-13.682537_pt1 | contig 21667 bp, 25 predicted proteins | sample MGYA00512124_ERZ772900 | MGnify/ENA primary metagenome ERZ772900 (study PRJEB29015, sample SAMEA2737716) | human gut metagenome | biome: human gut; feature: human-associated habitat; material: faeces | place: China | collected 2012 ... | reverse complement strand
GGGCCAGCTCCTCGGCCTTGGCGATGGCACCCTTCATGCCCTTGGCGCCCTCGGTGAGGACCAGCTCGGCGCCGTAGGCCTTCATCAGCTGGCGGCGCTCCACGCTCATGGTCTCGGGCATGACGATGATAATGCGATAGCCCCGGGCGGCGGCCACGCTGGCCAGGCCGATGCCGGTGTTGCCGGAGGTGGGCTCGATGATGACGGAACCGGGCTTCAGGGCCCCGCGCTGCTCCGCGTCGTCGATCATGGCCTTGGCCACCCGGTCCTTCACAGAGCCGGCGGGATTCAGATATTCCAGCTTGCCCAGCACCCTGGCCTGAAGGCCCTCGGCCTGCTCCAGGTGGGTCAGCTCCAGCAGGGGGGTCTTGCCGATCAACTGGTCAACAGAAGTATAAATCTTGCTCATGATAATTTCCTCCTAAATATTCGTCAGGCGGTTTCGCCATTTGTTCTGATAGGATATGTAAATACGTTCAGCTGATTGAAACGTGTCGATTTAGGTCCGACATCGGATGATGTGATTGTTCTTCATTTTTATTACCAACCTTTCGCATAGGTTTATATGGATTATAGGACCGTGGCCTCATTTTGTCAAGGGGTATCTTTCAATTTTTCAAAAAATTTGTTTTCCCCACCTCCCCGGTATTTTTTCTTTTTCCGGTTGATTTCCCATTAACCATGCTGTATAATAGGTAAATAAACTGGAGGAATGGTACATGCTGATTTCAACCAAAGGGCGCTATGCCCTTCGGGTCATGATCGACCTGGCAGAGCACCAGAACGCCGGCTACATTCCTTTAAAGGAAGTGGCCCAGCGGCAGGGTATCTCGGAAAAGTATCTGGAGAGCATCATCAAGCTGTTGGTAAAGGCCAACCTGCTCAACGGCGTGCGGGGCAAAGGGGGCGGATACCGCCTGACCAAGTCCCCGGACAGCTATACCGTGGGCAGCATCCTGCGCCTGACAGAGGACTCCCTGGCCCCCGTATCCTGTCTGGAGCCGGGCGCCCCCCCCTGCGGTCAGTCGTCTGAGTGCCGCACCTTAGCCATGTGGCAGGGGCTGGACAAGATCATCAACGACTATCTGGACAAGATCACCGTTGCCGATCTGATCCGCACCGACTCCCCGGGGGATTTTTACGTCATCTGAATATCCGAAGAAAAAACAAGGTCCGCAAGCAAAATACACGCTTGCGGACCTTGTTTTTTAGTGCTTCAGCTGAACTTTTCTGCCCCTGGACTGGACATAGAGGGTCTTGCTCTTGAAGTAGTTCACCGGGTCCACCCGGCTGCCGTTGACGCGTACCTCGAAGTGGAGGTGGTTGCCCGTGGACGAGCCGGTGGTGCCCACCCGGCCCACCACCTGGCCCTGCTTCACCGTCTGGCCCTGGGATACGCTGCGGGAGCTCATGTGGGCGTACAGGGTGCTGGTGCCGTCACTGTGGCCCACCACCACATAGTTGCCATAGGAGCGGTTGCGGGTGGAGGTGATGACCACGCCGCTCTTAGAGGCCAGAATGGCCGTGCCCGCCGGGGCGGGAATGTCGATGCCCGTGTGGTTGTTGGCCTTGCCGGTGATGGGGTGGATACGGCTGCCGAACAGAGACGTGAGCGTGTTATAGCCGTTCAAGGGCCACAGGAATCCGGACTCGCTGGGCACGTTGGCGATCTGGGAGGCCAGTTCCTTCTCCTTCTTGCGTATCTCCGCATCCATGGCGGAGGCTGCGGCCTCCAGCGCTTTGATGGCGGCCTGGGCCTCCTGCTCCTGACCCTGGATGTCGGCGATGACCTTGTTGATCTCCGCCTCCTGGCTTTTCAACTCCTGCCGGGCGGCCTCCTGCTCCTTCTTGGCCGACTCCAACTCGGCCCGGCTGGCCTCTAAGCTGGACTTCTCCTCCTCGATCTGGGCCTGAAGGGCCAGCAGGCTCTCCATGATGCTGTTGTCATAATCGATGATCTCTTCCACCATCATAAAGTTGTCCAGCAGGTCCGTAAAGTCGCTGGAGCCGAAGAGGATGGACCAATAGGAGGTCTCGCCCTCCTCCTCCATCACCCGCACCCGCTGGCAAAACAGGTCATACTGCTCCTTCTCTTTGGCCTCGGTCTCGGCCAACTCGCTGGCCTTTTGGCCGATCAGGCCCTCATAGGCGCTGATCTGCTGCTGCAGGTTGCTGATTTCCTCCTGGATGACGGCCACCTGCTGCTCCAGGTTGTCCTTCTTGTCCAGAGCGTCACTCTTGTTGGCCTGGATGGTTTTCAGCTGACTTTGCAGTTCTTTTTTCTGCTGGCTCAGACCCTGAGATTTCTTTTTCAGGGCGTTGACCTCCGCCTGGGTCACGGCTCCGGCCTCCATCACCATGGCCGGACCGGACATGGGCAGCAGACAGGCCAGCACCAGCAGCAGACACAGGCCCTTTCTGCACCGGGCCAGCTGTTTTTTCAACGCGTTTTTCATCTCTGCCCGCCTTTAGCCCAGGAAAATATCCGCTGCGATGGGCAGCAGCAGGGAGAGGATCATCACCACAGCCAGCACCGCCATGATAAACCGCTGTCTTTTCTCTCGCTTCATGCTTCCATTTCCTTTCTCTTCGTCAAACCTGAAGGAACTTGCGGATGGCCAGTAGAGAGCCGCCCACGCCGATGAGGGCACCGGTGCCGCAGAACACCCCCAGGATGTTCCTGGCCATGGAGCCATAGCTGAGCATAGTGAACAGGGACAGGCCGTTGCCCTGGATGACCACCTTGCCCACCATTTGATACAGCCCCCACTGGGCAAAGAAGGCGATCAGCGCTCCCGCCAGCCCCAGGATCATACCCTCCACCACGAAGGGCCACTGAATAAATGCGTCGGTGGCGCCGCACATCTTCATGATGGCGATCTCCTCCCGGCGGTAGAACGTTGCCAGCTTGATGGTGTTGGCGATGATGAACAGGGACACCACCGCCAGGATACCGATGAGCACCAGGGCTACGCCGGTGGCGATGTTCCGCACCAGCACAAAGCCCTGGGCAATGGCAATGGCCGCATTTACTTTCGCCACGCCGGGCACCTGCTCCACCAGCTTGGTGGTCTGCTCCATCTGCTCGATGTTGTCCACATGGATGCGATAGCGATCCCGAAGCACCGTAGCGGGCATGGAGTCCAGCAGATCGTTGTGCTCCCGGCCCTGCAAAAACTCGTTCAGCGCCTCCTCCCTGGAGACGAAGGTCACCTGAGACACATTGGGCACCGCCTCGATCTGGCTTTGCAGGGCCCGTGCCTCCTCCTCAGAGCAGCTGTCATCGATATAGGCCAAAAATTCGTTTTCTTTCTCCAGGTCCCCCAGCGTGTGGTTCAGATTCACCGCCAGCAGGGAGAAGGAGCCCATGATCAGCAGACAGGCCACGATCATACACACGGCGGCAAAGGACATAAAGCCGTGGGTAAAGATGGAGTGGAACCCCTCGCTGAAATAATATCCCGCATTAAACTTTCTCGCCATTGTAGTACCCACCTGTCTCGTCGCTGATGATCCGTCCTGCCTCGATGGCCACCACACGCTTGGTAAAGCGGTTGACCAGTGCCTTCTCGTGGGTGACCACCAGGACGGTGGTCCCCAGCTCGTTGATGCGCTCCAGCAGCATCATGATCTCCAGGGAACGCTGGGGGTCCAGGTTGCCCGTGGGCTCGTCGGCGATGATCATGCTGGGGTTGTTCACCAGCGCCCGGGCGATGGCCACACGCTGCTGCTCGCCGCCGGATATCTGGCCGGGATAGCGGTCCGCCTTCTGCTCCAGCCCCACCAGCTGCAGCACATAGGGGATGCGCCGGCGCAGCTCCCGGGGGGAGGCCCCGATGGCCCGCATGGCAAAGGCCAGGTTTTCATACACCGTTTTCTTCTCGATGAGCCGGAAGTCCTGGAAAATGATCCCCAATGTCCGGCGCATATAGGGGATCTGCCGGGGTGCGATGTTGCTCAGATTATAGCCGTTGACCATCAGCCGCCCCTGGGTGGTCGCAATCTCTCCGGTGATCAGCTTGATCACGGTGGATTTACCGGAGCCGGAAGGGCCCACCAGAAAGACAAACTCCCCGTCATCGATCCGCAGGTTCACGCCCTTCAGCGCCTTTGTGCCATTGTCATATTCTTTATATACATCGATCAGACGTATCATTCTTGTCCTCCGGGCTGGTGGCTCCAGCCGCATTTCCCAAAGCTTTTCCCGGTCCCGCTCCTCCCCGCCCGCTCTGGCGGAGCCACGGGACAATTCGTTTTCAGTGTATCACAGTTCCTGCATTATGTAAATGACAAAATCAGTGGAAAAGGCCCCCCGTTCTCCCCTCTTTTTGGCCGTTCCACCGCCCGCTCCGTGTTACCTTTTTATTTTTTTGTAACCGTATTGTAACTTATTTCCCGTCCGATTGCAAGGGAAAGTTTTCCCGGTCAAAGGGACAGACGAATGAGCGGGGAAAAAGTTCCGGCTGAGCGCAAAAAACAGGCCGCTGCGATTTACGCAGCAGCCTGTTTGAAAAAATCAGATTCAGGATTCGATGCCCCGGGAAATGAGGTACTTTTTGACCATCAGGGCCACCTTGAAGGTGATGGCATCGTCGAACTCCCGCAGATCCAGACCGGTGAGCTTTTTGATTTTCTCCAGCCGGTACACCAATGTATTTCGGTGGACAAACAGCTTTCTGGAAGTCTCAGACACATTCAGGTTGTTCTCAAAGAACTTTTGAATGGTAAAGAGGGTTTCCTGATCCAGACTGTCAATGGAGCCCCGCTTGAATACCTCTTTCAGGAACATATCGCACAAGGTGGTGGGCAGCTGGTAGATCAGCCGGGCAATACCCAAATTCTCGTAGCTGATAATGGACTTCTCCGTGTCAAACACCTTGCCCACTTCCAGCGCAACCTGGGCCTCCTTAAAAGAATGGGCCAGGTCCTTAATGCCGGTAACCCGGGTGCCAATACCCACAACGGCGTTGCAGTAGAACTCGGTGGAAAGGGTGTCGCAAATGGAGCGCGCCAGCTTTTCCAAATCCTTGCTGTCCACATTGGGGCGCACTTCCTTCACCAAGGCAATGTCTTTCTCGTTAATGTCAATAACCAGATCCTTGGTCTTGTCCGGGAAAAAGTTTTGAATCACATCATAGACGGACACATCCGTATCCTGCGTCACTCGAATGAGAAAGACTACGCGAGAAGCGTCATTATTGAAATGCAGCTCCCGGGATTTGATATAAATATCGCCGGGCAGGATATTGTCCAGGATCACATTCTTTACAAAATTGGAACGATCGAATTTCTCGTCGTTATTCTGCTTGATTTGGTCCAGCGACACGGCGATAATGTCCGCATAATGCTTGCTCATATCGTCCGTACCGTCCACAAATGCCGCATAATCCGGGTGCACGGAGTTGCCAAAGGCCTTATATGTGCAGTTATCCACACAGATTTGTGCCCCGCTGAACACGCCGGCAGAGATAATGCCCTTGCGTGCCTCGCCGATCTGGCCCAGCTCACTGCAAGCGATCACGGTACCACTCTCGTCCACCACACCGATGGTACGGTCCAGCACCTCACGCATTTGGTTTATAATGCCTTGAAACAGTCTGTTGGGCATCAGGATCCAACCCCTTTGTCAATTCTTTATCAAATAAAAGGGATAAAATTGCACAAATTCAATCACCCTTTATTGGTCATATTATACAATGCCTTTAATCAAATTGCAACCTTTCGACAAAAATTTTTATTATTTTTTGTGCGACTTGCATAAACGGCCGACTTTTTCACACCAAAACCACAATATGTTGTTGCCGCGCAGTTCTTAACACCTATTGTACGGTGTCTTTTGCCAGCAGCGCCACCTCCGCCGGGGTCAATGCCCGACAGTCCCCCGGCGCCAGCGTTGGATCCAGTGCCAACGCGCCCATGGCGGTGCGGTGCAGGGCAGTAACGGTGCAGCCCACCCGGGCAAACATGCGCTTGACCTGATGATAAATACCCTGCCGCAGCACCACCTGCGCCCGGGGCGGATCGGCAGATAAAATCGTCAGCTGCGCCGGCTGCAGTACCTTGCCGTCCATCTCCATCCCCCCGGCAAAGGCCGCGGCAGCCGTAGGGGGCACCGGTTTGTCCAGAGTGGCGATATAGGTCTTTGGAATATGGCTGCGGGGGCTGAGAATGCGGTGGGCAAAGGCGCCGTCGTCTGTCAGCAACACAAAGCCGGTGGTGTCCTTATCCAGCCGCCCGGCGGGGAACAGCCCTTTGCGCCTCAGTGCCGAAGGCACCAAATCCAGTACCGTCGGCTCTCCCTTGCCGTCCGTGGCAGAGAGCACCCCTGTGGGTTTGTTGAGCATCAAATACACAAAAGCCCGGCAGGCAATGGGTTCGCCTGCCAGACAAATCTCTTGAGTGTCCGGGTCTGCCTGCTGCCCGGCGCGAGCCACCACGCCGTCCACAGTCACCTGCCCTTTTTGCAGCAGCGTTTTGACCCGGCTGCGGGGTTCGTTCAACTCTCGGGCCAGTATTTTTTCGATCCGTTCGCTCATTTGCGTTTTTCCAATCCCAGCATAAAGCCGTCCTTGGCAGAGGTGTTGCACAGATCTGCACCGATCACTCTGCCGTTACTGACCAACAGATCCGCCACGATGCCTTGATCGTAGCCGGTGTAGTTGGTGATCTCGTATGTATATAGCTGTACCTGCTTGCCCTTATAGGGGGTCAGGTCGTAGCCCTGCTGCTGTTGCAGGGCGTTGTACTCGGTATAGACCGCGTCCCAGTTGCGCGGCACGGTAATGGTCTTTTGGTTGCTGTCGCCTACTTGCCAACCCATATCGGTCAGCAGCCGGGCACCTGCCTGCACATCCGCACAGGTCAGTCCCGCAGGCTCTGCCGCAGATGGCGCCGCGTCTCCGGTCTTGACATGATTGGCCAGGAAGGTGAGCAGCACCACCAGCACCCCGGCGGCCACTAAAATCAGGCCGAACACCGTCTTAGGGTTCAGCTTTACCGTCATCACTTTCATACTCTACCACCTCATAACAAAGTATGCGGCGGCAAGGCAAATTAGGACTGTTCTGTTAAATAAAATAGGGGCGCAGTTCTTCCAGCAGCGCCGGGTCGGCCAGCACTTGCAGGCGGGTACCTGCCGGGGTGTAATCCTCTGCCAGCACCTTACCCTCCCGGTGGAGCCGATCCGTCAGATCGCCCCGATCAAAGGGAATACAAAGTGCCGCTCTCGCCCACTGCCCGGGCAGCAACCGGTCAATCTCTGCCAGCAACTGTGGCAGTCCTTCGCCGGTGCGGGCGCTGATTCGCACGCTGGTGCCCAGCAGCGGAAAGCGCTCTTCCTCCGGCACCCGGTCGCATTTGTTCAGCACATGGAGCAAAGGCTTGCCCCCGCAGCCCAGGCTGTCCAGCACCTGGGCTGTCACCTGCATTTGGCTGTTGCAGGCCGGGTCGGAAGCGTCGCACACATCCAGAATCACATCTGCCCAGGCTGCCTCTGCCAAAGTGGATCGAAAGGCATCCACCAACTCATGGGGCAGCCGCTGCACCAGTCCCACCGTATCCACCAGCATCACTTGACGGCCGGAGGGCAGCACCAGCCGCCGGGCAGTGGGGTCCAAGGTGGCAAACAGTTGATCCGCTACCAGCACGCCCGCGTCCGTTAACGCGTTCATCAAAGTGGACTTACCCGCATTGGTATAGCCCACCAGCGCTACCGTCAGCGCCCGGTTCTTTTGGCGGCGCAGATGCATCCGCTCCCGCCGCTCCTGCACGGTCTTTAACTCCCGCTGCAAGGCAGTAATCCGGCGGCGAATATGGCGCCGGTCACTTTCCAACTTGCTTTCGCCGGGGCCGCGGGTGCCGATACCGCCGCCCAATCGAGACAATGAATTGCCCTGCCCGCCCAACCGAGGCAGCCGGTATTGCAGCTGGGCCAGCTCTACTTGCAGCTTGCCCTCGCTGCTCCGTGCCCGGGCGGCAAAAATATCCAAAATCAATGCGGTACGGTCGATGACAGCCGTGCCCAGTGCCCGCTCCAAATTGCGGGCCTGCACCGGGGTCAGGCTGCCGTCCGCCACCGTTAAATCCACTTCGTTCTGCCGGCAAAATTCCGCCAGGCTTTCCACCAGCCCGCTGCCGATGTAGGTAGCGCCCTCCGGCGCCGGGCGCTTTTGCACCGTGTGACCCACTACCAGGCCGCCGGCGGTATCCGTCAGCCGCTCCAGCTCCGCCATAGAGGCCTCTGCGTCATAATCGCCGCAGTCCAAACCGATAAGCAGCACCCGCTCCGGGGCGGCTGCGTCTGTTTTTGTCCACTGGTATGCCACGGTTACTTACTCTCCTTGTCCACCAAGGTACGCAGCACGGAGCCGGCAATGGGACCGGCCGTCTGCGAGCCGGAGCCGCCGTGCTCCACCACTACCACAAAGGCATAAGGGTGGTCCGCGTCGTCCATAAAGCCCACAAACCAAGCGGTGTTGTGGTCCGTGTCCTTGTCCACCTCAGCCGTACCGCTTTTGGCGCACAGGTGCAAGCCCTTGTAGTTATATTCGCCGTACTGGGCTTTTACATTATTGCGCATCAGCTTCTTCAGCTGGGCGGCAGTCTCTGTGCTCAGCAACTGGGTCTCGTTCTTGGTAATATTCAAATTCAGCGCCTTGCCCGCCTGGGAGGCCAGAGAATTCACCTCGTTAAAGGACACCGCCTTGCCGTCGTTGGCAATGGCCGCCATATAGCGCAGCATGGCAATGGGGGGCAGCAGCGTGTCGCCCTGACCGATGCCCGTCCAACCCACATAATCGTCCGGGTCGCTCTTTTCCAGGAAAAAGCGCCCCTGCTCGGAATTCAGCTTGTTGCTGACGGTAACCCGGCTGGTCAGCCCCAAGGTCTCTACGGTGCTTGCCAGCTTCTCCGGCCCCAGCTCAATGGCGATCTGCGCAAAGGTAGCGTTGCAGCTCTTGGCCAGGGCTTGCTTAAAGGTCAGGCGGCCGTGCACGCCGTTGCAGCGGATGGGCTCGCCCTTGCCCGGGTCATACTCCCCGGTGCACTCCCAGGTGCGGTCCATCAAGTCCGGAATATTCTCAATGGCACAGGCGGCGGTCACCAGCTTAAAAGTGGAACCGGGGGTATAAAGCCCGGTCATCAGCCGGTTGATATACACGCCCTCGTAGGCGGAATTGGTGTTCAGGTCCGACGGCTCGTCCTCCATATCATAAGAGGGGGTGGACACAGCGCACACAATGTCACCGGTTTTGTAATTGACCACGCCCACAGTGCCCGCCTTGTAGTCGCTGAGCAGACTGTACGCCTTGGCGCACACCCGGCTGTCTATGGTCAGCTGCATGTTGTTGCCCTTGCCGTAGCGCTCAATGGAATACACGCCGAACAGCAGGTTGTAGCCGGTTAAATCGGCCTTATACACGGACTGAATACCGGAGGAGATAAAGCCCTTGGTGTCGCCCACCGTGTGCAGGGTGGCCTTGCGCACCGTAGGGTCTTCAGCATACACCCGCTTGCCGTCCTTGGTCTCTGCCAACACCGCGCCGTCCGCAGACTTGATGGTGCCGGCGCCGATCAAATCGCCGTTTTTGTAAATATGGGTATTGTAGGTTTTCATCACCCAGGTGTCGCCGTTCTCCACCAGGCTGTAAGTCATAAAGCCCAGCCCAAAGAGAAAGGCAACTGCCAGGATCCACAGGAAAATGCCCCGCTTGGTAATCATCTTCATTTCTTGCGCACACCTCCCAGATAGTTGTATGTCCGCACATCGGAGGCCTTAATAAAGGCCAGCACTGCCCAGCAGGAGATCATGGAAGAACCGCCCTGGCTCACAAAGGGCAGGGTCACACCGGTAAGCGGCAGCACATCGGTAATGCCAAAGATATTCAGCGCCGTTTGGAACAGCAGCAGACCCGCTGCCGCCACGGCGGCGATGGAGTAGAAAGTGGAGCGGGCGGCAATGCTGTTTACCAGTGCAGACACGGCGATAGCCACAAAGGACAGCACCAGCAGCAGCCCAAAAAGAAAGCCCCATTCCTCGCAGATCACGCCAAAGATCAGGTCTGTGGTCCGTGCCCACACACTGCGGGTGGTGCCGGCGCCAATGCCCAGCCCCAGCAGTCCGCCGGAGGCCAGACCCACCAGTACCCGGGTCTGCTGATACCCGCTGTCGTTATAATGCTCCCACACATGGCGGTACACGGAGAAACGGGCGGTCACATAGGATTTGTACTTAATCACAATAAACCCGCCCATAGCCGCAGAGGCCAAGGCCAGAAAAATGGTCTTAATATCGCCGGAGTTCATAAAGGCGATAATGAGAAAGGTCACAAAAAAGATCAGCGCCGTACCAAAGTCCTTAATGACGATCAGCGCCCCCACGCACACTAGCGAAAAGGCAATAAAGGCATACAGGTTCTTAGAGGTCTGAATTTTTTCCAGCGTGGCAGCGCCTACAAAGATAAAGGCAACCTTTACAAATTCCGAGGGCTGGAAAGTCACACCGAATATGGTAATCCAGTTGCGGGCGCCGTGGGTCACCTTGGCAATGGCAATGTTGACGATCAGCAGCAAAATAGCCGCCACCGCCACCGGCAGGCGCAGGCGCATACACAGGTCCACATCACCCATCAGGAACACCAGCACAATAAAGCCGATGACCCCGACGATCAGCATCAGCAGCTGCTTAAAGGCGTCATCCGGCTTAATGCTGCCGATGACGGTAATGCCCACCCCGGATAGGAAAAAGGCAATGAATTCCAACTCAAAATTCCGCCGGTGCATGGCAAAGTAAAACACGCTCACATACAGCCACTCCAGCACGATCAGCGCCAGCGTGCACAGCAGCACCTTGACTTCAAAGGTGCCGGTGCCACCGGCGGCCGCCGTGCCACTGAGTAGCTGAAACACGCTAAGCACCATCAAAAGGGCAAAGTTGTTAATGGGTTTAATACGGGGCAGCTTCTTTTGCTTGGTGGCTGCCGTTTTCTTCTTAGGCATAGGGCTGCTCCTTTCTTATTTTTCGTAAAACAGAAACACCTTGTCCCCAAAGGTGAGCATATCTTCGTCAAAAATCAGCTGGGGCTGCGTAATAAACCGACCGTTGAGCTTGGTGCCGTTGTGGCTGTCCAGGTCATACACCGCCCATCCCTTGGAGGTGCGGCGCAGCCGTGCGTGGTGGGCACTGACCGTGGGGCTGAGCAGCTGAATATCCGCGTCCTCGCCTCGGCCGATGAGCACATCCTGCTTTTTGATATATACCGGGCGGTGGGTCTCTGCGTCCACCAATACGCCATAGGCCACCGTTTGACCCCGGCTCTGCCGGGCGGCGGTGCGCATTTGACTGCGATCGTCGGTAGAGATGGCTTCCTTGCACAGGAATTGCAGCGGAATGGTGCCGATCATCAGAATATCCCCGTCCGCCAGCGGTGCCCGCTGGTCCACCGGCACGCCGTTCACCTGCACGCCGTTCTTGGAGAAGGTATCCGTTACCATCCAGCCGTCCTTTTTCTTGGCGATCACCGCGTGAAAGCGGCTGACGCTGGGCAAAGGCAGCACCACATCGTTGGCCTTACTCTTGCCGATAGAGGTCTCCCAGTGGGTAATATCCATCACGGAGCCGTTATTTTGGTCCACCAGCTGGGCCATCTTGTGCACCCGTGGGCGGTTGCGAAACAGAGAGATCACGCACACCGCCAGGATCAGCAGCGCCAGCACCGGCAGCACATACCGCAGCACGCCGGTCAAGAATTGTAAAATCGTATCCATAGGTTCAACATCCTTTTTATCTGCATTCCAAAAGGCAAATTATACTTCTTATTATTAACAGAATACTGATAAAGGGAGAAAAAGTCAAGAAGTATTGCAATTCCCGCCCCTTTCGTTTATACTGAAAATGGAAAAATTGGGCGGCATTTTCGCCCGGCAAGGAGCATTTGTTATGATTGAAAAGACTGTCTTTGGCCATCTGCCCTCCGGGGAGCAAGTGGACCTGTATACCATCACCAACAGCCGGGGCGCCAGCGTATCGCTGCAAACCCTGGGCGCCGGGATCGTGCGCCTGTATATGCCGGACAAGAACGGCAATTTGGGCGATGTGGTGCTGGGCTTTGACGACCCGGCTCTTTATACAGACCCGGACCTGGGCTACCAGGGACTGGTGGTGGGTCGCTGGGCCAACCGTATTCGCGGTGCCGCCTTTGACTTTCAGGGCCAAACCTACCACACCCCCATGAATCAGGGGCAGTGGACCCTACACAGCGGCGGGCGTATGAGCTTTCACCTGTGGCAGGTGAAGGACACCACAGAGAACAGCATCACCTTTTCCCGCTTTTCGCCGGATATGGAGGACGGCTTCCCCGGCAACTTCACCTTGCAGGTAACTTATACGCTGACGGAAGAGAACACCCTGCGGCTGGCCTACCGGGTAGACAGTGACCGAGACACGGTAGCCAACCCCACCAACCATGTGTACTTTAATCTGTCCTGCAACCCGGCAAAAACCATTGAGGGGCATGTGCTCACTGTCCACGCCCATCGGTTTACGGAGACGGACGACGACCAACTGCCCACCGGCGAGCTGGGCGACCTGACCGGTACGATGATGGACTTTTCTGCCCCCCACCCCATCGGGGAGCGGATCGATGCGCCTTTCCGTGCCGTGATTCCCGGTATCGGCTATGATAACAATTTCTGCCTGACCAAGGCGAATCCCAGAGCCTTTGCAGAAGCGGCGGTGCTGTGGGAGCCGGAGAGCGGACGGCGGCTGTCCGTGTGGACGGACCTGCCCGGTGTGCAGGTCTATTGCGGCGGCTGGCTAAAGAAAGACGGCAACCCGGGCAAGGGCGACTCCAAGGTTACCTACCGCCGGGGCGTAGCGCTGGAAACCCAGTTCTACCCGGACAGCCTTCATTGCCCCAACTTCCCGGTAGAATTCGTCAAAGCCGGCGTGCCTTTCACCACCACCACCGAATTCCGCTTTGATACAAAATAAGCGTATTTTCTGAACCCCATACGGAGGTTAATTATGGCCGGTAAGATCAAAAGTCTGTCCATTCGCATTGATGAGGAAATGCTCAACAAATTGCATGTGGTTGCGGATTATGAGGGGCGCTCTGCCAACAGCGAAATCCTCATTCTGATCCGCGACGCCATCGCCGCATACGAAAAACAAAACGGCAAAATCGAATTGTAATTTCTACTCACAAAATGAAAGGCCACCCGCTGTGGGTGGCCTTTTTTGTGGCTTGTAGCCGTATGGGCGGGGGGTAACCCCTCCGTTTCGCTTCGCTCAACACCACCTAACCGGTGCCCGTCCCCTCTGTCGCTGCGCCACATCTCCCTGCACTGCGGGGAGTCACCCTTTACATGGGAGAAAAATCGGTTTCCATCTCCGCGGTGCAGTGACGGTGCCTTACTTCTCCGGAATATAGATCTTGGCTACCAGAGCGGTGACAGCAGAAAGGGGCAGCAGCTTATTCAATCCGCAAAGGAGCTTATACTTGATGCCCACGGTGGTCACCGGGGGCAGGTGCTTCTTATGGGCGGCACGAACCACAGCGGCGGCAATGGCAGCCGGGGGCATACCGTTTTGCTCGTCCCGCTCCATCACCGCCACGCTGCGCGCAATGCGCCCGGCGTACAAATCGTCACCAGAGCCACTCTTTTGACGGGCGGCGGTAAAGCCGGTCTTTACATCCCCCAGCCGCAGGGCGCCGACGGTAATACCAAAGGGTGCCAGCTCGCTGCGCAGAGCGCAGGTCAAGCTTTCCACCGCCGCCTTAGTGGCAGAGTAAAAGCTCTGGAACGGAATGGAAAACACCGCTGCGGCGGAGGAAATATTGAGAATACGCCCCCGGCTCTCTCGCAAGGCCGGCAGGGCCGCCTGAATCACCGTGACCCACGCAAAAAAATTCAAATCAAACTGGCGGCGCATCTCTGCCTCCCCGGTGCACTCCACTGCGCCGGAAATACCGAACCCGGCGTTATTCACCAGCAGGTCTACCCGGTCAACGGCCGCAAAGGCCGCCTGCACCTGGGCGCTGTCCGTTATATCGCACGGAATGCTGCGCACCCCCGCCAACGGGCAGGCATGGCGGCTTAGGCACACCACCTGCCAGCCGTCTGCCAAAAGCGCCCGCGCCGTCTCCAATCCAATGCCGCCGGATGCGCCGGTAACTACCGCTGTCTTCATACCCATTCCTCCAAAAAAACAAAATAAAAAAGGGTAAGAGCCTACTGCCCTTACCCTCTCTTGGTTTGCATTACTGCTCTACGGGATAAACAGAAACTTTCTTTCTGTCCTTGCCCAGCTTTTCAAACTTCACGGTGCCGTCCACCAGTGCATACAGGGTATCGTCAGAGCCGATGCCTACATTGGTGCCGGGGTGAATATGGGTGCCGCGCTGGCGATACAGAATGTTGCCGGCCAGCACGAACTGACCGTCTGCGCGCTTGGCGCCCAGGCGCTTGGACTCGCTGTCACGGCCGTTCTTGGTAGAACCCATACCTTTTTTATGTGCAAAAAGCTGAATATCTAACTTGAGCATGACTTACACCTCCGAAATCAAAACTTGAATACTTTGCGGGTACTGCTCTGAAAGGGCGCTCAAATGGAGCTTTAGCCCTTGCAGGAGCACCTGCGCCGGGGCGGTATCCCCACTGAGCCGCAACTGAAGGAACCCGTCCTTCATCTCCGCTGCGGCCGGCAGGTGCAGCACCTCGGTTATGGTGTTGGCAGTGAGCAGGCAGGCGCTGGATACGGCGGCGCAAACAATGTCCTCTCCATAAGGGGCTGTGTCTGCGTGGCCGCGGGCGGAAAAGCCCGTAAGCGCTCCCTGCGCTGCGAAAAAATCAATGGAAATCATTATGCCTTGATGGAAGTGATCTCAACCTTGGTGTAAGGCTGACGGTGACCCATCTTCCGCTTCTCGTCCTTCTTGGGCTTGTAGGTAAAGACGGTGATCTTCTTTGCCTTGCCGTTCTTCAGGACCTTAGCGCTAACAGCAGCCTTGGCACAATCCTTGCCTACCTTCAGCCCGTCGTCGGTGCCTACTGCAAGTACGGTGTCAAAGGTGATCTCGGCGTCTGCCTCGGCGTTCAGCTTCTCGATATAAAGCACATCGCCCTCAGACACCTTGTACTGTTTACCGCCGGTAACAATAACTGCGTACATCTGTCATTCTCCTTTACTTAAACTCGCTACGGCAGGCGCGCGCCAAAAGGGCGCAACTTACCAGCCCGCAATATGCGGCTTAATTATTATAACAGAATTTAGCCGATTGTCAAGATTTTTTTGTGCACCGGGGGCGCACGGTAATCTCACCGCTGCGCAGGGTAATCACGCTATCGTCTTCCAGGCGCACCACCAGCCCACCGATCTCATCAATACCGATAGCCGTAGCCGGGGTGGTCACGCCGTCCCGGATAAAAGTAATGGCCTTGCCCAGCAGCATACTGTGACTGCGGTAATAATCAATATAACTTTCGTAACCGTCGTCCAAGATCTCCCACAAATGGTCCGCAATCGCGGCGATCATGTCCGCCCGGCTCACATCTGCGTCCAAAGACGCGGCGTTCTCCACATCCGGCGGAAACTGCTCCGTCTGCATATTGGCGCCGATGCCGATGATCATGGCCTCGGCTAAGCCGCTCTCCATGCCCACAACGGCCTCCGTCAAAATGCCGCAGATCTTCTTGTCGTCTATGTACACATCGTTGACCCACTTGATCTGCGGGTGCTTGTCCGTCAATTCCTCAATGGCTCGGCACACCGCCACACCGGCAGCGGTAGTCACAGACACCGCGTCCTGAAGCCGTCGGCCGTGATGAACCACCACAGTCATATAGATTCCGGTGCCCCGGGGAGAATAAAACTGCTTGCCCTGGCGGCCGCGGCCGGCGGTCTGCTCATCTGCCACCACCAAAAAATTGCCTCGATACCCGGCGTTCAGCAACCGCTTGGCCTCCGTGTTGGTGGAGTCCACCGTAGCATAATAAATGGGCTCCAGCGGGCAATGCAGCCGGGGGGTAAGCACCTCTGCCGTAACCAGATTGTTGTCGCCCAGGAACTTATAACCCAGTCGCTGGGTGGCTTCAATTTTGTACCCTTCCTCCCGCAATTGCTGCACACACTTGCCGACGGTTTGGCGACTGACCCCCAATCGATTGGCCAGCTCCTGACCGCTGATGTAATTGGGGCTGCCCAGCAACATATGCAGCACCGCGCTCTTGCTTTTTACGCGCATACGATCACCTCGTGTCTCCTCACATTTCTTTTTATTTAATAAAAGCCACGCTCTTATTTTTGCAGATAAAACACCGCCAGCGTGCCCGGCCCACAGTGACTGGAAATGGTACACCCGGCATCCGCCAGGATCAATTCCTTGCACCCGGTCTTGCCGCTGATCACGCCTCGCAAAAACGCCAGCGTATCCGGCGCAACACCGCCGCTGTCTGCCAGCACAATTCGTCCGGTGTCCATACGCTTCAAATCCAGCAGTCGGTCCGTTACATACTGGCGGTAAACACTATCAATCTTGCCCCGATATTTTTTAGACACTTCCAAACTGCCCTCCGGGGTGACGGCGATACTGGGCTTGATCCCCAGCACATTGGCGCCGAAGCGGGCCACGCCGGAGCAGCGCCCACCTTTATACAAATACTCCAAGTCGCTGAGCACAAAGGTGGAAGACACCTTGGGCACCAACCGGCTCACCTTGGCGGCGATCCGCCGGGCGTCCATACCGCTGTCCCGCAGATCGCAGGCGCGCAGCACCAGCAGCCCCATGCCCATGCACAAATTCTTAGAGTCGATACAATATACATTGTCCAGATCCGCCGCAGCGGTGCAGGCGTTCTGATAGCTGGAAGAAATGGCGGAGGACAGTCCAATGTGCACCACGCTGCACCCGGCGTCCGTCCACTGCTTAAATTTGTCATAATACACACCGGGGGGTACCGCCGCCGTCTTGGGCAGGCGATGGTTCTCCGCCACATCGGCGTAAATATCCGCCGGGCGAATTTCCACCCCGTCTGCATACGCCGTATCGCCCAGCAAAATAGACAGGGCAAAGCAGTACACATGGCGCTGCCGTTGCAGATCCACCGGCAGATCGCAGGTGGAGTCCGCCGAGATCATGACTTGGTTCATAATAACGCCTCCGAAAATAGTATAACACAAAAGCAGTGTCTGTCAACCAATGCGCTAAATGTTTACAACAAATGAAAAATTCTATGCACCAAAGCGCAGGGTCACCTTTTGCAGGTCGCTGCGCTTGTAGCTTTTGTCCAGCGTAAAGGTAAGCACACTGCGGCCGTCTGCCTCTGTGATCTCTGCACTTTTATCAATACGGTAGGTCACTTTGTTCCGGGTGATCTGCACCGCATAGTCCCGGACATTCGCCGTATTTTGCATAAAGCTGTAACCCTCCGCTGCCGTCAGCACAATCTGCTTGTTGGTAAAGCGCACGGCGCTCACCGCCTTGATCTGACTGTCCATCCCGCTGAAGGATCGCACCCCGTCCGCGCCGCTGTCCGGCACGGTCAAGGTGCCCTCCACCCGGCTCAGCTGCGGCTCGGTAATGCCTGCGGTGCCGGAAGCGTTGGTGAGGGTATAGGCCCAGTCCCGCTCCGCCACATCCCGGGGGTCCGTAATGCGGTAGTCCTTGGCAGCCCGATAGTAAACGCTGCCTTTCTTTAAGGAGAAGCCGCCCCTCAAATAATCCAGGCCACAGTGGATGTAGCCCACAATCTTGATCTGGCGGGAGGGCTTGTAGTCGATACGCACGGCAATTTTGACTTTAATCTGTCCGTCCTCCACCGTATAGGTGCCGATACCGTAGTCCCAGCCGTAAATGGTTTGCGGGGTGCCGTCCGTATTCGTTTCCGCCCGGGAAAATGCGGTGTACTTGGAGGTGGAAATACCGGTTTTTTCGTCAAAGCTCAGACTGCCGGAGGCATTGCCCATGGCCACCTGCACCCGCATAGGGTCATTCTTCAACTGGGTGACGCTGCACTTCACCGCCTGGGTAAAGGGCCGCTTCCAGCTTTCCCGGTCGGCAACCACAAGATCGTATTCAAAGCTGCCGTCCTTTTGCTTATGGGGGGTGAGCACATACAGGTCATAGGTGTACAGCTCCTGCCCGGTGGACCGGTCAACACCACTGACCAATCGCACCACCAGCTCTTTCTTTTTGTCGCCGTTCAGATCCGTATAGTAGAGCTTGGGTCGTTCCTTGGTCAGGTAATGGCTCCAGCCGGAAAAGGTCTTGCTTTTGCCCTGATGGACCAAGATGGCCTTGTCCCCCTGGGCGTACAGCTGAAAGTCGCCCTCTTTATTCTCTGCCAAAAGGGTGCGTTTATTAGAAACGGTGGTGCTCTCGGCGGTAACTACCGTCAATCCTTCCTCCGGTGCCTCGCCGTGGCGGTAGGTCTGAAAATAATAGCCCACCCCCACCAGCAGCCCGATCACCACCAGTGCAGAAAGCAAAATAATAGGTAAATTCTTTCTCATTCCGGAAAATCCTTAAAAAATGTCAGTCTTTATATTGGGTTCGGTAGTCAAAGGCATGGGGTGCATGGCCGGTCACATGGTAACAGGTGCCGGTTGCCAGGCCAAAAATGGGTTTGTCGTGGCCCAAAGAATCGGAGTACACATCCACCACCTGCACACCGGGGAACGCCCGGTGAAAGCGGCGCACCTTTTCTTCACCCCGGCAGTTCTGCCCTAAAATACGCCCGGTCTTCGGGTTGTGCCGGGTACACAGCAGATACGGCAGCCCCAGTCGGCGCTGCAATTCCTCCAGCAAAAAATCCGGTGATGCACTGATGATCACCGCCGGGCGTTTCTTTTGGGTAAACCAGGGATACACCTGGTGCAAATGCTTCTCCCAAAAGCCCTTTGCCGCCCGCTGCACCGGCACCATGGGCAAAAAGCCGAAGCACAGGTTCTTAAACTTTTGCAAAGACAAAACCCGCAAGGCAAACAGCAGGCACGCAATGAACCAAACCGGCAAATACACCAGCACCCAAGGATAATGCAGGGCGCAGTAACCGATAAACAGGGAGCCGCTGTCAAAGGGCACCAGGGTTTTGTCAAAATCGTAAATATCCACCTGCGCCGGCAGCGCCGTTTGAGGCGCCGTCTCGCCGATAGCAACCGGGTTTGGCATAATTAAACTTCCTTTTCGTCAAACGAGATGGTAATGGTCTTGTTGCTGGCAAAGCGGGTCAGCTTGACCCCGGCGGAGGCCAGCATACGCTTGCTGGCTAACGTGGCGTCCGAGTCAGCGTACTTGTCGCTGATATAGATCACTTCGTTAATGCCGCTTTGGATAATGGCCTTGGCGCACTCATTGCAGGGAAACAGCGCCACATAAATGCGGCAGTCCTTCAGACTGTTGCCCCCGGCGTTCAAAATAGCGTTCAGCTCCGCATGGCACACAAAGGGATACTTGGTTTTGTTGGGTGTATCGGCCGTGCGGTCCCAAGGGTACTCGTCATCGCTGCAGCCGCGGGGCAAGCCGTTGTAGCCCACGCTGACAATGTGATTGTCACCGTTGACAATGCAGGCGCCCACCTGCGTATTGGGGTCCTTACTGCGCAAACAGCTGAGCAGGGAAATGCCCATAAAATACTCGTCCCAACTAATATAATCCTGACGCTTAGCCATCTTAATCACCATAGCCTTTCAGTACATCAATAAAATCTTGCAGCTCCGGGCGCTGCACATCCTCTACCCGACCGGCGTCTACCAGCGTATTCACCGCCGGGTCCAAAGGCAATTTCGCCAGCACCGGCACGCCCAGCGCCGCCGCCGTCTCCTCTACTTTAGATGTACCAAACAGCGGGTGGGCCTTGCCGCAGTCCGGGCATACATAAGAACTCATATTCTCCACCAAGCCCAGCACCGGCACTTTCATCATCTTGGCCATATTGAAAGCCTTTTCCACGATCATCTGCACCAGATCCTGAGGGGTGGTAACGATCACGATCCCGTCCACCGGCAGGCCCTGAAACACGGTCAGCGCCACATCGCCGGTGCCCGGGGGCATATCCACAAACAGATAGTCCAGCTCTCCCCAGCGCACATCGGACCAAAACTGGTTAATGACCCCGCTAATCACCGGGCCACGCCACACCACCGGGGCGCTCTCGCTCTCCAGCAGCAGGTTAATGCTCATCAATTTAATGCCGCCGTCCGTAACGGCAGGTAGCAGACACTCGCCGTCCTGCATCGCCCGGCTGTGCACCCCAAAGGACTTCGGCACGCTGGGACCGGTAATGTCCGCGTCCAGCACACCCACTTTCAGTCCCGCCTTGGCGCACCCGGCCGCCAGCAGACAAGTGACCAGGCTCTTGCCTACGCCGCCCTTGCCGCTGACCACACCGATGACTTTCTTGATATGGCTGTATTTGTTGGCAGGCTGCTTAAAGTCCGCCTTGCGGCTGCCGCAGTCTGCCTGGCAGCCCTCGCAGTTATGATTACAGTTTTCGCTCATCTCAAACACCTCTGCATACCGGCGCTGCCGCCGGTTAAACTCTTAATAGTATTGCCGGATCACGAACTTAACCCGTCCCAGCACCACCAATTCGTCCACAATGATGGGGGCGTAGGCATCATTCTCCGGTTGCAGGCGGAAGTGACCGTGCTCCTTATAAAACCGCTTCACCGTGGCCTCCTCGTCGATCATCGCCACCACGATCTGGCCGTTCTCCGCCACCGGGGTGCGCTCCACCACCACAATGTCGCCGTCCTCAATATGGGCGCCGATCATACTGTCGCCTCGCACATGGAGGGCAAACAACTCCTCCCCCGGCCGAGCGCCGAACACAGGAATATACTCCTCAATATGCTGGGTAGCAAGAATGGGCACACCGGCAGTCACCGTGCCCAGCAGCGGCACCTGGGCCACCTGGGCCGCGCGGCCGGGCAGTCGAATGGTGCGCTTGCAGTTGGGGTCCCGCTCAATGCAGCCCATACGCTCCAGTTTGTTCAAATTGTATTGCACGGAGGAGGTGGAGCTGAGCCCTACGGCGTCACCGATCTCCCGCACGGAGGGCGCCACGCCCCGCTCGTCCAAAGTGCGCTGAATATAGCGCAGAATCTTTTGCTGCATCCCGCTGACAGCGTCCATGTTCGGGACCTCCCTTCCGTCCGCTTTTTCTTGTTTATTATTAAAGACAGTATAGCATTTGGCCCCTGCCTTGTCAAACAAATGTGCTAATCCGCCGGCATTCTGATCTCTTTTGCAAAAAAAGTGTTGACAAACGGGGCGCAATCGGCTATAATTCTGTTTGCAAGTTTTTCAGTATGGCTTTATAGCTCAGTTGGCTAGAGCACACGGTTCATACCCGTGGTGTCACTGGTTCGAATCCAGTTAAAGCCACCATGGCCCGGTGGTCAAGAGGTTAAGACACCGCCCTTTCACGGCGGTAACACGAGTTCGATTCTCGTCCGGGTCACCATAGGAACTTGAAGGAAAGCAGTCACCTATAGGGTGGCTTTTTCTTTATCCGTTTGCATTTAGCCCGCAGCGCAAAGAGCTGCTACATAAAATTAGGGAATGAAAACCGCGCAATCCCCCCCCCCTGCGGCTACGCCGCATCCGCCTAACTGGCGCCCGTCCCCTCTGTCGCTGCGCGACATCTCCCCGCACTGCGGGGAGTCACC
>ERZ772900.1383-NODE-1383-length-21782-cov-22.585723_pt1 | contig 21782 bp, 22 predicted proteins | sample MGYA00512124_ERZ772900 | MGnify/ENA primary metagenome ERZ772900 (study PRJEB29015, sample SAMEA2737716) | human gut metagenome | biome: human gut; feature: human-associated habitat; material: faeces | place: China | collected 2012 ... | reverse complement strand
GGTCTGGCCTAGCTCCATGAAAATCTGCTGGGTTATCTGGTCGCCTTTTCTTTCAGCTTCCTTCACTTTGTGATAATACTCCTGCCATGTCTCTGGTGTGTCATGGTTCATGCTGTCAATCAGAAGTTCAGAAGCATTGAGTACGGTTTGTGACAATTGGTTTAATAAAGGAAAGAATTTGCTTTCTTTGGGTACAAATCGGTTTAACAGGGAATTTTTCATACTGTTGTTCGTTTATTTTTTATTCGTATATATTCAATGAGGGCAGGGCAGAGTGAAACCAGTACGATGCCCATCAAAAGTATTTTGAGGTTTTGCTGCACAAAAGGGATGTTTCCAAAGAAATAGCCTGTCATGCAAAAAAGTAAGACCCAGACAGCTGCCCCGACAAGGTTGTAAATCATAAACAAGTAATAATTCATGTGTCCCATTCCGGCGACAAACGGTGCAAAAGTGCGGACAATGGGGACAAAACGGGCAATGATTATGGTTTTTCCGCCATATTTCTGGAAGAAATGATGGGTTTTCTCCAAATGACTTTGCTTGAAGATCTTTGAGTCTGGTTTGGAGAACAGTTTTTTCCCGAAATAATGTCCAATCAGGTAGTTGCAGGAATCACCAAGCACGGCTGCGATGAAAATAACCATCATCAGCAGGCTTATTTCCAGTGGCATCCCCGGAAGGGATGCCACTGCACCGGAGACAAACAGAAGGGAGTCTCCGGGTAAAAATGGCAGGACTACAAGTCCGGTTTCACAAAATATGATTACAAACAATATGGCATACGTCCATCCGTGATACTCTTGTACGAGTGAAATCAGATGCTGGTCTATATGCAAAAAAGTATCAATGATGAAATCCATGAGAAGTGTGTAGAGAATTGATGAATGCAGCCGCTTTTTCTCCTTTCAGACAGCACAATTCTGTGACAGGTTCATACAAGAAAGATGTGTAGGTGAGCAGTTGAAATGCAGCGTATCGGTTATCTTTCGAATGGATTACCTGCAGATATAGCTGTGCCCCTTCTGCCGGAAAAATCGGAAGGCTGCAATAATCTGCCAGATATTTGTTCAAATGGGGGAACTGATCCTTTGTGAAAGTCAGGCTTTTCTTGCATATCCTGCTGCCTGTTTCTGCATAAGCCTGGTAGCGAGCTCGAAAAACCAGAAGATAGACTGCGATGCAGACCATCAGACTTCCGGCTACCATTCTTAAAATGTCAATATTGGACTGCGAGTTGATTTCCGGCAGGAAAAGCAGAATGAGACCGGCCGCCAGTAAACAGGCTGAAAGACTTATGGTAAGGAAACTTGTGTGTTTCCGGATATCCTGAGTGGGATATGACTGAGACAAATTAAACGTTTTCATAAAGTTTGTTTCTGAGGTTAAGAAGAAAAATCAGTTGCCTTGTAATCCTTGCAGTGCCTGTTTGGCAGTCTCATTTTCAGGATCTAACGTGAGAATCTTGTTCCAGTACACTTTGGACTGTTCGTAATCCTTTTGTAGGAAGTGATAGTAACCCAGGTAGCTTTCACATTCAATTATGAGCGCTTTAGAAGCGTCTGCTTTCTTTTCCAGCAGGTTCAAGGCCGCTTCATAATAAGGTTTGGCCAGTCCTTCCGTACTTTCAGGGTCGGCCATGGCATTGGTTCGTGCCCTCCAGAAATATCCTAGATAATTGTCTGGTACCCGCTGGGCTACTTCTGCGAATATTTCGTCTGCTTTTTTCAGGTAAGGTTCTTTCTCCGGTTCGCTGACTGTGCTGCTTCCGGCTGCCATGTAATACAATCTTCCCAATAAGAACGTATCGCTTATTTCTGCCTTCTCTTTCAGGCCGTCCAGATAAAGCTGGTACAAGCGGATGGCCTCGGGGTAGTTCTGCAGTTTCTCATGAGCGGCAGACACTTCCTTGGCTATTTCCGGGTGTGTGTTTCCGGTATCTGCCTTGAGGGCTTTTTCAAACCATTGCAAGGCCTCTTCGTTTCTCTGGTCTGCCAGTGACAGACGGCCTCTGTATAAAAAGTCCAGATACACATAGTTGCTCTCTTCCGGGCGGTTGAAAAAAGCATCTGCAGCTTCCAGCCCTTCTTTATAAGCCTCCATTTCATACAAGTCGTACATGCGCAGACGTTTCAGGAGATGGTTGTCTTTGTCCGCATCCAGTCCTTTTTCTACGGCATTCAGTGATTGCGCATAGTCTTTATTTAGATATAGCAGCATGGCATAGTGTTCGTAATCTTGAGTGTCAGGAGTACCTTGTTGCATAAATTCATCGTAGGCAGACTTGGCTTTTCCGTAATTCCCCGATTGATAGTACGCATTGCCAAGTTCCCGGTTCACTTCCGGCAGTTCCGGATGACTTGCTTTCAGCTTTGTGAGCATATCGATAGAGAGTTGGGGACTTACGCCGATATAGGCGTGTGCATATTTGTAATATGCATCGTAGCAATTGGCATCGAACAGGATGGCCTGCTCATAATATCCGCATGCCATGCCGACGTTCTTCTGTGTCAGAGCAATGTCACCGGCCAGCACATATACCGGTGCCGATTTGGAGTCTATTTTCATGGCACGGTCTGCATAAACTTGTGCTTCATCCGGACACTTATGGTTCAGATAGGCATTACCGATAGCGACCAGCAAAGGGACGTTTTTCTTGTTTTTACCTTTCAGCAGTTCATTGAATTCCTTGGCTGCTGTTTCCGGTGTGTCATTAATGCTGGCAGCTATCTGTGTGATTTGTCGGGTGACTTCATCCGAGAGATTTTTTTGGGCATAACTGTATGAAGCGGAATATATTATTCCACTGCATACAAGACATAAAATTTTATTGTTCATCATGAGTTTCTCATTAAAGTTAGAAATCATCTTTTACATTTACGATTCGGACCGGTTGTGTGGCGGGTACCAGTCCGGACTTAAGGATAATCCGTTGTCCGCGTTCTCTTGTCAGGAAAGTCATCAGTCCGGTAGGAAGTGCTCCCTTTGGGTCATTGATAAGGATATACACTTCATGGGTCAGCGGATATTTTTTAAGAGCCAGATACGCCTGATACGGCCTGTAACTGTTTTCAGGAGTGGCTTTCCGGTTTCCGGATACTGACATGACCCTGACTCTCTGGTTGAAAGACAGTCGTGTGGTATCCGTCTTGTTGCCTATCCAGTTGGCTCCGATCACTCCAAGGGCATCGGGAGTGGTTGCCACATAGTCAATGACCTCTTCGTTGCTTTTCAGGGCTTTTAAAGAGGGAGATAGTGGTTTCCCCTGACAGATAGAGTCGATGACATAATGTACGGTTCCTGAATTGGGATTGTCGAATACGACTTGTATGCAACCTAGTTTTGAGTCTGGATTTAATCCTTTCCATTCCGTGGTTTCGCCGGTTGCAATACGCCGGAACTCTTCTACTGTAATCAGGGAGTCCGGATTGCTGTGATGTGTAATCAGTGCCACTCCGCTAAGAGCCATCAGAATGGACTCTGGAAAGAATTTACGTGTATGAAAAGAAATCAATTCTTCTTCTGTCAGCCGCCGGTTGGTGACTGCCAGACGTACACTGTCTTTCAACAGCAAGTTAACTGCTTCTACCTCACTACAGTAAATAGGAGTAATTAAAGCCTCCGGAGTCAGAGCATGATATACTTGAAGTTCTTCTTCCATGATGGGCTTGAACGATTCATCTACGGCAATCCGGATTTCTCCCGAATACAATGTTTCCTCTTTGCCTCCCTTTCCGGAAGAAGTGCAGGCAGAGAACGTGCACATACACCACAGATATAGAATTAATTTACTTTTCATACACTTTGACACAATTACTGTAACTTAAAAACGATGGGACATGTATAGTAAACAGGTACGTTACGTCCGTTCTGTTTCCCTGGAATCCATTGTGGCAGGGATTTTACTACACGTACGGCCTCTTTATCACAATAGGGATCCAATGAACGGAGCACTTTGATATCTTCCACGTATCCTTTTGCATTGACGACAAAACGTAGGATAACTTTTCCTTGTATGCCGTTTTCTTGTGCTATGATAGGATATTTCAGATTCTTGGCGATGTATTTAAGAAGCTCGGCGGGACCTCCCGGGAACTGCGGCATCTGTTCTACCATGTCATAGGGCTCTTCTTTTTGGACCTCCGGTGTCTGGGTAATGACTTCCTGCAGGTCGGCAATATCTTTTCCGTTCAGTTCATCGTTTCCTTTCACATCGGCAATGGATATCTGTACCTTAGTTTGCGTCAGTTCGTCCTGACTCTTTAGCTCATCGTCTTCATTCACTTCTTCATCTTTTCTGATGACTGGTGCCGTGAACTTAATGGTACTTTTAAGAGCCGGAGGAGGAGGGGCGATAGGTTCTACCTTTTTCATCGTTTCTTCTTTTATTTCCGGCTCTTCCAGTGTGGAAAGCCGTGTCACTTCTACCATTTCTTCTTTTTGAGCCGGCATAGCCATTCTGATAAGACGCGGTAAGGTAAATCCGACCAAAGCCACAACAGTGACGATAATCAAGGCTGCAGCCTGTCGTTTCCCCAAATCCCGGCGCATTTTATAAGCACCGTAACTTTTATTCCGATCTTTGAAGATGAGTTCACACCATTCCAAAGAAGTTAAATCAACTTTTGACATTTTTCTTTCTCTTTATAAAGTTATACATTGTTGCCTGCCGCATTTTGACTTAACTCGCCTTGAGAAAGATAGTTGTCTATCAGGAATTGGTCACCGTCTGTAATATCCACGATTACATATTTCCCTATGCTGCAGATTTGCATTTCGTCTAATGCGTCTATCAGATTTTTATAGGTAGATTTGTCCGTAGCTTTGATTATGACGGTAGGAGTGTCTTTTCCTGATTTTACACTGGCTATTTCCTGCCTGCATTCCTCTTCGGTAATTTCAAGTCTTGCCTTTTTTTCCTTCAGTTCACGAACTTTCTTGACTGCTTCATAGTTTTTGCTGAGCAACAGTTTGCGTAATCCGCTGGCATCATAGGTTGTTTCTTTTAGTGATGCATAGTTCTTGTAATCCGGTTCACCTTCATAATAATAGAGTTTTCCTTCCTCGGCCAGCAACAAAGTCAGTGCTTGAGAAGCCTTGACTTTATTCTGCTGTTCTTCGGTGATGTTTTTATCATTGGAAGGCATGCTGATTTCCATTGTTTGCGGTTTGCTCAGTGAAGTACACAGCATGAAGAAAGTTATCAGTAGCATATTCATGTCGACCATCGGGGTGAAATCCACCCGGATATTCATCTTTTTCTGCTTGCTACCTTTTTTCTCTTTATTATTGTTTTCTTGAATTTCAGCCATACTTTTTGTTTTTATTCTTCAGGACTTGATTTCAGAGAGGTAATCAGGTTGTACCTGTTCTCTTTAAGGTCTTGAAGGGAATTCATCACTTTTTTAATGACCGCGTATGGTGTTTGCTGGTCGGCTTTGATAGCAATGCGCAAGTCATGATTGATAGCACGTGCATTGCGTACCCAGGCCTTAAACTGATTGTCAATACTGTCACAAGGAATTCCTTGATCCTTTAAGATGCGGTCTTGCTGTTCCGTGCTAAGGGCAAGGAACGATTTCATATTTTTCATCGGCACTCCAAAAGTCGGGAATAAGGAAAATTTCTTGATTTCCTGTGGGGTAAATGTCAAGCCGTACTCTTTTCCCATAGCTTCTAGCGTAGCTGCCATGTCATTCTGCTTATCAAGACTCATAAAGATTCTGCCCCCGGGATCTACCAGAATGGACATGATGTTCGTTTCGGGTATCTTTATCTCGGAAATTGATGCAGGAGTGACAACCTGTACAGGCTCTTTTTTCACGAAACTGGCTGTCAGCATGAAAAAAGTAAGCAGCAGCACCGTGACATCGCTCATGGCTGTCATGTCGATGAACATATTTTTCTTTTTTATTTTAGCTCTACTCATAGTGAAATCTTTTTAATGGAACTTCTGTTTCTGTCTGCGTGAGGAAATCCTCAGCGGGACAGAAATTAATGAGTGGCTGCAAAAGTCTGTACAATGGAAAAACCAACTTCGTCAAGACTGTATGTCAGTTTGTCTATCTTGTTCGTATAATAGTTATAAGAAATAACTGCCAACGCACCGGTCAAGATACCAAATGCGGTGTTGATCAAAGCTTCGGAAATACCAGTGGACAAAGCTACGGAGTCAGTACCCCCTCCGGCAGAAAGTGCGGCAAATGAACGGATCATACCGATTACGGTTCCAAGCAATCCCATTAAAGTTCCTAAAGTGGTGATTGTGGCGATAATGGGTAGGTTCTGTTGCATCATAGGAAGTTCGAGTGCTGTGGCTTCCTCCAGTTCCTTTTGTATAGCAAGAGTTTTCTGGTCTTTGCTCAATTCGTTGTTCTGCTCCATCTCACGGTATTTGCGGAGAGTGGAACTTACGACATTGGCCACTGAACCACGCTGTTTGTCACATAGTTCTTGTGCTTTTTCCAAATTTCCTTTATTTAAGGCTTCTTTAAGCTGTTCTACAAATTTGGAGAGCTTGCTTCTGCCGAAAGATGCACGAAGGGTAAAAAAACGTTCTACACTGAGAGCCAGTACCGTAAGTAAGAGTGTCTGAATGACGGGTACAATGATTCCTCCTTTGTAGATGGTACCTAACATATTGCCTGGAAGCGGATGATTGTTTGGGTCATTGTTCATGAAGTTTGCCGGATTTCCAAAAACAAAATGATAGATACCTATAGCCACGAGAAAACATACGATGATAACTAAACCTGCGTCTTCTATTCCTTTAAATGATTTTTTTGAACTATTTGTTTTCATGATTTATGCGTTTTATAGATTTTTTTAAAAATGAGACATAAGATATTTCGCTTATTTCAAAAAAAATGAGACAAGCAAAGCTATACTGCCCCGGCACAACCGTATCGGAGCAGTGAAAAACAACTAATCTATAAAACGGCTAAATGATGATTTTTCTCATAGCAAATACATAGTATCTGCATGAAGGAATCACACAATGAATATTGGTCGAAGGGTAAAGGCACTCCTTATCCTTCAACAAGCCTACTTCACGTAGGGAATGATAAAAAAGTAGTAAGCGTAAGAAGAAGTTTATATTTTGTTCGTCATTGCGTACTACACGCTTATCCGTCAACAACCTGTTGAAGGAATTGTCGCGATTTAGTGTACTGAACAAATTATGTGCCTTGTCAAGGGTGGCATGGATAAAATTGAGCGTTTCTTTTGTCTCTCTCTGACAAGATACCGTAGATAAATTGGGAAAATCATTTGACACCTGATTGCATGACACAGCTTCTGTCACCTCTATTTTCATAAAGATGACCGTAAGCAGCAGCATTATTTTAAGCATGGTCAGTTTCATGTGTTCTGTTTTTCCCTTTTAGGCTTGGCAAAGATAGATAATATTCTTAAATATTCGGAGAAGATGGGTGAAATATTTTTTGCTTCTTCCTAATTATGGGGCTGATAACCTCATTTTTTGCTGAAATGTTCATTGAAATGGGATGTTTGTCAGCTGAAAAATATATACCTTTGTCAAAAAAATAAAAGAAGAAGAGAATGAATTTTCAGAAACTGACTCCCATTGTGAACAAACCCAATGCGTGGGCCCTGAGTCCGCTGGTGGTATTTTTATGCCTGTATCTGGTGGCTTCCCTGCTCATCAATGATTTTTATAAAATTCCGATTACCGTAGCTTTCATGGTGTCTTCCATTTATGCCGTAGCTACGACGAAAGGACTGAGCTTAAACGACCGCTTGTTGCAATACTCCGCAGGAGCGGCCAACAAGAACATCATGCTGATGATATGGATTTTCATCTTGGCGGGGGCCTTTGCACAGTCGGCTCAGGCCATGGGGGCTATCGATGCGACGGTAAACCTGACCTTGCGGCTGCTTCCGGGCAATCTGCTGCTGGCGGGAATCTTTTTGGCATCGTGCTTCATTTCTCTTTCCATCGGTACGTCGGTCGGTACCATTGTCGCACTGGTTCCTGTAGCTGCCGGTATCGCGGCCAAGACGGATGTCAGCGTGGTTTTCATGACGGCGGTAGTAGTGGGTGGTGCCTTTTTCGGCGACAACCTGTCCTTCATTTCCGATACGACCATCGCGGCTACCCGTACGCAAGGGTGCGTGATGCGCGACAAGTTCCGGGTGAATTCATTGATTGCCCTTCCGGCTGCCTTGCTGGTATTCGTGTATTATGTTATATATGGAAGCCATATTGAGGTGGTGCAGGATATTCCCCATGTAGAATGGATGAAAGTCATACCTTATATAATTGTGCTTGGAACGGCAGTGGCTGGTGTCAACGTATTGCTGGTACTGTTGCTGGGTCTGGTTTCTACGGGTATTGTGGGCATGGCATACGGTACATTCGATGTGTTCGGATGGTTTGGGGCTTTGGGTAAAGGGATGACGGGCATGGGAGAACTGATCATCGTAACCCTGATGGCAGGAGGTATGCTGGAACTGATACGTTTTAACGGAGGTGTGGATTATGTGCTGCACCGTCTGACTCAGCATGTAAGAGGAAAACGAGGAGCCGAACTAAGTATCGCCGCACTGGTGAGCCTGGCCAATATCTGTACGGCCAATAATACGATTGCCATTATCACTGTGGGCCCATTGGCAAATGACATTGCCGAACAGTTCCGGGTAGACAAACGGAAGAGTGCCAGTATTCTCGATACCTTTTCGTGTGTGATTCAGGGTATTATCCCTTATGGTGCGCAACTCTTGATTGCGGCCGAGCTTTCGGGTTTATCTCCTATCCACATCATAGGATACCTTTATTATCCCATGGCACTGGGAGTGGCGGCTGTGCTGAGCATTCTGTTGCGTTATCCTCGCCGGTATTCCTGATCAGGTTGTTTTCATCGTATTGTATAATTTTGTAATCGGATTAAAATAAGAAGATATATGCTGATTTATAATACTACTTTTCATGTAGAGATGGGTGATGCCCGTAATTTTGTGATATGGTTGAATGAATTCTACATTCCGGAAGTGGAAAAATCGGGTGAACTGAAAAATCCCCGTATCCTGCGTATCTTGAGCCATAAGGAGCAGGACAGTGAATGCTTTTCACTCCAGTGGGAAGTGGAAGACAGCGCGACGTTGCATCGCTGGCATGTAAAGCAGGAGGCTGCCTTGAATACGGAGATGATGAAAGTGTTCAAGGATAAGGTCATCGGTTTCCCCACATTAATGGAGGTAATAAGGTGATACAGCCGGTTAAGGAAAAAATCATTCTCGGTATCGACCCGGGTACGAACATCATGGGATACGGGATACTGAAGGTGACGGGTGTCAAACCGGAAGTGATGACACTCGGCGTCATCGACCTGCGTAAATGCGGCGACTCGTATCTGAAGCTGAAACACATTTATGAGCGCGTGCAGGGTATCATTTCTTCGTACCTTCCTGATGAACTGGCTATTGAAGCTCCGTTTTTTGGAAAGAACGTACAGTCCATGCTGAAGTTAGGACGTGCGCAGGGGGTGGCTATTGTAGCAGCATTGACACGTGACATCCCCGTGACAGAATATGCCCCGTTGAAAATCAAGATGGCCATTACCGGCAACGGGCAGGCCAGCAAGGAGCAGGTGGCCGATATGTTGAAGCGTATGCTGCACATACCCGACTCGGAAATGGGCCCCTTTATGGATGCGACGGATGCCTTGGGAGCAGCTTATTGCCATTATTTGCAGATGGGACGTCCGGAAATGCCGAAAGCTTATTCCAGCTGGAAGGACTTTATCGCCAAGAATCCGGGACGCATAAAGAAATAGGAGATTAGAACCATGAATTTAAAACAGCTTGTAGTGATGTCGGCCGTGGCTGTGGCTACCGGATGTACTTCTTCACAGCAGCATACCAGTACGCCGTTTGATGAATATCCGGTGTACGAGGGGGAATGGGTGGAAATGGCTTATACGCCTGCTTCAACCCGCTTCTCGCTTTGGGCTCCTTCGGCTCAGGAAGTGCGGGTGCTGCTGTACGAAAAAGGGCAGGGAGGTTCTGCCTATCGTATGGTGAAGATGGAACCGGCATCTGACGGTATGTGGCAGGCTCGCGTGGACGAAGACCTGAAAGGAAAGTTCTATACGTTCAATGTCAAGATAGACGATGTATGGCAGGGAGATACGCCCGGACTCATGGCCAAGGCTGTGGGAGTGAACGGCGACCGGGCAGCCGTCATCGACTGGAAAGAGACGAATCCGGAGGGGTGGAACGAAGACAAGCGTCCGCCGCTGAAACGCTTCTCCGACATGGTGATTTATGAGCTGCACCATCGCGATTTTTCTATCGATACCATCTCCGGCATCCGGAACAGAGGAAAGTTCCTGGCTTTGACGGAGGAAGGAACGCATACGTATCTGGGCGAGAAAACGGGCATTGACCATTTGAAGGAATTGGGCGTGACACACGTACAGCTGTTGCCTTCGTTCGACTTTTCTTCGGTGGACGAAACCAGGCTTGATAAACCGCAGTACAACTGGGGATATGACCCGAAGAACTACAACGTGCCGGAAGGTTCGTATGCCACCGACCCTTATCGGCCGGAAGTGCGTATCCGCGAGTTCAAGCAGATGGTCATGGCACTTCATCGGGCAGGTATCCGGGTGGTGATGGACGTGGTGTATAATCACACGGCTATCACGAAAGGAGGCAATTTTGAACGGACCGTACCGGGTTATTTCTATCGCACGGACGAGGAAGGGAAATGGGCTAACGCATCGGGTTGTGGCAATGAAACGGCCAGCGAACGGCCGATGATGCGGCGTTTTATGATAGAGTCTGTCTGCTATTGGGCCAGAGAATATCATATAGATGGTTTCCGTTTTGACCTGATGGGGATTCATGACATCGAAACCATGAATGCCATCCGTCGGGCACTTGATGAGATTGACCCTACAATCTGCATGTATGGGGAAGGATGGGCAGCCAATGCACCACAGTTGCCGGACAGTTTGCTGGCAAAGAAAAAAAATGCTTCGCAGCTCCCGCACATCGGCATGTTTTGTGACGAGATGCGCGACAGCTTGCGTGGCCCGTGGGGAAACGATGCCAAGGGAGCTTTTGTCATCGGACGCATGGGATATGCTGCCGGGGTGAAGTTTGGGCTGGTGGGAGGTATACCGCATCCTCAACTGGTCAGTGACAAAGAATCTGCCGTACCGGTTTTCTGGGCTGCACAACCCGAACAGATGATCAGTTATGTGAGCTGTCACGACGACCTTTGTCTGGCCGACCGCCTGAAGGCGACATTGCCGGGGCTTTCTGCATTAGAGATGAACGCCTTGGCCAAACTGGCTGCTACGGCAGTATTTACTTCGCAGGGCATTCCGTTCTGGTATGCAGGTGACGAGATTCTGCGCGACAAGCAGGGAGTGGCCAATTCATACAAGAGTCCGGACGCAATCAATGCCATCAACTGGGGGCGGAAGACTTCGCAGCGTGATTTCTTTGACTATGTGAGGGGCCTGATTGCCATGCGAAAGGCGCATCCTTCTTTCCGTATGGGCGATGCGGATTTGATTGCCAAACACCTGGAGTTTTTGTCGGTACCGGCAAGCAATGTGGTGGCTTTTCGTATCAAGGGAAGTCCGGCGGGTGATTCATGGCTGAATACGATTGTGGTGCTCAATGCCCGTACGGAACCCGTGCAGATTGACGTACCTGAGGGACGTTACTGGATAGCCTGTCGTGACGGACGCATAGACAATGTGTTAGGACTGGGCACGCTGACCGGCAACAAACTGGTGGTAGCGCCTCGTACGGCTATGATTGTGCATCAATAAACCAAGAGAACAACTACTTAAAGAAACAAAATAAAAACAGAGAAAGACAATGCAGAATGTAATTACAATTGAGAACGGAGTGACTCGTCATCCATTGTATCGGATGAAAGAGCCTGTGAACTTGCAGATTGCGGCAGGAGAACATGTGGCCATCGTAGGACCGAACGGTGGCGGAAAGAGTCTGCTGGTAGACACCATTACCGGACGCTATCCGTTGCTGATGAATGAGGTGAAATACGACTTCTCGCCTTCGGAATCGAAGATGGCTTGCGATAATATCAAATACATCACGTTTCGTGACTCGTACGGGGATGCCGACGGGAACTATTATTACCAGCAGCGCTGGAATTCGCAGGACTTGGACGATACGCCTATCGTAGCCGATTTGCTTCCTCCCTGCAAGGACGAACAACTGCGGAAAGCGCTGTACGATTTGTTTGGCATTGAGGAGATGCTCAGCAAGCATATTATTCTGCTGTCGAGCGGAGAACTCCGTAAATTTCAGCTGACCAAGACTTTGTTGAGCGGCCCGAGGGTGCTGATTATGGACAATCCTTTCATCGGACTGGATGCACGGACCCGGGGACTGCTGCACACATTGCTGGGAAAACTGACTGAAATGACCAACCTGCAGGTGATTTTGGTTTTGTCGAAGACAGACGATATCCCAACGTTCATTACGCACGTGATACCGGTGGAAGATCGTCATTGTGGCCCGAAAATCACTTTGCAGGAATATCTGTCACACCGTGAACCGGACCCTGCTCATGTGTTGTCTGACGAGAAACGGCAGCGGATACTGGACTTGCCGTATGCCGATAACCTGTTCCATACAGAGCATATCGTAGACTTGAACAAGGTAAGCATCCGTTACGGAGAACGGGTGATTCTGAAAGAACTCGACTGGACGGTGAAATGTGGCGAAAAGTGGGCGCTCAGTGGCGAAAACGGAGCAGGGAAGTCCACTTTGCTGAGCCTGATTTGTGCCGACAATCCGCAAAGCTATGCCTGCGATATTTCTTTGTTCGGTCGCAAACGAGGAAGTGGCGAGAGTATCTGGGAAATCAAGAAGCACATCGGTTATGTGAGTCCCGAAATGCATCGCGCTTATCTGAAGAATCTGCCGGCCATTGACATTGTAGCCAGCGGATTGCATGATTCCATCGGCCTGTACCGTAAAACACAGGAGAAGGATGTGGAAACGTGCGTGTGGTGGATGGATATTTTCGGCATTGCCGACCTGAAAGACCGTAGTTTCCTGCAACTCTCCAGCGGGGAACAACGCATGGTATTGTTGGCCCGTGCTTTCGTCAAAGACCCGGAACTGCTGATTCTGGACGAACCGTTGCACGGACTGGATATGCGTAACCGCCGGTTGGTGAAGGATGTCATCGAGGCATTCTGTGCCCGAAAGGATAAAACCCTGATTATGGTAACCCACTATCAGGAGGAACTGCCCGCTACCATTACGAATTCTTTGTTTTTGAAACGCAATAAATAAAAAAGCTGATTCTGGTGGACACAGATTCTTTTCTGTGAGGAAAGCACATCTGTGTTTTATTTCGGGTAGAAACCATGTTCAAGCGTTTCTCCGGGAATATGAAAAATGAAATCAGATACAGAAACCCATATAAAAATGGCAAATGAAGATGATTTTACGCTGTCATCTTCATTTGCCATTTTATTTTAGAGGATATTTATTGAGCTTGAAAAGTCTGTAAGTAAGGGCTTACGGTCTTAGTATGCAAAAGATTTACCAGCCCTGTCTGTCCTGCATCTGGCGAAGCGCTGTCCGGTAGTCTTCTACCAGCTCCTTCATCACCTCATCCACCGTCTGTAACTGGCGAAGCTGGGATGCGGCTTGTCCTATTTCCAGTTCTCCTTCGTAGAGGTCGCCTTCGAATATTCCCTTTTTGGCCCGGCCTTTTCCCAACAAAGCCTTCAGTTCGTCTGCTGAGGCTCCTTTCTGTTCCGCTTCTTCAATGAGCTTGTAGAAATCATTTTTAATCAGGCGGGTAGGGGAAAGCTGCTTGAGTGTCAGAAGAGTATCTCCTTCATTCAATCGCAGGCAGCGGTCCTTGAAATTGAAATGCGCCGAACTTTCTTCTGTCAAGGCAAATCGGGTACCCATCTGTACCCCTTCTGCACCTAACGCTTCGGCGGCCAAGATGCCTTCGCCCGATACAATTCCTCCTGCGGCAATAAGAGGCACACTGCACACCTTTTTGACGGCCGGAATCAGACAGAAAGTCGTAGTTTCCTCTCGTCCGTTGTGTCCGCCTGCTTCAAAGCCCTCTGCCACAATGGCATCTACTCCAGCTTCTTCACATTTCATGGCAAAACGGCTGGAAGATACCACGTGAGCCACCTTGATGCCCGCCTGCTGGAGCTTGGAAGTCCATGTCTTGGGATTTCCCGCAGATGTAAACACGATTTTTACGCCTTCTTCCTGAATGATTTCCATGAGGGTTTCAATCTCCGGATACATCAGCGGCACATTGACTCCGAAAGGTTGGTCGGTAGCCGCCTTACACTTACGGATGTGTTCACGCAGGGTTCCCGGGTGCATGGAACCAGCCCCCAACAACCCCAATCCACCTGCGTTGCTCACGGCTGAGGCCAGTCTCCATCCGCTACACCATACCATTCCACCTTGAATGATGGGGTAGCGGATGCCGAAAAGGTGACAGACTCTGTTCTGCATATCAGTCAGTTATTTTTTATATTTCTCAATCAGGTTCTTGGCTACGGTATCACCCAGTTCTACTGCTTTTTCCAGGTTGGCCATACCTTCCTTCTTCTTTCCCTGCTGTATCTGGCAGTAACCCAGCATACGATAGGCAGCTGCGTTCTTCGCGTCCAGTTCAATGGCTTTATTCAAGGCTTTCATGGCATCATCCGGCTGGTTTACCCGCAAATGTACGCTTCCTTTTTCTACCCAGTATTCCACGTTCTTCGGTTCCATTTCAATGGCCTTGTTGATGTCATTGATGGCCTGCTGGTACATACGGCATTGCATTTCAGCCTGCTCACGGATAAAATAGAAATCAGACGATACCTGGCCCATCATGGCGTCGTGGAACAGATTGTAGTCTACCACTGCTTCGCGGAACTGCTTGTCTTCCGCTTTCATGCGGGCACGTTCGTACAGATAAGGAGCCGCTTCTTTTCCGTAGGGAGGATTGTATTTCGCCACGGCACTGTCCATCAGGGCAATGGCTTCCTTCTTTGAAGCACCTTCAATCAGTTCTTTGGTCTTGGCTGCGGCATAGAAAGAAGCGGCAGAGGCTAGCGGTGAACGGTTTACTTCTTCGTAGCTGGCAAATGCTTCCGGATATTTCTGCATGGCAAAATAAATATCTCCCTGCAGCTGGTAGTACAGTCCCTGCTTGTCGTTTTCCAAGGCCGTATTGATTTCCTTCAGTGCCCGCTCCATGGTCCAGTCGCCATACGGTTTGGCTCCCTGGAGACCAAGCACATAATTATATAGCAGTTTAGAAAGGTTATAGTATGCGTCTCCCTTGTTTTCGTTCACTTCCACCATAGTTTGCAGATCTTTTTCTGCCAGTGCATAGTGTGCATCGTCACCGTATCCCATGTAACAAAGGGCACGGCGGGAATAGCCTTCACTGTTTTTAGGATACTGCTGGATAAACTCGTTCAGCAGGTTCAGGTATTCTTCCTTTGACAGGTTAGAAGAAGACACGTACAAGTACACCAGTGCCTGAGACTCGTCTTCCGGCAATCCTTTCTTGATGCCGATGGTATTCAACGTATAATCGTTGGCAGAAAGGGCACTGATAGACAGGATTTTTGCATAGCCTATTCCGATGGCATAGCTTGATGTGCTTTCCTTGTCACTGTTCTTCTGTACCAGTGCTACAACTTCTCCTTCCGCATTCATTACCGGACAACTTACGGTCTTTTCTCCCGTTTTCATATTCAGGGTATAATAGAAAGAGTTGTTGCTGATGGTATCGATTTTGGAAATGGTGCCGTGTGTGCCCGAAGTCGCCTTCTGTGTAGAGTAGGGAAGTACGTACACCGTTTCGTTTACCGCTCCCGGACGGGATGCCGGCTGTAAGGCTACGGTCTTTTTATCGGCTGCTGTCTTGAACTTCACTACGTCGTACATATCGTTGGCTCCCAGAATGTATTCCACCGGAAGTTCCTTTCCGTCGGCAGTTACGACTACGGCACGTTCGGCCCCTTTAAACAGCGTATAATCGGATACGGCCGTACCGTTTTCATCAATGTAGAATCCGTTTCCGGTATTGAGAATCTGATTCTCCTTATTGTACGTGATGACAGAGAACACAGCTTTTCTGGCTTTGTTGGCCCATTTGGGAAGTTCCTGAGCCATTCCGGTCTGAAAAGCTATCCCACAGCATGTCAGCACGAGGGTAATTTTTCCTATTTTCATGGTAGTATGTATGTTTTATTGTTTTATTCTTCTCCGAATCCTCTTTGTTTCACGGCTTCATAAATGAGGATACCTGCTGCCACGGACACGTTCAGTGACTCGATGTTGCCGAACAACGGAATCTTAATCCATTCGTCGCAAAGTGCCAGGTGGTCGTAGGGCACACCGGTATCTTCCGCACCCATGATGATACATGTAGGTCCCTGATAATCGGCCTTGGTGTAGTCGTAGTCACCTTTTTCTGTGGCTGCTACAATCTTGAATCCGCTGTCCTTTAAGAACTTGATGGTATTTGTCAGGTTGTTCTCGCGGCACACCGGGATGGTATGCAAGGCTCCGGCAGAAGTCTTGATGGCATCCGCATTGACACTGACACTGTTTTTTGACGGAATGATGATGGCATCCACACCGGCACATTCACACGTACGGGCAATGGCTCCGAAGTTGCGCACATCGGTCAGGCCGTCCAGCAAGATGAGCAGCGGGTTCTTGCCCTGCTCAAACAAGAAAGGCACGATGTCTTCCGTACGCTGGTAAGTGATGGGTGAGATAAAGGCCACCACTCCCTGATGGTTCTTCTTGGTGATGCGGTTGATGCGTTCCACCGGTACACGCTGCACGGGGATGAACGTATCTTTCAACACGGCGAAAAGCTCCTTCGACAAGTCGCTCTGGATGTCTTTCTTGATTAATACTTTGTCAATTTCTTTTCCGGCCTGGATAGCCTCGATAACGGCGCGTACGCCGAAAATCATTTCGTTCTTTTCTATCATGGTCTTGTTTGTTTCTTGTTATTGTTTAAAGCCTAACAGGGCACGGGCATTCTGCACGGCAGCCTCTGTCAGGGTGGTACCGCTGAGCATGTGGGCAATCTCCTGCACCCGCTCCTCATCCGTCAGGCGGCGGATATGACTGTTGGTCCCGGTGTCGGTATCTTCCTTGTACACCTTGTAGTGTGCAATTCCGCGTGCGGCAATCTGGGGCAGGTGAGTGATGCTGATTACCTGACGGTTCTGGCGTCCCATGTCCTGCATAATCAGTGCCATTTTTTCTGCGATGGAACCTGATACACCGGTATCAATTTCATCGAAGATGATGGTCGGCAGTTTGACGGCTCCGGCAATCATGGCCTTGAGTGAAAGCATGACGCGGGCAATTTCACCTCCCGAAGCGATGGAAGCCACGTTCTGCAACGTCCCGTTCTTGTTGGCCGAGAACAGGAACGTCACGCTGTCCATCCCTTTGCTGTCGGGTTCCTTTCTGGGAGTCAGTTCCACGGCAAAACGCACGTTAGGCATACCCAGTGGAATGAGCAGGGACTCCATCTGCGATTCAATGTGCCGTGCCGACTGTGTACGAAGCGCGGTCAGTTTTTCGGCCTGACGTAGCACCTCGGCATACAATTTCTTCTTTTCTCCCTCCAGCTCTGCAATCCGGTCGTCGAAAGAAGTGATGGCATTCAACTGGCTTCGATAGTTTTCCGTCAGTTCTATCAGTTCTTTTACCGACTGCACGCGGTGTTTCTGCTGCAAGGAATAAATCAGGTTCAACCGTTCGTTGACAAAATCCAGACGTGCCGGATTGAATTCCACTTCTTCCTCCGCATTGCCGATTTCGCGGGAAATATCTTTCAGTTCAATGTAGCAGCTGTTCAGCCGTTCCATCCATTCCTTAGCCGGCGCATATACCTGTGTCAGGCCCTGAAGAGTCTGCATGCACTCCTTGGTCAGTGAAACCGTACCGCCTTCCTCGCCGTTAATCAGCTGGCTGGCTTTATAGAGTCCGGCCTTGATGTCCTCGGCATGGCTCAGGGTTTCTGCTTCCTGCTCCAGTTCCGTCTGCTCTCCGTCTTTCAGTCCGGCTTCTTCCAACTGTTCCAGTTGAAAGCGGATATAGTCTTCATCCTGACGGCTCTTTTCAGCCTGTGCAATGAAGTCATCCAGTTCCTTTGCCACCTTCTTATAGGAAAGGTATACCGCCTGATAAGCCGACAATGCCTGCTCGTCTTGTGCCAGGATGTCCAGAATGTTCAACTGAAACCCTTCCTTGTTCAGCAGCAGGTTCTGGTGCTGGCTGTGCACATCAATCAGTTTTTCACCCAGCATTTTCATCTGTGCCAGCGAAGCCGGCGTATCGTTGATGAAAGCACGGCTCTTCCCGTTGGCCGACACTTCACGGCGAAGGATACATTCGTCCGGTTCGAATTCGATGTCATTCTCCTGAAAGAACGGTTCCATGCCGTAGTTGGCAATCCGGAAAGTCGCCTCCACGATACACTTGGAAGCCCCCTTCTTGATGGATTTCACGTCGGCGCTCCTGCACGTTATTTTCGTAAAGATGCACCATGCCTACCGCGCCGTTGCGGATGCCGATAGCGCACACGAGCATCAGCATTGCGCCGAGGCCGACGCCCTCCAAAATCACTTGTCCGATCATTTCTCTCTTCCTTCTATTTTTTGAACTGCTCGACGATCATGGCGAAGTCCTCCTTCGCCTCCTTGAAATAGGGCAGCATGCAGTAGCAGTGCGTCATGCCGGGGCGGGCGGTCACGGTGTAGGGCACATTTGCCCGCTCGCACGCGGCCTTGAATTCCGGCAGCGCGCCGTAGAGCACCTCGTCGGCAGAATAGAATAAGTGAATATCGCCTACGCCGGTAAAATCTCCCCGGGAGCCGGAGAGCATATAGTCCGGCACATTCTTGCAGCCATACCGCATAAACTTTTCCACCGTCACCATAAAGGCATAATCGATGGAAACGTCTCTCTCATTCAATGCCTTCATCCGCGATTTTTCGCCATCGTTCCATGGCACTTCGCCGGGTGATACGGCAATACTTTTCCAGCATGTAGTGGACAAAGTTCGAGCCGATGAAACCGGCGCAGCCGGTCACAAGATAGGTTTTCATATATTAAAGTTCTCCATTCCAGTTTGCAAAAAAGTCCTTGAGGGCGTCCTGCCAGTCGCGCATCTCGTCGCCGACGGTGCAGCGCAGCATCCGGTTTTCCAGTGCGCTCCACGCCGGGCGGCTGGCGCTGGCGGGGTTGGCGGCGGCATACTCAGCGCTGGTCACAGGCTCGACCTTGCAGCTAAGCCCTGCGCCCTGCATGATGGCACAGGCAAAGTCGTACCAGCTGCAAATGCCGTTGCCGGTGCAGTGGTAGATGCCGTAATCGTGGCTGACGGCCAGCTTGAGAATGTGGTAGGCCAGGTCAACGGCGTTCGTCGGGTTGCCCAGCTGGTCATTGACGACGGTGATCTTATCGTGGGTCCGGCCCAGACGGATCATCGTCTTGACGAAGTTTTTGCCGTAGCTGCTGTAGAGCCATGCCGTGCGCACAATGAAGTGCCGGCGGCAGAAGCGCTCGACATACTGTTCTCCCAGCAGCTTCGTCTGGCCGTAGGCCGAAATCGGCGCGGGCACGGCGCACTCGTCCAGTGCGACGCCGCCGTTTGCGGTGCCGGGGAACACATAGTCGGTGGAAATGTGGATCAGGCGCGCGTTGACCTTCTCACACGCCAGCGCCAGATTGCGCGGGCCGATGGCGTTGACCTTAAAGGCCGCGTCGCGGGCGGTCTCGCAGCCGTCCACGTTCGTGAAGGCGGCGCAGTTGATGACGGTGTCAGGCTGGTGGCGGCGGATGTAGTTGATGGTGGCCTCACGGTCCGTGATGTCCAGCTCATCGACATCCACCGGGATAACGGTGGCCTTGCGCAGGCGCTCGGGCAGCGGGCCGATGGCGCAGCCCTCCGCGGAAAGCTGGTGCTGCAGCTCGGTGCCCAGCTGCCCGCGGCAGCCGGTAATCAGAATTTTCATGCGTATTCCCCTACTCTATCAGTATTGCAGCTTGTCGTCGGCGACATTCTTCAGATGCTGGCCGTAGGGGGATTTTCCGTAGCGGGCGGCACTTTCCAGCAGCTTTTCCTTGGTGATCCAGCCGTACTTGTAGGCGATCTCCTCGGGGGCGGAAATCTTGATGCCCTGGCGCTGCTCGACGGTCTGCACAAAGGTAGCCGCCTCGACGAGGGAGTCCATCGTGCCGGTGTCGAGCCAGGCGTAGCCGCGGCCCAGCAGCTGGACGTCCAACTTGCCCTGGTCGAGATACATCTGGTTCAGCGTCGTGATCTCCAGCTCCCCGCGGGCGCTGGGCTTGACCTGCTTGGCCATTTTGACAACGTCGCTGTTGTAGAAGTACAGGCCCGTGACCGCGTAGTTGCTCTTGGGGTTAGCGGGCTTTTCCTCAATGTCGGTGGCGTGGCCGTCCTTGTCAAACGCAACGACGCCGAAACGCTCGGGGTCGTTGACGTAGTAGCCAAAGACGGTGCTGCGGCCATTGGCAGCGTTGGCGGCGGCATTTTTCAGACGCTTGGAGAAGCCCGCGCCGTAGAAGATGTTATCGCCCAGGACCATGGCGCAGCAGTCGTCGCCAATGAACTCCTCGCCCAGGATAAACGCCTGGGCCAGGCCGTCGGGGCTGGGCTGGACCTTGTACTGCAGATGCAGGCCGTACTGGCTGCCGTCACCCAGCAGCGCCTCAAAGCGCGGGGTGTCGGTAGGGGTGGAGATGATCAAAATGTCCTGAATGCCCGCCAGCATCAGGGTAGACAGCGGATAGTAGATCATCGGCTTGTCATAGACGGGCAGCAGCTGTTTGGATGTGACCATCGTCAGCGGGTAAAGTCGGGTGCCGGCGCCGCCGGCCAGGATAATACCTTTCATCGTTTACAACTCCTTTTTTATTCTCGGTGCCGTGCGCGCCGCCCATCCCATTGGGGCATAATCTCACACAATACGATTAAGGGTATTATACCGCATTTCGGGGCCGCACGCAAGAGGGGAAATATAAGCCTCCTCCCTCGGGAGAAGCCTTTTTGCGTGCCCAAATTGTTGCCGTTTTGTTACTATTTCTTTGCAATAGCTTGACGAACCCCCTGCGCTGTGCTAAAATACAAAAAGAACAAATCACGATGGCACGTTACTGCATCGTTTTCCATACAGATAAAAAGCTGAAATTAAGGAGGCGTTTTCTCGATGAAGCGCTTTTTTTGTGCGGCCTTTTTTGTGGTCGTCGTCGCGCTGCTGGCTGCCTGTGGCGCGCTGAATACATCCTCTGCCGCAGCACAGGCCACGGCCACCCCCACCAGTTCCACCTCCCGCACCCAGAAGTCCGACTCCACCGTCAAGGTGAATGAGACCGCCGCCAAGGTCGAGGTCGTAACCGCGCAGAGCAGCGCGACGCCCAGCGCCACCGCGGCTCCTGCCCCTGCCGAGACCCCGGCCACGGGCGATTTCCCCGTTATGTATCTGGCCGGTGTCGTCGGGCTGATTTTGATCTGCTCTGCCGGTCTTTTGATGCTGCGTAAAATTTGAGCTGTGAACGCCCTGCGGGGCGTTTTTTTGTTTTTAAAAAAGAAGTTGTCCGCCTCCTTGCCTCCCTCTGGGAGGGAGGTGGCCCCGCAGGGCCGGAGGGAGAGAGCCTTGCGGCAGCCCGAAGCATTTCGGGCCGTGACAAGGTTCTCTCCCCCACCGCCTGCGGGCGGAGCCCCCTCCCAG
>ERZ772900.1368-NODE-1368-length-21898-cov-17.949961_pt1 | contig 21898 bp, 28 predicted proteins | sample MGYA00512124_ERZ772900 | MGnify/ENA primary metagenome ERZ772900 (study PRJEB29015, sample SAMEA2737716) | human gut metagenome | biome: human gut; feature: human-associated habitat; material: faeces | place: China | collected 2012 ... | reverse complement strand
AGTATTCGGGGCGGGTGGAGAGATAGGAGAAGTTGGACATAAAATCAGCTCCTTTATGTAGGATGATTATTGGCAATATTGTTGCAGCTCCGGGTATTTTTCCTTTGCATCTCGAATCAACCAACGCTTAAAAGCAGTGAATTCGGAAGTGGACTTTAACTCTAGTTTTATTAATTCTAACGTATCCAGTTTTGTCTGCCCCTTAGCCGCTTCATACTCCAGTACATAGTTTTTGAATGTGCGCATAGCTTTTACAATCTTAACATAAAGTATTTTGGCTTCTGCTTGCTTTTGCGGTGTAGAGCCATGATGAATCTCTTTTAACAGCTTAACTGTCATTTTTGTTTCTGCATCATCAGATAGTGCGGTGAACTCTAGATATTCTTCTGTTCCCCAATATCCATGCTTTCGAAACGCAATTTTTTGATCAACATCCACTTTACAGCAATCCAGAATCGGAGTGTATTTGTCTCTTTTTATATTATTACAATGAGGACAGGCTAAAAACAAATTGTTCCATTCAAATTCAAGATCTTTGTTGCCTTTATGTGGAATCAAATGCTCGACCTGGTAAAATCCCCGTTGTTCGCACAAATAGCATTTTCCGTGAAATATTTCATTTATTGCATCAAAAATTTCAGAGGCGTTGTAATTGCCGTTCTTTTTCTGCTTTTCTTTTTCAAGAGACGCTATTGCAATTTTAGCGTTTTCCCCATTTGTTCGTTCAATCTTAACCATTAGAATCCTTCTTTTCTTCAATTCGATTGAATTCATCGGAAATGTCTTCTTCTAATAGTTTGTTCGCGGTCTTCAATTCAATTCTCAATTGGGCACGCTCGGCCTTTTCACTATCGGAAAGCTCTTCCTGCTTAACAAGATGCTGATACCGAAGAATTTTATCCTGCATAGTGGCAGAATAATTTGGTGCGTCAAAATAGCCCTCAGCAATCTCATCTGCTGAATAGCTTGAAAAATCAGCAAACCGCACTTGTTTTTCCAAATCGTAGATACATGCGTTGCTGATAGAATTGAGGATATAGGCCGAGTGTGTTGTAATAATAAATTGAATCTTCGGGAAGAACTCCGTCAGAAAAGGCAAAATTTTGCGCTGAAGCTCTACATGCAGATGCGTTTCCAATTCATCGATCAGCACAACGCCCTCCACATCGTACTGGCTCAGTTCGCCTTTCAGCAACCAGTTGCGGTCCATACGGAGGATTAGGTCTGCGACAATACCGATGATTGCAGAATAGCCATCAGAAAGTTCATCCAAACTATATGGATTTCGACCTTTCTGTTCAATTAGAAAATTATAGTTTTTATAGTCATATATCAATCGGATGCTGTCATCGCTCAACAATACTTTTAGCGCATTTTCGAAGCGGGAAAACCATTCCGCGATTTTCTTCTCGACACTTAAATCATTTTCATTCTTTGCATATGCCTGTTGAGTTTTGAGATGAACCATATATTTCAGCAAAATATTTTCTGGTGTATCATCCAAACTGTATTGATTTTCTAGTTTTACATCTTGAACTCCCTTTGCGCGATGAATCACTGTCTTTCTGTCTGCCGGAAAGTAAGCAGTTACAAATTCTCCCTGACTATATAAACGGTCTAAGCCTACTACATTTGAAACGTCTACTTCTACTCCAGAATTATACTTTGCAAATGTTTCGGCAACAATTTTTTCAAGTTCAGAAAGCTTATCATTCGATTTATAGGATCTCCGAATACACAATTCCTGATAGACCCCATCATCGATTGCCTGCAGATAATCTTTCATCGCCTGCAATACCGAAGTTTTACCGGAGCCATTTTTACCAGTCAGGATAAGATGCTGACGCTTTTCAGGGTTCAGTTTGATTTCAATGTCTTTTAGATGTCGAACCTCATTGATGTGGACACTTGTAATAAAATGTTCCATAATATCACCTCTGACCGTTGCATAATTGCTTAAATGTCTGCCACATTGCAGCATACGCTTCTGCTCCAACCAGTTCTTTTAGCAGTTGCTCCCGAAGCTCAGGTTTCAGCTTTTGAATCGAGTTCTTTGCCTTGATTGCATCAAACTTTGCATTATTGTAGTCTCTTTCTTCTTCAAAAGTCATCATCGTATGCTCCTTTCGTGGTAAAATGTTCTGTTTAACGTTATTATACCGCTAAAATCCGCTGCTGCACACCCTTTTACCCAAAATATTCCTGCATCAGTGCCTTTTTCATCAGTTCCAGCTTTTCAAGGCTCTGCTGCACAGTCTGCTTCTGCTGGTCTACACGCTCCACAAAGGCGGCAAATTGGTTTTGGAGTGCAATGGGCGGCACTGGAATTTTTAGTGAACCATATTTCTTCGCATTGATTCCGGGTTGAGCCGCACCACTTTGATTAAGTTTCACCCATTTTTGATAGTCGTCCAATTTTGTATACCAAAACAAATATCGCGGATTAGCCAGTGATAAATTCAGTTTATAACGAATAAGATACCCCGCAAAGATTTGATTCCCTGACAGAAAAGCATACGTTTTGCCAACGGTCGCTCCCATCCGTGCAAACATAAAATCTCCATAAGATAATCTATACTGTTCATCATCCGTAATATTTTCTGACGAAACTTTATCATCATTAAGCGTTCCGTCTTCATTGACGTCTGTTATTCTGACATACCGCGGACGTGTCGAATCATATTCGGTTGAAGCTGATTGTGCGCCGTATTCTCCTTTTCCAATCGATAATTCATCTAAGGTTTTGGTTGGATAATCGTGCAACAGAAACATCTCCACAAACCGTGCCTTTACCAGTTCGTCCAGTTTGGCAAGCTGCTGCTTACGGAGCGAAATCAACTGCTCTAGCTTCTTGAATTTTTCTGCAATTTCTTTTTGCTGGTTTACTTCAGGTAACGGAATCTCAATATTTTCAACGATGGATTTAGAAATTTCTTTAAAAGTTGCGCCACGTCCCAATGAATTGAGATAGTCTGTTTTTGATTTCAAGAAAAAATAGAGGTATTCATTATAAATCGCATCTGAGCAAATAAGGTTCTTAAATCCTTGATTGCAACACATTTTACAACCGGCAATTGCGGTTTTGCCAATCGGCGCACGAGACGATAAAATGACTGTTCCTGTCGGCAGATAAGACAATCCTGTTTTTTCTTTTCCCTCTTCAGTAATGTGCCGAACTGAATCCATAATGTAAAAAGTATCTTCGTTCAATTCAGCAGGTGTTATCCATTTGATGTTGCCATCCCAGTAGGACGTAACAGATGTTTTTGGTGTCGAACCAGATACAATAGTACAAACCTCTCCCAACTTCGCCATCACACCATCTCCTCCAACTCTGCCAGACCCTTAGTGATCTCCATTTCCAGCTCATGCAGGTCGGCAAGGATTTCCGTGGTCGAGGGATACTCCACCGGCACATACTCGGTCTCCTTGTACTTATTGATGGATAAATCGTACCCATTGGCGGCAATTTCCGCTTTGGGCACAAAGAAACTCTGCTCGGTGCGCTTGCGGTCAGTTTCGGCATCAAGGTTATGGAACCGGGCGATGATGTCCGGGATGTCGTTTTCCTTCACCTCGGTGCGCTTGTCGTCCAGCGAGAAACCGTCGGCTTTCATATCGTAGAACCACACCCTGTCGGTGCCGCCCGCGCCGGTCTTGGTGAACACCAGCACCGCCGTGGACACGCCTGCGTAGGGCTTGAACACGCCGGAGGGCATGGAAATGACCGCCCGCAGCTGGTGGTTTTCAATCAGTTCTTTTCGGATGCTCTGGTGCGCCTTGCTGGAACCGAACAGCACGCCGTCCGGCACGATGCAGGCGCAGCGTCCGCCGGTTTTGAGCATCCGCAGGAAGAGCGCAAGGAACAGAAGCTCCGTCTTTTTGGTGTTGGTGACGGCTTTCAGGTCGTCGTTGATGCTCTCGGCATCCACAGTGCCCTTGAACGGCGGGTTCGCAAGGCAGACGGTGTACTTGCTGCAAATGGAGTTTTGCTTGGAAACGCTGTCCTTGTAGTCGATCTCCGGGTTCGTGATGGAGTGGAGCATCAGGTTCATGGCCGAAATGCGCAGCATGGTGCGGTCCGTGTCAAAGCCGGTGAACATCGGGCCGGCAAAATGCTGCCACTGCTCCGGGGTCATGCTGTCCTCGTAGTGGGCGCGGAGGTACTGCGCACTGGACACCAGAAAGCCCGCCGTGCCGCAGGCGGGGTCGCAGATGAAGTCGTCCGGCGTGGGCTGCACCAGCTCCACCATCATGTCACGGATGTGCTTGGGCGTGCGGAACTGGCCGTTCTGCCCTGCGGTTGCCAGCTTGCCCAGCATATACTCGTACAGGTCGCCCTGCATATCAAGGTCGGCAATGTCGTGGGTGTAAAGATCTTCCAGCCCGGTGATGATCTTTTGCAGCACCTGCGGCGTGGGGATCAGGAACATGGCATCGTCCATATACCGCGCAAAGGCGGTGTTGCCCTCATCCGGGCGGGTGGGGTCGTCTGTGATCTCCACCAGCTCGCCGTTTGCGTCAAAGTCCGGCAGACGGCCATATTTCATCTTTTTGATGGCAGGGAACACCCGCTGCTGCATGGTCAGGACAATCTCGCGGGAATCTTTATCCTTGAAGCGGCTCCACCGCATAGACTGTCCTGCTTCGCTGGCCGGGAAGATGTGCTCCATCTTTTCGCCCGCCATGTTCTCAAAATCTTCGGTGGCAAGCTCTTTCTCGTCCAGTGACCGGATGAACATGAGATAGGTCAGCTGTTCAATGACGGTCAGCGGATTGGTGATGCCGCCTGCCCAGATGTCCGTCCAGATCTTGTCTACCTTATTTTTAATGGCTCCTGTTACCATGCGTTCCTCCTGAATGTTTGCCAATCGCAAACGCTTTGCATCTCGAATTTTTGGTGATAATATCACAATTTTATTATAGCAGTGTACGATTATATTTTCAATGTAGAGCGTTTAGCAGAAGTGCTTTCTTGATTGCAAGGCAAAAAGTTAGTGGAACGTTAAAACAGCAATTTGCGATATGCAATTCAACGCTGTTGCTGTTACATGAAGAAGTTGAATTGCTATAAAACGGTAAAGCGAATTTTATCTGCTTTGCCGTTTTTTTCACATCTGGACTCCAACATGCCTTTGTGCTATTCAGCGATTCCATCGCGCAGCCTGCGCCGGGACGGTGCAGATTTGAAAGGGTTTGGGATTTTCCAACAAGCATTTTGCAACGCAAAAATAGCAGATGTATATACGTCTGCCCTGCTTGCGGGTACAATGTCATCGATGAAACAAAAATAGTTTCATCAAAGACGGTTATATGGTTGTGCCGATTTCCCAAAAATAGTAATATTGAAGTACTAACTGGGGCAAAACGCTTCATATTTTTGACTCCATACTCCCTCGCATCTTTCTGCGAACGCTTTCAAGTCTCCGATCTGATTCATACGATGCCATGGCATCGTAGAATTGGCTCGGATTTTTTATTTTGCATCATTGTATACAACACATGGACTAAGAGGGTGGGTAACTTGGACCACTAGTCCATAAACTTTTGCTGCGGAAACCGGTACACTGTTGTCAAAGGAGGCAAATAATATGCTGAAACTAAGCAGTCTCAAAATAGACCCCGAATTTTCCGCTCAAATTTTGCCGCTGAGTTTTGAGGAGCTCCAGCAGCTTGAAATGAACATGATTCGAGACGGAAAGCTCACAGACCCGATCATTGTGTGGAACAAAACCATTCTGGACGGGCATAACCGCTACAACATCCTGCGGAAGCATTCGTTTATCGAATATGAGATCAAAGAAATGGAGTTTTCCAGCCGTCAGGAAGCTTTAATCTGGATTTGCAATCATCAGCTTGGGCGGCGCAACCTGACACCGGAGCGCAGAAAGTATCTGATTGGAAAGCGGTATGAAGTGGAAAAACAGATCTCGCAAAACCGCGGCAATCAGTACACATCTACTAAGAAAGATGCCACGGATCAAAATGATCCCTGCCAAAATAAATCCGGCAGCCACATTACGCGGCAGCGGATTGCAAACGAGACCGGCACCAGCGAGGGTTATGTGCAGCGGGCCGAAAAGTACATGAACGGCGTGGAGGCTGCCGATGAAGCAGCACCCGGTGCCCGGGAGGAAATTCTAAACGGGAAAATCAAAGCTGCTGACCGTGAGATCTGCGCTATCGCTAAGGCTCCGAAGGAACAGCGGCCGGAAATCGTTGCAGAACTTCGTAAGCCGAAAAGCGAGCGAGATAAGCAGCTTGCTTCCTCTACAAAAAAGCCCTTCCGTGAAGGTCGAATCTTTTGATGATGACGGAAGTCGATTTCTGATCGGCATTTCAAAAAAATGCAAGGGCACAAAAGGGCACTGACCGAAAGTGATCAAAAAGCCCTGAAAAAATCTGTTGAAGCACCTGCGGATCATTCCATCCACATCGCTGCGATTGAAGGTGCTTATGACGCCTTTATCGAGAATTGGGAACTCACGTTTCGTGAGTACCCAGATCTTCTGACAGGGCCGGAAAACTGGAAGCAAATTGAAAAGTATTCTGACAATCTGCAGCGCTATCTGGAATTTATCCGCTCGAAGCACCTGAAAATGCTGGAATCGCAGAGACAGGGAGGGTGATTGGCTTGTTTGATGATTTGACCGTTTGTACTCCGCTACCCCGGTATCTGCCATTTCCAAGTTTTTGCTGGACGCCCAATTAAGCCCTAGCCGATACCGCAGCCAAAAACCGCTGATCGTCACCACCAACCTGCCGCTGAACGAGATACGGCATCCACAGGATACTGCTCACGCCCGCATTTATGATCGCATTCTGGAAATGTGCGTTCCAATTTCCTGCATCGGGGCAAGTCTTCGCAAAGAGAACGCACAGAAAAAGTTGGAATCCATGAAATCGTTGATCGGCTGATTCACTAAACGAATATGCATCTAACAAAAGGAGGGCAGCAATGACCGAAACTGCGAAATCTTTGGATTATACGAAAAATATCTTGCAGACCATTCCGAATAGCGATAAAATGGAAGTGGTCACTCAAACCAATGCCGTCAAGTCTCCGACTGACAGCCTGAAAGCCACAACACTGGTGTACACGGTGGAGGAAATTGCGCAGATGCTGTCCATCAGCCTGCGTTCTGCCTACAACCTGTGCAACAGCACTACCGAATTCCGTGTCCTGCGGGTCGGCGGAAGCATCCGCATCCCGAAAGACAGTTTCGATGCGTGGCTCCGGGCAGCTTGAAAAAGGAGATAACGTATGGCATATATTACGAAACGCGGCAGCTCCTATGGTGTCCGCTATACTTACCAAGACGAGCAGGGTAAAAACTGCAACAAATGGGAAAGTTTTTCCACGAAAGAGGAGGCAATAAACCGTAAAAAACAAATCGAACACGAACTGGCAAACGGAACGTTTCTGATTCCGTCCACCATCACCGTCAAAGAGTTTTTGATGGAGTGGCTTCCCAAACAGTGCAACAAGCACAAGTGGGCACCGCAGACCTATCAATCCAATCTGGGAACCGTCCAGAACCTCATTATTCCGTACATCGGCGATATGCAGATGCAAAAGCTCAAGCCTTACCATCTGGAAGACCTGTATTCTACCCTCAGCAAAACGCCCTGCGGCCAGTATTATGAGGGCAAAAAGCAGGTGCTTTCGGAAAAACAACAGCAGCGGTTTCTCTCCGGCACGACCATCCACGAGGTACACCGCCTGCTGCGGACAGCGTTCCAGTATGCGGTGGAGTGGGGCATCCTCGTCAAAAGCCCCGTTCCGGTGGACAGCCCCAAGAAATCGATTCAGGAGCGCGCCATCTGGGGCGCGGACGAGATGTGGGCCGCACTTGCCAGCATGGAGGACCCGATTCTGCATCTGGCAGTCCATCTTACGCTGGTGGGTGCATTGCGAGAGGGCGAAGTCGCTGGCCTGACTCCGGAAGATCTTGATTTTGAGGGAGCAGACGGCACAGGCACGTTCCGCATCAACAAGTGTATGCAGCGTGTCCAAAAGGCATCGCTGGCAAAAACGGGCAAGGACTGTATTTTGCAGGAATTTGAGGATAAGCGTGAGGGCAGTACCACAACGCTGGTGCTCAAAAAGACCAAAACAGCATCTTCCAACCGAACCATCTTCATGACGACAGTGTTGAAAGAAGAACTGAAACACTGGCTAAAGCGTTTGGAAATGGACGAAGCCGTTGAGCCGGAACGCTACCGCAACAGCGGGATGCTCCTGCGCTTGCCCAATGGTCTGGCGGTGGAGCCGATCCTCATCCGCAAGAAGTTCATCAAGTGGCAGGACGAGCACCCGGAGTTCACTCGCATTGTGTTTCACGGTCTGCGGCATTCCAGTGCCACCTACCAGCTGATGATCTCCGGCGGCGATGTGAAAGCGGTACAGGGCACAACGGGCCATGCCAGCGCTAATCTTCTGGTCAACACCTATGCACACATCCAGCAGGATTCCCGTAAAAAGCTGGGTAAAAAGTTCGAGGAAGGCTTCTACAAGCCGGGAGCAACACCTGTGCAGGCTGCCCCGGTTGAAGCAGAACCGACCATCTCCGTGTCGGCACTGTTGGAGCTTCTGAAGGACGCAGACCCCGCCGTAAAAGCGCAGCTTCGCCTGGCTCTGCTGACCTGAATTGCAAAAAATAGCACGAATTGCAGAGCAATTCACAGACTTACTCTATCTGACACGAAAAATGCGGACCGTGCAAAAACCGTGCAGAGACCGTGCAAATGGCGTATAAAAGGAAAATCCCACGAGGAATCTTGCGATTCTTCGTGGGATTTTGGTGCGCTCGAGGGAACTCGAATCCCTGGCCCTCTGATTAAAAGAGAGGCTTGATATGTCTTTCCATATCTATTTGTGTGCGATTTTATACAGATAATTCGTTGCTTTTACGTTTTCTTGTTGAGATTCATTTTGTCGAGTCACACCTCGTTGTCGCATTTTTGTCGCACTTTCTTTTGACGGAGCGAGCGGATGTGACGTTGCATATTTTACCCTGCAGTATCGCCCGAACAGCATCATAATTTCGCCGGTTGAAAACATTGTGGAAAGATGTTGAAAACATACTCTTTCGGGCAATTTCCCTGTTCTGGGGAGAACAAACTACTAACTCTCTGCTCTAAAATCAAGGGCGGAGAGCTTTTTATTTGTTTACCAGCAGTTTGCTGCACTGCTTTCTCAATTTCACATTAGAAGCCATGTTGAAGTAAATACTTTGCATATTGTTGCATTCCATAATTCGAAAGATACTGCAATAAATATTCACGCGGCGGCCAATTGGACATATACGGCTTCTGGTCCGGCCCCATATAAAGCCCACCACCAGGACCTCTATAAAGCCCACCGCCTGGACCAGTATAAAGCCCACCGCCTGGACCAGTATAAAGCCCACCGCCAGGACCTCTATAAAGTCCACCACCTGGGCCAGTATAGAGCCCACCTCCGGGGCCGGTATAGAGTCCGCCACCAGGACCTCTATAAGCACCACCACCCGGACCAGTGTAGAGTCCACCACCTGGGCCAGTATAGAGCCCGCCTCCCGGGCCTCTGTATCTATTTCTAGGCCACATATTGTACCTCCAAAACTCAACTATTTATCAGTAATTATGGGAGAAAAATTGGTTACAAGTTCAGACACAAGTATAGGATACTTTAATTCAAAAAGTCGCAGATATTTGCTTATTAATAAAGAAAATTGTGAAGATATTTTGTTTGAAAGGATTTTGCTCCATTCAGGAGGAGAGTATCTCATAATATTACACAATGCACTGATAATCAAAAAATGAAGACATAATTCAGGAAGAACCATTCCCTCAATAGGCGATTCTATATACCAAAGCTGTCCTCTCAAATCATGGTAAACGCACGGCATAATGGTCGAGATTTCTTCCGATGGAACAGAAAATTGATAACTGCCTTGATTTTCAGAAATATTAGTGACATGAAAAGCCTTTTCGAGCTTTTCTTTATCTGGTTTGTTTATACCATCTCCAATATAAAAGTTATAAGTTGCTTTCGAATTGACGATTCCAGCATCTACACTTAATTTGTGTACTAGATGATGACTTGTATCGACTTGTGTATAGTACCCGTTCAACTCAGGTACCATTGATAAAAGAGCCATCAAAGATATACTTATACTATTTCTTTGAATCATATCAATTGATGGAAGAAGCGAATATTTTATGTTTATACTATCATTACGAATTTGAGCTGTAGATAACGCACATAAAAGATCTAAGAATGTGCCGCTTGGAATATCTCCTCCAAATTCAATTGCTCCTGATGAATGATTATAAGTATGTCCATGCGATCCTTTTAATGTTCTTATAGATTTGTGGAGTGGCGAATTGATAACGATTATTGCGTAAGCGTATGCGCAGGCTGCATAAAATTCTATTAGAGGTTTTGCTATCGTATCCGCACATGCGCCAGCATGAAATAAACTCCTACCCTGTTTAATACAATCCATCAGGCAAATCGCTTCAGTTGTATTAAGGCCATCTTTTACTTTATGTTTTTTGGTTTTATATACCTCCTTAATGTAATTCTCGTTTTCCAGAGAAGCCAATAAATCTAGTACTGCATCTTTCTGTATTAATAAGTCTATTGGAAGCCGCTCAGGGAGTCTAGTGCTCATCAGTCTAGAATTAACTTCATTAACTAGTTTTATATAAGAGCGATTTAAATTCGAAAGTTCTGGCCCGTCATGTTGAACAACATAGTCGTCCATTGATTTATATTTGCCTTTATCTTCCGCAGACAGAGATTTATATTTTTCACTGAGATCGTCAAATGTTTTAATATCAAATGGCTCAAACAATTTAGAACTGGTTTTACATGCTGTGGCAGAAGCATTCCATTGAGAAACCATTTTTTACCTCACAAGTTAAATGTTCCGAATAGTAATTGTGTTTTGCAAAAATCTTTAAAATTTTATGTTTGGCAATGGCATAAGGTGTTATTTAATTTTTTTTAGACATGGGGAAATAGAATAACTGGACTACTGGGGGATTACAACGACAGAGAACATATTTTTAACTACCCCCGAGAGCCTGGTCTTGTTCTATGCGACGGCGCACCGCTTCCAGCATATACTCCGTCAAGCTTTGACCTGCTTTTTCCGCAGCCTGCTGAATTGCTTCCTTGTTCACATCACTATCAATCCGAACATCAAGCACAATGCGCTGATATGTTTTATCGTTAAACTTCCGTTTGCTAGCTGTGCTCGTCTTTCCGCCCATAATCGCACCAACTTTCTCTTAACTATTATAGGTATTATATCATGTCTCTGCCATTTGTCCATCTCGTACGAGTATGCATTTTGCATAGAAATGCTGATTTATTCTTGTATACTATTCCGTCTTGCATACTCGTACGAGTAGTGGTACACTTATGCCATCGGGAACACACATTCCCCAACAACACACAGACAGAGAGGTAAAACACATGAGCATCGATACTTTACTCACCCTTGTAGAGCAGTACAAGGAAGCCGCCCAGCTGATTGAGGCAGCACAGACCGAACAAGAAACGCTCAAAGCCCAAATCAAGGAAGCTCTTGCAGAGCGCGCTACAAATTATCTTGAGGTAGGCTGTCACAAAATTCGTCTGTCCGATTTTTCCAGCACACGGCTTGACAGTAAAGCCATCAAGGCCGTTGCACCTGACCTATACGAGAAATACAGTAAGATCGTCACCGGCACCCGCCTGTCCATCAACTAAGAAAAGCCCCATACAGTGCCCACCGACCAAAGTTTGCACTGTACAGAGCTCCAACAAACCCGCCGGGCGGGCTGTACTGCTATTATACCTGTCCCGGCTTTTTTTATCAAGAGAAAGGTTGTTCACCATGAAAAGCACCATCAAGACCAGCCGCACCGCAGGCCAGCTCGAAAAAATGTTCCGGGAACTTAACAAGCACTATTACAATGGCGAATTGCCGGAGCCCATCATCACGCTGAAAAAGACGCCCTCTGCCTATGGTCACATCACCACCGTCAAGACTTGGACAGTCAACACCGAACAGGGCATAGAGCAGCGGTACGAGATCAATATTTCCACCGCGACACTGGACCGCCCCATTGAGAACACCACGGCCACCCTGCTGCACGAGATGGCGCACCTCTACAATCTGGTTCATGGTATCCGCGATACATCCAGCCAGAGCGGAGCCTATCACAACAAGCGCTTTAAGGCCACCGCAGAGGCCCACGGCTTAGTCATTGACCATCACGAGAAGTACGGCTGGACCGTTACAAGTCCGTCCGAAGAGCTGCTGGACTTCATCATCTTCATGGGCTGGCAGGACATCCAGATGACAGAGGGCCTGACGTGGGCAGATATGTGTGGCACTGGTACGGCCAGCAAAGGACCGGGCAGCAGCCAGACAGGAGCCCCAAAACCGCCCAAGGCCAAGAGCAGCACCCGGCGGTGGGTATGCCCGAAGTGTAGGACCATCATCCGCAGCACCAAGGAAGTGCGGGTCATCTGTGCTGACTGTATGGAGTTGTTCGTAAAGGCTGACTAAGCCCCAAGAGAAGAGACAGAGAGGCAAGGGACGAGTGAGAGTAGTCCAGTTTGTGAGTGCACATACAAAGAGGATCGATATCATGGAAACCATCAGCACAAGAATCGTATCACTGCGCAAGGATGCAGGCTTGTCACAGCAGCAGTTGGCGGATGACCTCAACTTATCCCGGCGCGCCATCAGCTTATGGGAAACCGGCAGAAGGACACCGGACATTCAATCGGTTCTGCTGTTGGCTGACTACTTTCAGGTATCGCTGGATTATCTGGTCAAGGGCAGTCATGCTTAAAAAGTAGCGTGTGCCCTATTTTACAGTCCGAACAACCATCAAAAAGTTATAATTTAGGGTCGGTTTTGGAATTGTTTTCAATCATTTCTGGCATCTCTGACCCTATTTTTCATATCAGCCAGTGAGGTACATCTTATGAAAGTCGCATACGTCCGCGTCAGCACTGAAGAACAGAACGAGGCGCGCCAGATCGAGGCACTCCGCGCCCACAGCATCGAAAAGTGGTTCACCGAAAAGATCAGCGGCAAGAGCATGGACAGGCCCCAACTGCAAGCGATGCTCGACTATGTGCGGGAAGGTGATACGGTCTATATCCACGACTTCAGCCGTCTTGCACGCAGCACCAAAGACCTGTTGGAGATCGTGGAGCGGTTACAGGCAAAGGGCGTACATCTGGTCAGTAACAAGGAGAAGCTGGACACCGGAACCCCTACCGGAAAGCTGATGTTGACTATGATCGCCGCCATCAACGAATTTGAACGCCAAAATCTGCTCGACCGCCAGCGGGAAGGGATTGCCATTGCCAAACGGAACGGTGTGTACAAGGGGAGAAAGAAGGTTGCTATACCTGATAATTTTCCCGCTCTGTATGCCCGCTATACCCGCCGGGAACTGAACAAAGGGCAACTGGCTGAAGCACTGCGCATCACGCGCCCGACGTTGGAACGGATGATACAGGAGCATTTATCAGTAAAAAATCCCGAAAATTCTTAAAAGTGCACTTGTAAATCCGATTAGTTGGACATCAAGTGTGATATTCTTCAGTCAGTCCAAAGAAACACACGATAGTACAGGAGGATTTCACTATGAGTCACAAACACGACCCTTTTCTTGACTATGCCATGTACAGCTCTATTCAGAGCGACCGGGAACATGGACGACCGCTTGGCTGTGGATGGATTATGCTGCTGATGTGGGGAGGTATCATTTTGTATGTTATCTGTGCGATTGGCGCCGCTTTCATGAATTAAGCGTATTCCAGCGCAAGAGGTGGATTTATGAATATTCAGTGGCTTTCCCTTAATCTATCGGCCAATTGAGCCAAAAGAGCAACATCTGCTTCGTTCAAGCCGGTCACATTGACAGCGCTGTAATTTTCTACGCCAAGCAGGTAGTCTGTCGATACGGAAAACAGTCGTGCGAGGTCAACCAGACTGGGCGGGGATGGCATAGAAAGCCCTTGTTCCCATGAATTGATACCGTTTCGTGTCATATTCATTTTGCGCGCAAGTTCGGCCTGTGTCCATCCACGGGCTTCTCGCAAGGCTTTGATACGGTCTGCTGTCATGTTACCGCCCCCCTTTTTATGTCAAGTATAGCCACCTATCCGGGCGAGTCTTTATCATTTGGGCTCCACTACTTGACATTTTGATAAAAGCGTGGTAACTTCAGAGCAGAAAATCAGTAAAATTGTTGAGAAACGGCATAATCTTTCAAAATAGTCTCATCAGGAGGAAATTGTTATGAGTGGAGCTGTATCGTTCGTTTTGGGTTTGCTGGGGCTGGGTGCGTCTGGCGCGGTGAGTGCTGGGCAGAACGCAAAAATCAAGAAGGCAGACTATCAGTATGGCGAGGAGCACGGCCTCCATGGCACCTCTGAGGTCCTACAAATGCGGGAGCGAGTACGTAAAGAGTGGTGGAGTATCTGCGGCAAGACCTACAACGCATGTGAGCGGCCTGCATCGAGTTACGGTAATCTCAGCAGAACCCCGTGGTGCTATCTGAAAAAGCGCTGGTTCATTGACCACCTGAACAAAAAGGGCATTCCTTATGATGATCTGGTCGTGGACGATGTTACCGGCGTTACCTTTTACGAGAGCCAGAAAAGAACGTCCGAAGCGTATATGAGAAAGCTACGGTGAGAGGTTTCTTATATCATGGCCAACAAGAAATACCCTCCACCAGAAAGCCGCGCAGCTAGCAAGCATGTTTTGGTCTACCCGAATTGGATGTCTGCGCAGCGATATCACGAATATCAAGAATCACGAGCACGTGCAGCGAGAGTCGAGCATGACAAATTAAAACAGGAAGCCGATCAGCACAATGCCTTTGTCGAAAATGCAAAAAAGCATGGCATTCCCATTGTCAAAAAGAAAAAGTGAGAAAATCGTGAGGCAAAGTTTTGGCGGTGTATCATATCGGAGGTCAAATGGGACGCGAACAACACTATGTGGGGCTCCACTATCGAACTAAATTTCAAATTGGAGCTACCAATGTAACCTATGGTGAAGACGATTATTTTGATGGCTCAGATCAAAAATTTCAATTTAGTCATCCTCGAACGTCAATAAAAGACGAGCTTTCCCCTGTACAACTTCCCTTGAAGATTCAAAAACAGAAAAAACTCACCCGGTATTGCATTGATCATCCAACGTATGCTCTACAATGCTATGCCTTTCATATTGAGGATTCCATTGAATACGGCTGGTATTGTCCACGCTGTAAAAAATATTTTATAGGCAAATCTGAAAATGGTGACAAAGTTTCAACTATTTTAAAACGGCATCATTATAAAGTTGAAAAAATCTGGTGATTCATCGTCGTTGTCTTCAGCCATCTTGATATTGCAAAAGCCCTGTTGCTCGTAGTGAGTAGCAGGGCTTTTCTTTATGCGTGCTTCTGTTCACGAATACGGATAATACCCTCCAATGCGTCCGCTGCTGCTGCATCTGCGCTCTGGATGGCGGAGGCATAGATGTTCAGCGTTGTGGAGGTCTGTGCATGGCCCAAGCGGCCAGAAACCGTTGTAATAGGGGCATGGGCGGCAATCAGCAGGCTGGCATTGGTGTGACGCAAACTGTGGAAATGCACCGCCGGGAGGTCATGAGCGGCTAAGAAGCCCGGAAACCACGATGTTACCGTCTTGGGGTCGATGGGCTCACCGTTCCATTTGGTGAAGAGCAGGTCGTTCTCCACTGTTTTTCCGTCTTCTACTGTAATGCGCCGTGTCCATGCAGAGCCGACTTTCAGACGTTCCGCCTTTTGATGCAAGCTGTATTCTGTCAGCAGGGCAACACAGTCCGCTCCAATCTTGAGACTGCGCTTGGAACGTTTAGTCTTTGGCGGGTTGAAAACGGTTCCAGAGCCCGGTATGTATTGCAGGGTTCGGTTGATGGAGATCGTTCCACGCTCCAAATCCACATCGGACCACCGCAAACCGCAGATTTCGCCCCGCCGGGCACCTGTTAGCAATGCCAACTGAACGATCATGCTAAACTGTGCAGGGGCGTCTGCCAGAGCCGCAAGCAGTTTTGCAATGTCATCCTCATTCAGCATCTGCACGTCAATCTCCGCTGCTTTTGGGTGCTCTGCGCGGGTGCATGGGTTCTCTGCAATCAGCCCCCATTGAACGCCCTTCTTGAACACACTGGACAGCATGGCATGGTAATGCAGGACGCTGTTTCCACTGAGCTTACCATTTTCCTTCCGATGCTCTGTAAAAGCTTTAGAGCACGCCAACCCTGCCGCAGTGGATACCTTTTCTGCCGTCGTCTTACTGACCCCCTTGCCCTGATAGACCAGTCTCATCGTATCTTGACCAATCTGAGCTTTCTGCGCCATGGCTCCACGCTCCCCACGAGGCAACAGCTTGAGAAGCGCCGGGGTTGCCGTGAATGTGCTGTCCTGACGCACGCCCTGCTCTTCAAGGTTGTTGTAGAACGCCATCAGGTGCGCAGGCTTGATATCACAGACTTTCAGGTGCCCCAGCCCGGCGGTGATTCTGGTGCGCATCTTCTTATAATCGTACAGGGTCTTGGCTTTCAACTGCTTCTCGGCATACTCTGTAAACCAACGGTCAATCAGGTCATCCAGCAGCATTTCGGAGTCAAGCACCAGCCCGGTGCGCACCTCTTTCTCAAACTGGTCGGCCTGCTCCTGTACCCAGCGTTCCGTCTTCCGCACCGTCAGCCCGGCGGGAGGGGTCACGGTTCTGCACTTTGTGATGACCTTTCCAGCCTGTGTCCGCCCGCTGTACGCTCGAATCAGGTAGGACGTTGTGCCATCTTTTTTCGTTTTCTTGGTAACCTGCGCCATAACGATCACACCTTTTTATAGTCAGGAATTTTGGAGAGCTCCTGAATGTGGCGGAGAGCAGCTTTACAACCGGTAGAGTTCATGCTCATCAAAAGATGGACAATGCTATCAGCAATTTGATTTTCGCCTACCTCTTGATAGTCATCGGCTAACGAAATTTCTGCTATAGATTCCTCAGGGAGGTCATCCAGTCCGATTTCTTTCAGGATGCTTTCTTCCTTTACATGATAATTTTCTGCCAGCTCCTTCGCTAGCTCAAGAGCCCATGCTCTTCTTCTGGCTGGAGTGGCAATTCCACCATACTCCCTCAGCTCTCTGACCTTGACTTCCATCCGCTCCTTGAGCTTTACCAACGCAAAGCCAACACGCTCTGCGTCAGTTCCGAACAAATCAAAGTAATCTTGTTTTTCAGTCTCGCTCATCAGCTCAACAATATCAATATCCAGGGCTTTGGCGAGTTTCTGTCGGGTTTCAAACCGCGGATTTCTGATTCCATTCTCCCACTGGGCAATGCTTACATCCGAAACCTCTAATCGCTCACCCAGTTCCTTTTGGGTCAAGCCTTTTTTCTTTCGTGCGTCTCGAATCAGTTCTCCAATGGTCATCTGATTCACCCCTTTCCTTTATATATAGTATAGCACGCTGCCTCTCAAAAGTCAAAGCAATTTTAAGCAGTTTCCGAAGCAATGCTTTTGTGAGCTCACAAATAATTTTTGATTTTTGGGCATATACCCCTTGAAATTCTAAAAAAACCGAGTATAATCAAAGCATAAGTTAGGAAACGGCAGCCAATGCTAAGGTTTTTGGAGCCGCTTCCTTCTGGAGGGCTGTGCGTGCTACGGATTCTCTCATCCCCGGGGCAGTAATATCGCTCTGCTGATGATGGCTAAGCGCTTGCGACCTCCATATCTTGTCCCCACACCACCGACATTTTCTGCCGATGGTTCCGTCATCCATCTTTATTAAGTTTTGGTAGGAGGTTTGTTATGACTACCAATGTTATCTATCCGAAAATGGCAACCGTAAAGGATGCCGCCAACCAGTTCAGTGTATCGAGCGCCTTTGTCCGTAAGCTTTGCAGGGAGGGACGTATCCGCTACACTGCTATATCATCCAGAAAATGGCTGGTCAATCTGGACAGCCTCGCCCGCTTCTTTGAACAGGGGGAGCCCACGCCCGAACCGTCCAAAATCACCAACGGCATCCGCGCGGTTGCCGCCAACTACTAAAGGAGGTGCCATCATGGCGTATACTTATATTCATATCGTAGAGAACTATTTTGTAAAGCCCAGCAGAGGCGGTTATGTTCTCGGAACGCTTCAGACCAAAAAGGGTGGCCGTCGTTCTCTTATGAACGGTATTACTTATGGTTCGCTCACCGAGGCCATGGAAGCTGCCGTCCGCAACGTGATTCATGATTGCGTTGTTTCGCGGGAAGTCAAGAACCTACAGGAGATTCTGGCAAAGGCACAGCTCCTCAAAGAGGAAATTTCTGCCAACGTGCAAATTCTCAATGCCCATTTCCCGCCGAAGATTCTCCCCAAGGCTGCGATCTCACCAACGGAGCTACCTGTCACCCCATCAGGAAAGGAGGTCTAAATGGCGAAAAGTCAAAGTTCCAAACCACTGAAGCGATGGCTGACGGCATCCTCTGATTGCAGGGAGAAGCGTTTTGTCCAGATTGGCAACACACTCCTGTTCGATAAGAAATTCACCTCTTTGAGCGTTGGAGCACGATATCTGTACATTCTGGCCGCAAATGAAGCAGCTGGAAGTCGTGATTTTCAGTTTCCCGCGCTCAAGATGAAAGCCCTTGGAATCAAGGAGCGAACCGCCCGCAAATACATCAAGGAGCTTATAGATGCTGGCTTTGTTGAGCTGGTCCGATCTGGACGAAACACACGAACGCCTAACGACTATCGCTTCTCTTTTTATTGGTTAGGGACGCCCTAACCGAACCAATATAGATGGCAATATGTTGTATATAAGTGCGGATTCTGCACAGTATTCCTAATTTTAGAATCGACGTATTATCGTAAAACCGCAGTGCAAAATTTGCCGCATAAGCTCGGTCATGGACGATCTTAACCATGCAAATTCAGCGTGCGTAAGCGATTTACGAGTGCCGATTTTACACCGCCAAAATGTTGTCGCCTACGACTCTTCCGATTGGTCGAGATTTCAGAGCGCTCCATCTTGTAGTTCAGGGTGGTAGCGCTCTTTTTATGTTCGCTTGAAAAATTTTTACCGCCGTTGCCCAGACTCCGCTTGTACCGTTTGTGAGTTCACATCAAAAATGGTTAGCGGACGCTCGCCCCAGCGAACAAGGCGGTTACTCCTGAAAAATTTCAGATTTGTCGCGTTTTTGTCGCATTTTTCGGCCTGATTTTGGCATATAAAAACAGAAAAACCCACGATTCACACCGCATTCTCAACGGTAAATCGTGGGTTTTCTTTGGTGCGCTCGAGGGAACTCGAATCCCTGGCCCTCTGATTAAAAGTCAGATGCTCTACCGGCTGAGCTACGAGCGCATATTCTGCGGCAAAACAATACCGCCGAATAATATTACCACAATTGGCTGCAAAATGCAAGAGCAGTGCTCAAAAAAGCCGAAATTTCAGGCTTATGCCCAAAAGCTTTACTCAAAAAACCTTTGCGCCCGGCGCTGCAGCAGCTCCACCAGCAGGCCGGTATAGATGCTGACCATCGAGGGTGCCTCGCCCAGATCCATCGCTTTGCGCTGGGGCAGGTCGGCTAAGCGCCCCTTGTACAGGCACTTCAGCTGGGGCAGCAGGGCGTAGTCGTTGGGGTGCATCAGGGTGCTGTCCTTGGGCAGCGCCAGTGCACCGCTTTGTTCCAGCACCTCGCTGACGAACTGGGAGCAGAAATAATGGTGGCGGCGCTGCCAGCGGATATGCAGCCCGCACAAGATCAGCCCCAGCGTGTTGAAGCTGTACTCCTCGCTGCGGCGCATGAACTCCTCGGCGCGGTGCAGGGCGCGGAAATAGGCCTCATCGGACACCTCCAGCGCATACAGCGCACAAGGGGCGTCGTCCCGCAGACGGAAAACGCCCTTGTTCAGGTATTCTTTGCTGGGGCCTGCAGGGAACATGGTGTAGCCGTTTTTGCGGGTGGAGCTGTACAGGCAGCTCAGCTCTGCATCAAAGGCCATGGAGGCGTGGGTATAGCTGGAACCGGTGGCGGCATAGACCAGTTTGGACAGCAGCGTGCCGGAGCGGGTGAGCAGAATGTAGATGGTTTTCATGGCAGTTTCCCTTATGTCAGCCCCCGGCAAAGGGGGAAAAGTATCATCTATATACAGAACCAGTATAGCATAAGTAAGGTCCCTTTACCACTAAAACGTTTCTTCTGGCCGAAATATTGCAAAAAAGGGCAAAAACAGCAGCCCAAAGCTGTTTTCAGGGCTCTGGGCTGCTGTTTCTCACAGGTTCTTGAAACGGTCAGCGGCACCCTGCTACAGGGGCCTCTCCATTTAGCCGTACAAAAATCGCTCTCCCCGGAACTCAGTGCTTTGTCGCCGACCACCCGTGGCAGTACCGGAGCGACTCTCCCTCGTCCACAGTCCATGTGCCGGACTTGTATCCGCAGGAACCGCAGACCTCGTAATACGTAGCATTCCGATGATAGACTTCGTCCGTCCCGTGGGGATAATGGATGCATTTTACTTCCTCCGGTCCGGTCTCAAACGTGTCTTTTTTTGGGGTTACGCGAGACATTTTCCCACAAGCGTCGCACTCACTGCTCCTGGCAGGAACCGGCTCTGCCTCCTCCAAGGCCTCCTCGGACGTGGAAGCCGCCGTTTCTTCCAATGGATCATCGTCATAGCTTTCTGCATCCGCAAAGCCCACCAGGCAAAGGGTCAGGGCCAAAACCATGGCCAGCAGGATCGGGGCGATCTTTTTCATAGAAAAGCACTTCCTCTCTTTCGGTATGTTGGTTTCTGTTTCTCGGAGAGTCCTCTCTAGCTTTATTGTACCATACCGCTTTATTTTTTCAACTATCATCTTATTTTTTTGTGCTCATTTACATTTTCTCAGTCTTGCACCAAAGAGCTGTCTGCTGTGTTTTTTGCCCCACCGGGGCCGGGGGTCCCACCTTGCATCCCGGTTTGTCAATCTTTTATCAAAATGTCGGTTTTTCCCCGTCCCGCCTTATTTTTCACAGTCTGCATCCCTGCCGGGCTTCGTGAAATTACTTAATGTGGGAAAGCCTGTTTATGAAATTTGTTTCTTTTTTGCAAACAGAAGCTTCCATTTATTGCTTTTGGAAAGCTTTTGTGTATAATGATAGACAGGAGAATTTGCATTGCATCGTTCTGTGCTGTCTCCCCCTTATGCGGTGTCCGTACCATAAATGGCGCTGCATCTCCTACACAGAGTTATGTAAGGATCAAACGAAAGTAGAGGTACGCAAATATGGCAAAGTTGGATCTTACCAAGTATGGCATCACCGGCACGACTGAAGTCGTGCACAACCCCTCCTACGAGCAGCTGTTCGCAGAGGAGACCAATCCAGAGCTGGAAGGCTACGAGAAGGGTCAGGTCAGCGAGCTGGGTGCTGTGAACGTGATGACCGGCATCTACACCGGTCGTTCTCCCAAGGATAAGTTCATCGTGATGGACGAGAACTCCAAGGACACCGTGTGGTGGACCAGCGATGAGTACAAGAACGACAACCACCCCGCTTCTCAGGAGGCTTGGAAGGCTGTCAAGGAGATCGCTCAGAAGGAGCTGTCCAACAAGCGCCTGTACGTCGTGGATGCTTTCTGCGGCGCCAACAAGGATACCCGCATGGCAGTGCGTTTCATCGTGGAAGTGGCCTGGCAGGCACACTTCGTTACCAATATGTTCATCCGTCCCACCGCTGAGGAGCTGGAGAACTTCGAGCCTGATTTCGTTGTTTACAACGCTTCCAAGGCTAAGGTCGAGAACTACAAGGAGCTGGGTCTGAACTCCGAGACTGCTGTGCTGTTCAACATCACCAGCAAGGAGCAGGTCATCG
>ERZ772900.1363-NODE-1363-length-21940-cov-11.604524_pt1 | contig 21940 bp, 20 predicted proteins | sample MGYA00512124_ERZ772900 | MGnify/ENA primary metagenome ERZ772900 (study PRJEB29015, sample SAMEA2737716) | human gut metagenome | biome: human gut; feature: human-associated habitat; material: faeces | place: China | collected 2012 ... | reverse complement strand
TTGGTTGCCTGACGCTGAGCATCGTTGAAGTATGCAGGAACTGTGATAACAGCCTCACTGACTGTCTCACCTAAGTAGCTCTCTGCATCTGCTTTCAGCTTCTGCAGGATCATTGCGGAAATCTCCTGAGGAGTATACTTCTTTCCATCAATGTCTACTTTATAATCAGTACCCATATGTCTTTTAATAGAAGAAATGGTTCTGTCGGCGTTGGTAACTGCCTGACGTTTTGCAGGCTCACCCACTAATCTTTCTCCTGTTTTTGTAAATGCAACAACGGAAGGAGTTGTACGGATACCTTCTGCGTTGGCAATAACGGTTGGTTTACCGCCTTCCATAACGGCTACACAGCTGTTGGTTGTACCTAAGTCAATACCAATAATCTTACTCATAGTTTTTTCCTCCTGTTTATATTCAAACAAATTGTTCTAAATTCCTAATTTGCCACCTGCACCATGCTGTGTCTTACGACGCTGTCACGGTACATATAGCCCTTCTGAAGTTCCTGGGAAATAATATTCTCTCCGAACTTCTCATCTTCAATATGCATCACTGCATTGTGGAAATTCGGATCAAATGGCTGACCCAATGCTTCGATTGGTTTTACGCCTGCATCTTCCAGATTCTTCAAAAGCTGCTTATATATCATCTCCATACCATTGGCAAAGGCGCTGCCTTTTGCATCCTCCGGTATAGAAGCTAAGCCTCGTTCAAAATTATCAATGACCGGTAAGATCCGTTCAATGATATCCTTTGCTCCGATCTCAAACATCGCTGATTTTTCTTTTTCTGTCCGCTTGCGGAAGTTATCAAACTCAGCCATGGTTCTGCGGAGCCGGTCAGTCAGATCATCGATCTGTGCGTCTTTTGGATCTTTCTTATCCTTTTTGGCTTCTTTCTTTTCTTTTTCGGTCTCAGGAATATTCTCTGAAGCCTCTTCTATGATCTCTTCCTGTACAGTCTCTGCCTTGGTCTCCTCAGTTTTGGTTTCTTTGGCTTCCTCTGTTACATCTTTTTTCTTTTCTTCACTCACTGCTTCTACCTCTCTTCATTCTTAAACGTGGCGTCCAGCTGAGTCATCAGAGTTCTTAAGGTCTTTAATACCTTCTCATAGTCCATACGTTTCGGACCAATGATTCCGATGGTTCCGCGGACTCCCTCGCCAAGCTCATAAGTCGCAGTTACTACACTGCAGTCCTTCATGGCCTGTACCGGAGATTCCTCACCGATGTATACCTGGATTCCATTCTCACTGGAATTGGGATCTTCATTGACTCCATTGACCAGTTCCTGAAGCGTCTCGGTATGTTCTAAGGTGCTTAACAGCTGACTGGCTTTCTGGTTATCACTCAGCTCCGGATATTTAAAAATATTCGTCGCTCCGCTGGTATAGATCTGTAAGTCATCATCATCTGCCCGGATGGCGGCTGCCACTTCATTGAGTACCAGATCTACGACCTGTCCGTGGCTTCCAGCCTGCTCCTTCATCTTGCGGATGATTTCTAAATTGATCTCTTCAATCGTAAGACCATTCAGATTGCTGTTTAACAGGATGTTCAGATTCAGGATCTGTTCATCCGTCAGCTCTTCCTGGACATCTACCATGGTGTTCTTGATCAGGTTGCCCTCAACGACGATCACCAGCAGCAGTTTATAGGCGTCCATTCTGGATAACTGAATGAACTTCAACTTGTTGTGATGGTACTGCGGACCACTGATCAGTGCCGCATAGTTGGTATCCTTCGCCAGAATCTTGGCCAGCTTCTTTAATACCGATTCCAGTCTGTCTACCCTCTGGATCATCAGCTCCTGCATATCCGCTACTTCGTTGTCCTTCTCCTGCATGATCTGGTCTACATAAAACCGGTAACCCTTGTCGGAAGGGATTCTTCCTGCCGAGGTATGTGGCTGGATAATGTAGCCCATCTCCTCCAGATCAGACATCTCATTACGGATCGTCGCAGAGCTCCACTTGGTATCCAGATACTTGGAAATCGTTCTGGAGCCTACAGGTTCTCCTGTATCCATATAGTTCTTGATGATTGCTTTTAATATCTTAACCTTACGCTCATCCAGCTCCATATCCGCTGCTTCCTTTCCGGTGTTGTTAGCACTCTTTTTGTATGAGTGCTAATCTTTATGTTCATAATATAGTTCATTCAAATTTATTTGTCAATAGATTTTTAAAGTTTTTTGTGAAAATATTGTGAAAAGTTGTAACTATTCAGTAGGTCTGCGCACATGCTGCGCTGACCGTAAGAATACATAGGCTAGAAAGCAAAAATCCCATCAGCGAAGCTGATCTGGAATGGATTTTTGCTCGTAACTATGAGGGCACTGAATAGTTACGAAAAGTTTGGCGTGCAGAAAGGGACATGCGAAGCAGCCGTGGGAGCTTGCTCACTAAGGCTGCTTTGTATGTTCCTTTCTATAGGGCGGACGCCCGACATAAAATAGGTTGGTCCGAAGGGCCAGCCTATGAATGAGCACGTCAAATGCGCTATATCAGACAGGTCGCTATATCGGCTTGACTTTTAACAAATCTGTAATATAATTGTAATCGGAACATAACAACGCATCAATATTTACAATATTTATGAGGTATTTTATGCATCCATCAAAAAAATTACTTACAATCGCATCTGCAGCAGTTCTTGGAATGGCATTGTCCCTTCCAGCATATGCGCAGACCAATTCCGAATCTCTTGGACCAGCCTTTGCAAATCTTGAACAGAAGGCTGATACCCAGGAATCTGACTCTGTACTTTCCAAAACTACCTATACAAAAGGAAAATCCCTTGGGGTCTTCACCACCAGCGGTTATTGTGCCTGCAGCTCCTGTTCCGGGACCAATACCCTGACTTATAGCGGCACTGTTCCACAGGCTGATCATACTATTTCCGCTGATCTTACAGTGCTTCCGCTTGGAACGAAGGTATTCATTGGGGATATCGTTTATACCGTTGAAGATATGGGAAGCGGTGTTGACGGTAACCTGATCGATATTTTCTACGCCACCCATGAAGATGCATGGAACCACGGTCTTCAGGAACAGGAAGTATTCCTGGCAGAATAACATAGACAAACCACCTGCAAAAGAGAAGGATTATCAGCCAAAATACCGGCTGATCACCTTCTCTTTTTTGATGAAACGATATTTCGGCAAAATACATCCTCACACCTTAAGACTTGACAAATCTGGAAAAATGTGTAAAATATGGACTTATGGTTCCAATATGTTACAATTATGTTACATTTATTTATTATTCATTACTTATTGTTGCGTTTTTATGAGGAATCATTTTGAAAGTTGAAAGCCGTGACCGGATCATACCGCAGCTGGCTTTCACTCATCGGATGTCACCGCCAGGTGATTGTTTAGAAAGGAAGTTTTGTCTATGAATTTAAAACGAATTTTTATCCTGTTTATAAGTCTTTGCTTCACCATGATCTTTTGGTGCGGTTCTGCAGCTGCTGCCTCTTATGAGGGCAAAGTTGACGGCGGTTCCGGCAGCACGATCAATGGATGGGCGTGGGATGCGTCTGCCCCAGATTCCCCTGTGGATGTAACGTTATCAGTCATAAAGGTTTCTGATCAATCTGTGGCATTCACCAACACGTTCACCGCAGATCAGTATCGTCAGGACTTAGAGAACTGTGGCAAGGGCAATGGAAAACACAGCTTTGCCATCACCGTTGACTGGTCTTCCCTGGAAGATACAGAATACCAGATCCAGGTCACTGCCGGTGGAACACCGCTGTCTGGCTCCCTTTACTATCTGTCAGGGACTTACAGTCAGACGCCTTCCTCCATTTCCAGCCTCACATCCAATGGACAGGCCACCTATCTGGGTTCTTTTAAAACCACTGCTTACTGTCCGTGTCGTGCCTGCTCAGAAGGCTGGGGGCGCCACACCTCTACCGGTACCATTGCCTCTTCCAATCATACGGTTGCTGTAGATCCACGTGTGATCCCTTATGGCAGCAAGCTTCTGATCAATGGAGTGGTCTACACTGCTGAAGATAAAGGCGGCGCTGTCCGCGGCAACCACATCGATATCTTCTTTGATACCCATGGCGAGACCAGGATGTATGGCACCCAGAGCGCAGATGTGTATTTACTTTCCTGACCATCTCCTCTCTTAATAAATCTCTTCCCTAATAATCTTTTGTGTCATAGGATGAAGTTTCCTATGACACAAAAAAGGTCGGCACATATCATCACTGTGCCGACCTTTTTCTTTCTCTTTATATCCAGTTAAAATCCCAGAAGACTTCCCGCCAGATGGACCACGAATGCCGCGATCCACGCGATCACACACTGACCGACCACTACCAGGATTGCCCATTTGCCTCCTAATTCCCTCTTTACCGCGGAAACTGCTGCAACGCATGGTGTATACAGTAAACAAAATACCAACAAGCTGGCTGCTGCCAGAGGCGTCATAACCGCCAACAGACCCTCTGTAGAACCAAACAATACCGACAGCGTCGATACCACACTCTCCTTTGCCATAAATCCTGTGATCAGTGCAGTAGAAATCTTCCAGTCTCCAAAACCAAGCGGTTTAAAAATCGGTGCGATCCAGCTGGCTGCTGCTGCCAGGATACTATCCTTTGAATCTGTCACCACATTCAGTCTCAGATCAAAGGTCTGGAAAAACCAGATCACCATAGTGGCCACGAAGATCACGGTAAATGCTCTCTGCAGGAAATCTTTTGCCTTTTCCCACAGAAGCTGCCCTACATTTTTTGCACCCGGAAGCCGGTAATTCGGAAGTTCCATAACAAACGGCACTGCTTCGCCTTTAAACACGAACTGCTTCATCAGCATTGCCATCAGCACTGCCATCAGAATTCCGGTAAAATACAGGATCACCATCACCGCCGCACTGCATTTGGGGAAAAATGCTGCTGCAAAAAAAGCATAGATCGAAATTTTGGCAGAACAGCTCATAAATGGAGTCAGCAAAATCGTCATTTTCCGGTCACGTTCCGAAGAAAGGGTACGGCTCGCCATAACACCAGGAACTGTACAACCAAAGCCTACCAGCATAGGCACAATACTTCGTCCGGAAAGCCCGATCTTCCGGAGCAGTTTGTCCATGACAAAGGCCACTCTGGCCATATAACCACTATCCTCCAGCATGGACAGGAAGAAAAACAACGTCACAATGACCGGAAGGAAGCTTAAAACGCTTCCCACACCATTAAAAATGCCATCGATCACCAGCGAATGAAGCACTGGATTGACATTTCCCGCAATCAGAGCCATATCTGCTGCAGAAGTCACTCCACTGATAAGAAAATCCAGGACACTGGAAAGGGCCGCACCGATCACACCGAAGGTCAGCCAGAATACCAGCCCCATAATTCCGATAAACGCAGGAATTGCCGTGTGTTTTCCGGTCAAAAAACGATCTATTTTCACACTTCTCGCATGTTCCCGGCTTTCTTTTGGCTTTACCACCGTCTCATTGCAGATCTTTTCAATAAAGGAAAAACGCATATCTGCAATCGCTGCTGCACGATCCAGACCACGTTCCTTCTCCATCTGACAGATGATATGCTCCAGCATCTCTTTCTCATTCTGATCCAGATGCAGCTTTTCTTCCAGACTGGTATCTCCCTCTGCCAGTTTGGCAGCGGCAAATCGTACCGGAATCCTAGCTTTCTGAGCGTGATCCTCGATCAGATGCATGATACCATGAAGACAGCGGTGCACTGCGCCCCCATGCTCATTGGCATCGCAGAAGTCCTGGCGTCCCGGCTGTTCCTGATATTTCGCCACATGGATGGCATGATCAATCAGCTCCTCGATTCCCTCATTTTTCGCAGCAGAAATCGGGATCACCGGAATTCCCAGCAGTTCCTCCATCTGGTTTACATAAACAGAACCACCGTTTTCCCGGACCTCATCCATCATATTCAGTGCCAGAACCATCGGAATATCCAGCTCCATTAACTGCATGGTCAGATACAGGTTCCGCTCAATATTCGTAGCATCCACAATGTTAATGATCCCTCTGGGATGTTCATCCAGTACAAACCGCCTGGTTACCAGTTCCTCGCTGGAATACGGGGACATGGAATAAATACCAGGAAGATCCGTCACCAGGGTGTTGCTATGGCCGCGGATCACACCATCTTTCCGGTCTACGGTCACACCTGGGAAATTGCCTACATGCTGATTAGAACCGGTCAGCTGGTTAAACAGGGTGGTTTTTCCACAGTTCTGATTACCAGCCAGGGCAAAGGTCAGTGTTTCACCGTCCGGAAGGGGATTTTCTCCATTTTTTACATGATACCGTCCACCTTCTCCAAGTCCCGGATGATCGATGATCTTCTGATTCGGCGTGCGCGTCTTCGTCACTGCATCCTGTATCTGTCCAATTTCAATTTTTTCTGCATCTGCCAGACGCAAGGTCAGTTCGTAACTGTGTATCCGCACCTCCACCGGATCTCCCATCGGTGCATATTTCACCATCGTTACCTGTGCTGAAGGAATAATGCCCATATCCAGAAAATGCTGCCGCAAAGCGCCTTCTCCGCCTACTGCCAGCACCGTTGCCATTTTCCCAATGGGAAGTTCTTTTAATGTCATGGCGACTCCTCCTCGTCTCTCGTATATTCACTCTATGTGATTGTTTCACTTCTTAATATAAATGGTATTATTGAAAAATTTTATCATTAATCCAGTGTCATTATACGCAACCAGTTAGTCTAAGTCAACCAGTCATTACATAAAAAATCTTCACGCAAAAAATCCGACATAGACATGTTCTGACTATGTCGGATTCTCATGATCCATCAATATCAAGCTGTTGGGGTCAAAAACTTTTGACCCATCTGATACCAGATTTCTCTGCACTGCGTACTTCCGCAATCCTCAGCATCCACACTATAACCGATTTTCATCATAAATCGCCCGGACACCGCCGATAAACTTGGCTCTGGTCCGCGCGCATACCACATGGGCACAGCCAATCTGCTTCTGGCTGATCCGCACAGGAACTGCCACATCCCGTAAATGCATGCCGATCAGGGTATCACCGATGTCCATACCGGCACTGGCTTTGATGTGCTCCACTGCCGTTGGGTGTGCAAATGCATGGTAAGCGGCTGTAGCGAAAGAACCTCCGGCTTTTGGCTGAGGAACTACATTGACTTCTTCATAACCAAATTTTCTGGCTGCCTCTTCTTCTATGATCAATGCACGATTTAAATGCTCACAGCACTGGGCTGCCAGATAAACCTGCTTTTCCTGGACTGCCTGGTAGATTCCGGCAAATACTGCCTGGGCGGTCTCCGGACTGGAGGCAGTGCCGATCTTATCTCCCAATACCTCGCTGGTAGAACAGCCTACCACAAATAAATCTCCGGCTTTACATTTTCCGATCTCCAGGATCTCTTTTGCCGCATCATACGCCTGCTTTTTTAAAGTTTCCAATTCTTCCATGATCATACTCTCCTTTACGGACCTAAGCCTCTTCATCCAACAATTTCTGGATGTTGTGTTTCATCATCTCAAAAGCCACCGGATTCATACCGCTGTTGATGACCACATCAGCCAAAGCTCTGGTTGGCTCCACATACAGATAGTGCATCGGCTTTACGGTGGTCAGATACTGGTCTACTACACCCTCTAAGTCTCTGCCGCGCTCCTTTACATCGCGGATCACCCGCCTTAAGATACGCTCGTCTGCATCTGCCTCCACAAATACCTTGATATCCAGAAGATCTCTTAACCGCGGATCTGCCAGCACCAGGATTCTCTCTAACAGGATCACCCGTTTTGGCTGGATCTCCACTACTTCCTTGGAACGGTTGTGGGCTGCATAATCATAGACTGGACACTGGATAGCATGTCCTTCTTTTAACTGTTTGATATGTTCGATGAGAAGTTCTGTCTCAAAAGCGTCTGGATGATCATAATTGACCTTCTTGCGCTCCTCAAATGGAATATCGTCCTGGGCGCGGTAATAATTATCATGGTATAATACCGCCACCTGATCCTTAAATTCGTCCTTTAAACGGTTTGTAAATGTGGATTTTCCAGAACCGGTTCCTCCGGCAATTCCGATAATAACTGTTTTCATGTGTTCCTCCGTATCTGTGAAATCGATGTTTTCATCACAGCCGATCGTATTCTGCTTATGGCAATGATTTACCAACCGCTTTCCCATAGCACTTATTTAACATGCATGATCTTATATGAATATTGAATTGTAACTATTCAGTAGGTCTGCGCACATGCTGCGCTGACCGTAAGAACACATAGGCTAGAAAGCAAAAATCCCATCAGCGAAGCTGATCTGGAATGGATTTTTGCTCGTAACTATGAAGGTACTGAATAGTTACATTGAATTTATCGATTGCTTGTATGTTGACGATATCCCATATACATCTGGGTAGTCGCCAGATCTGAATGGCCTAACATGGTCTGCACCGCATGCATATCCGCTCCACTGCTGATCAGATGGGCAGCGAATGAGTGACGCAGCGTGTGAGGCGTAATATCCGCCTCAATTCCTGCCAGACTGCCATAATGCTTTAAAATCTTCCAGAAGCCCTGGCGGCTCATCACGCTTCCGTTACAGTTTACAAACAAATGATCCTGTTCCTGATCGCCGCATAAAATGGTTCTAGCTGAATCCAGATAAGACTCCATGGCTTTTTTCGCGGTTTTGCCGAATGGCACTGTCCGCTCTTTTCGCTCATCACGGCAGGTGATAAAGCCAATGTTCATATTGATGTCATCCATCTTTAATCTGATCAGCTCAGATACCCGGATTCCTGTGGCATATAATAGTTCCAGCATGGCTTTATCGCGAATCTCTTTTGGCGTCTTTCCTTCTGGCTGGGCCAGAAGACGGTTCACCTCGTCTACTGATAAAATCACTGGCGCTTTTTTCTCAATTTTCGGCGCTTTTAACAGCTCCGCCGGATCTTTCTTGATCACGCCTTCTCGAAATTCATAATGAAAAAATGCCTTTATGGACGCCAACATTCTGGAAATCGTCGTTGTCGCCCTTCCTTCTTTTTCCAGATAAAGGACATAAGAATTCAACACGGTTCTGGTAACCCTGGTTACATCCGTGATCCCCTTTTCCTCCAGATATTTTTTTAACTGGTTGATATCCCGCTCATAGGAAAGCTGCGTATTCTTCGATGCGCCTTTCTCCCCAGCCAGATAATCCATAAATCCGTTTATCTCATTTTCCATACTCGTATTTCCTGTCCCTTAACTTTCCCTTCTTCAAACCCTTCTTCTGTATCACAATCCCATCTCCGCACCACTGCGGACCAGGATTGATTTAGATAGACTTCTGCGTTATCTATCATTATATCTTCAACCGCCTATAAAAGCAATTATATTTTTCCAATCTGATACTCGATTAATACGCCAAGAAATAGCCACAAAACCATCAAAACCCAGCCCCGTAATTTCATATGATCCAGCCCATTCCTGGATCCGGCCGCCAAAAACAGACAGAGAGTCCCATAACAACTCCACTGAGGCATCATGTGGACTGCAAACAGGAATATTCCTTTCCATCCTCCATAAAGAGTCAGTGTTGCGATCCATACACCTGCTCCTGCTCCCATAACCAGAAAAACCAGATAAAACCAGATTCCTGAAAATCCGGTCATTCCACCTAAGCACACCATCATAAACTGTCCCAGACGTTTCTTTAAATTCTGGATCAGACTATCTGACTGTTCATACCACAAATCAAAAGAACCAATCTGCTCCAGCAGTTCCCTGCTAAGCAGATTGGTTATCACACCTCCCAATACACTTCCTATAAAAAAGCTGATACATAGGGATATCGGAAATTTTATCTTTTGATTCCAAGAACGATTTTTTAAGATTCGCATGACCATCCGCCCCATTTTCTTTGTCTGCATCCACTACACCGCAGTGCTTCATGCCAGCCGCACAGACCAGCCAGACAGCTGCTACTATTCTATGAGACGGTTTGGAAAATTATACCATTGCTCCGTACTTAATGGCATAAGTACTGATAGCTGCTACAGTCTTCGCGTCTGTCATCTTGCCATCATAGATCAACTGCATCAGGTCTTTTAACTCCCACGCTTCTACTTCAATGTACTCATCCTCATCCAGATGCTGATGAGATGGGATCAGGTTTCTTGCCACAAAGATATCAATGGCCTCATCGCAAAAAGCAACCGTAGTATTCAGACTCATCAAGTACTCTAATTTCTCTGTGCGATATCCGGTCTCTTCTTCCAGTTCCCGGTAAGCACATTCAATCTTTGGCTCATCCGGAGCATCCAGCTTACCTGCCGGGATTTCAAGAGTCTCCCGGTTTAAAGCATTGCGGTACTGTCTAACCATCAGGATCTTTCCATCATCCGTTACCGGCACCACTGCAGCAGCTCCATCATGATGGATAAAATCCCAATGAGCCTCATGACCATTGGCTAACACTGTGTCCTCGTAAATTTTTAAAATCGTTCCCTGATATTTTAACTCTCTTTTCAGACGTACTACCTTATCTCCCATGGTTACCTGTTCCCCTTTTATTTCACTTTATAACTGTTCAGCACCTTCACAGTTGCTTCACTTTTTAATCTCCGTAAATTGAAACGTTTCCGCTGAGATCTTACTGGATCCATGCACCAGTAGAGTCCACTCTCCGACCAGAGCCGTCTGGTACCACCGTATCTACTAACATATCGCCGTCAACTGGTCTGCAGTAATAGTACTTGCCATTCCATTCGATCCAGCCAGTCACCATATAGCCAACAGAATCAAAGTAATACCATTTGCCATTCACCTGCTGCCAGTTATTGGTTGGGTAGGTTCCATCGGCATTTCGATACCACCAGCCTTTGTTATCCTTCTGCCATCCCGTTCCATTAGAGCTCTGAGGAATCTGCTGATCTGGCTCGGTTATTCCAGTTGGAATGGCACTGCCGTACTGAGTGCGATAACTCTCCGCTGTAGCCTCATCAATGTAAGAACCGCTCTGGCTCTCAAACCAGTCACCTTTGATCTTGCTGTCTGCGGTATTCACACCACGTACTTTATAAGTATAAGTTCCCGCTTTTTTCATAAATGGAGCGAAATCAAAGGTTGATCCCACTGCTGACTGGATGGTTCCATACTTCTTACCATCATGGTACAGAGTTACTTCATAGCTTCCTGCATTGTAGGTTTCTTTCCATGACGCCACATTTTTAAAGGACCAGCCTGCCTCTTCTACAGTTCCCACCTGGTTCGTCAATGCCGGAAGTCGCAGTTTTAAAATAACAGAATAGTTACTGTCACCTTTTCTTCCGCTGACATAAGTTCCACCCTTTACATTGATCGTGGCAGCACTGATGGAGAAATAATACCCATCCTCAGCATTCAGGGTTACTTCCAGTTCCGGTACATCAGATGGTCCCCATTCGTTGATCTCATTTAAGATCTCCACATCACCAACAGTATATTTTTTACTCTTGGAGGTCACTTCTACATCCTCGGTAGAACAGCCCTCACCAATCTTAAATTCATCACTTACGCTGATAGATACCTCTTTGATCTTTTTCGCTGCAAATGCCGGAACACTCATGGCAATGGTCAGCAGTGCAGTCAATGATAATAAACCTACCATTTTTTTCATTCTTCCCATTGTATCTCCTCCTGTCTTGCCTCTATCATTTATTCCTTTTATTGTTTTTCTTTGTAACGATTCAGTAGGTCTGCGCACATGCTGCGCTGACCGTAAGAACACATAGGCTAGAAAGCAAAAATCCCATCAGCGAAGCTGATCTGGAATGGATTTTTGCTCGTAACTATGAAGGTACTGAATAGTTACTTTTCTTTTATCGTTTCTTCTTTTTATCACTTCTTCTATCTTAACTCTATTCAGAATTCCCGGTCTTGTCAATAGAGTTCAAGGAAACGTAAGAAAAAAGAAAAGCACCATTTTCAAAGGCAGTTTCCCACCTGAAAATAATGCTTTTCTCTTTTGTCTAATCACTTATTTTGCGTAATCAGTCACTCTTGATTCACGAATCACGTTGACACGGATCTGACCCGGATATTCCATGGATTCCTCAATCTTCTTAGAAATGTTTCTAGCCAGAAGAACCATATCATCATCATTGATCTGTTCCGGAACTACCATAACACGGACTTCACGTCCGGCCTGGATTGCGAAGGACTTATCAACTCCCTTAAAGGAATCGGTAATCTCCTCTAACTGTTTCAGTCTGTTCGTATATGTCTCCAGAGTTTCTCTTCTTGCACCTGGACGTGCGGCGGAAATGGTATCTGCCGCCTGTACGATGCAGGCAATCAAACTCTCTGGTTCAACATCACCATGATGGGACTCTACCGCATTGATCACGATAGGGGATTCTTTGTACTTTCTGCAAAGTTCTGCACCCAGTTTTACGTGGGAACCCTCTACTTCATGGTCGATGGATTTACCAATGTCATGTAATAAACCGGCGCGTTTCGCCATTCGGATATCAACTCCTACCTCTGCAGCCAGGAGTCCGGATAACTGGGCTACCTCAATGGAATGCTTTAACGCATTCTGACCGTAGCTGGTTCTGAATTTCATTCTACCCAAAAGCTTTACTAACTCCGGATGGATACCGTGGATACCTACCTCAAGGGCAGCTGCCTCGCCATCCTCACGCATGTTGGCTTCTACTTCTTTCTGTGCTTTCTCCACCATCTCTTCGATTCTGGCCGGATGAATTCGTCCGTCCACAATCAGACGTTCCAGTGCGATTCTTGCTACTTCCCGTCGTACCGGATCAAAACCGGATAATACGACTGCCTCTGGTGTATCATCAATGATCAGCTCAACGCCAGTCATAGTCTCCAGAGTACGGATATTGCGGCCCTCTCTACCAATGATCCGGCCCTTCATCTCATCATTCGGAAGCTGTACAACGGATACCGTTGTCTCAGCCACATGATCTGCTGCGCATCTCTGAATTGCAGTCACGACGTATTCCTTCGCCTTTTTATCTGCTTCTTCCTTGGCTCTGGTCTCCATCTCTTTGACCATCTTCGCAGTATCATGTTTGACATCGTCTTCTACTGATTTCAACAGGTATTCTTTCGCCTGTTCGGAGGTCAGCCCCGAAATACGTTCCAGTTCCTGCTGTCTCTTCTCACGAAGCTCATCTGCCTCTGTCAGTTTCTTGGTCAGGCTCTCTTCACGAGCTGCCAAACCACTTTCTCTGCGTTCCAATGATTCGGACTTCTTGTCCAGATTTTCTTCCTTGCTTAAAACTCTTCGTTCATAACGTTGAAGCTCAGCTCTTCTTTCTCTTGTTTCTTTATCTAATTCATTCTTCGTCCTGATGGACTCTTCCTTAGCTTCCAGGAGAGCTTCGCGCTTCTTTGTCTCTGCGGTCTTCAATGCTTCATCGATAATCTCTCTGGATTTCTCTTCTGCACTGCCGATCTTGCTTTCGTAAGCATTTTTACGGTGTGTGACCGCTGCGAACCAGGTAATAGGCGCCACAATGATCGCTGTGACTGCTACTGCTATTACAATAGTCCCCATAACACAGGAGCACCTCCTTATTTAGTTTTCATTGTACAATAATACAACACTACAATTTTAAACGTTTTTGTGCATTATGTCAAGTATCTAGCCACTCTCCCATGACACTTCGGATGGCTTCATAGGCAAAACCTTTCCTGGCTAATGCCATCGTAAGTTTTCCCTTTTCCTTCTGATCGGTCTGCTCCGGATCATAGCCTTTTTTCTGAAGAAATTCCCTGATCTGATCCTCCTCCGGCACCTCGATCTCTTCCAGCAATTCTTCGATCTGATCCCGGTCCAGTCCCTTCCGCTGAAGGTCATATTGGAGGCGTCTGCGACTCTTCTTCTGGCTGTGGTTATCCAGATAACGCCTGCCATATTCCTCATCATCAATGTAGTGGCGTGCTTTAAACAGTTCTAAGACTTCCCGGATCACTTCTTCCGGATAAAAACCTTCTCTCAGCTTCTTCGTCAGCTCTGCCTCAGTCCGGTCTTTCTCTTTTAAGAGATAAATCGCCCGTTCCCTGGCACGTTTCCGCAGGACCTCGTCTAAGATCTGGCGGTACCTCTCCTCCGTCAGTTCTGCCCCTTCTTCAATATGATATCTTCTGATCTCTCCATTATATAAAACAAAGGCAAAGTCCTCACTGATAAGGACTTTGCTTCTTCGTTTGTCAAAAGGAGTAACTGCCATGATCTGCATGTCTGCCTCCCGTTATGAACCGGTATATTCCGATGATTATCGCTGATGTATATCCTGACATCCAATCATCATTTTCCTGTGTAAGGGTTTCGTACTTTGACGATTACTCATTTACTTCAGCATCTGCTGCTGTTTCAGAAGCTGCCGCCTGCACCTCCACTGCTTCCGTCGGCTGCAGTCCATAGTGCTCACGGACCTTGTTCTCGATCTCTAAGCATACTGCCGGGTTATCCTTCAGATAGATCTTGGCATTCTCACGGCCCTGACCAATCTTCGCGCCATCGTATGCGTACCATGCGCCACTTTTCTCCACGATGTCTAACTTCACGCCAAGATCCAGGATATCACCTTCCTTGGAAATGCCCTGTCCAAACATGATATCGAACTCTGCCTCTTTGAACGGCGGAGCAATCTTATTCTTCACTACTTTCACACGGACATGGTTACCTACCACTTCACCGTTCTGCTTCAAACTGTCGGTTCTGCGGACATCCATACGGACAGATGCGTAGAACTTTAATGCACGTCCACCGGTAGTCGTCTCCGGGTTACCAAACATGACGCCGATCTTCTCACGGATCTGGTTGATAAAGATCACCGTACAGTTGGACTTGCTCATAATACCAGTTAACTTTCTTAAAGCCTGGGACATCAGTCTTGCCTGCAGACCCATATGGGACTCACCCATATCTCCGTCGATCTCTGCCTTCGGAACCAGGGCTGCTACGGAGTCTACGATCACAATATCGACTGCGCCGGAACGCACCATGGTCTCGGTGATCTCCAATGCCTGCTCGCCGTTATCCGGCTGGGAGATGTATAGGTTATCAATATCAACACCGATATTTCTTGCGTAAACCGGGTCTAAAGCGTGTTCTGCATCAATAAATCCGGCGATACCGCCTCTTTTCTGCACCTCTGCCACCATATGCAGGGCAACCGTTGTCTTACCACTGGACTCTGGTCCGTAGATCTCTACTACACGTCCCTTCGGAATACCGCCGAGTCCAAGCGCCAGATCCAGACTTAAAGAACCGGTCGGTACAGTCTCTATGTTCATATTAGCCCCGGAATCACCTAACTTCATCACAGAACCTTTTCCATATGCTTTCTCAATCTGTGTCAAAGCCGCGTCAAGGGCTTTCATCTTCTCCGCTTTATCCATTCTTTTCCTCCATCACGAACAAATGTTCTTGTTAATGTAATCATAATATACTTGCTGTGAAAAGTCAATCCTTTTATTGTCTTTTCCCAGCTGTTGTTTCTCGTTACTGTACACGGGTAGGCATTTTCTGAACTGAAAATGCCGTATGATACAGTGGTGGTAACAGATTTTGCCGATTTAGAATGCGAAGCATCGGCAAAATCCGTTACTGTTTGCGCAACGCGTGAACAGTAACGGTTTCTCACGTTGTTACTGTCCACGCGTTGTGCAAACAGTAACCTCCCGTTCCGTTTCTCCAAAGCTGCATTCACGGACTTATTTTCTACGTCAAAGGCACCACCTTCTGTCTTATGTTTTCTCGTTCTCGGAAAGTATGCAGCGAACTGCCGCTTGAAACTTGAAACCTGGATCGTTGCCCTGTATCTTCATAATCGATCGACAAAAACAACGGTAAAATCGGTTCAGAAAGAACCGGAACCTTACTTTTTTATTATAAATGCCCCTGGCGTCTTTCGTCAAGCGCCAGGGGCAGATTTTACATCTCTACTCCGCATCTTCCTCAAGCTTATAAGGAGTTGCCTGGTATACATAATAGTTCAGCCAGTTGCTGTAAAGCGTATTGGCCATATTTCTCCAGCATAACACCGGTTTCTTCGTTGGATCATCATTTTCATAATAATTGCACGGGATCTGCGGATTGATGCCCTTGCCCAGATCCCGGTGGTACTCACCGTCCAGGGTCATACGGTCGTATTCCGGATGGCCCTGCACGAAGATCTGCCTGCCATCGCGGCTCATGATCAGGAACAGTCCCGCCTCGTCGGACTCTGCCAGAATGATCAGTTCCGGATGCTTCTCCACATCCTCCCTGCGGACCTCTGTATAGCGGGAATGCGGCGCCATGATATAATCGTCCATGCTCCGCATCAGTGGAACCCGGTGATGAAGCACCTTATGGCTGTAGATGCCACTGAGCTTGCTCTCTCTTAAATACTTCTGGATCCCATAATGGTAGTAAAGCCCCGCCTGTGCTCCCCAGCAGATATGAAGGGTGGAGGTCACATGTTTTTTGCTCCACTCCATGATCATGGACAGCTCTTCCCAGTAATTGACCTCCTCGAATTCCATCATTTCCACAGGTGCGCCGGTAATGATCATACCGTCGAACCGTTTCTTGCGTATTTCCTCAAAAGTAACATAAAACTTATTGATGTGGCTGGCCGACGTATTTTTGGATACATGGGTAGACAGCATCAGAAAGGTGCAGTCGATCTGCAGAGGCGTGTTGGACAGAGCTCTCAACAGCTGGGTCTCTGTCTCTTCCTTTAACGGCATCAGGTTTAAGATCAGAATCTCCAGTGGACGGATATCCTGGCTCATGGCCCGGTCTTCATCCATCACGAAAATATTCTCTGATTCCAAAATAGCTTTTGCCGGCAGATCCTTTTGTATTTTAATCGGCATGTTTTTCCCCCTCCAAGAGTTTCAGGAAATCTTCCTCCGAAAGGATCGGAATCCCCAGCTCTCTTGCTTTTTTATTTTTCGAAGATGTGGAATTCACATCATTATTGATCAGGTAAGTGGTTTTAGAAGTCACAGAACCAGTGGCTTTCCCGCCCTTGGACTCGATCAGGGCCTGTAACTCCTTCCGGTTTGCGAAATGTTCCACAGAACCAGTGATCACAAAGACCATTCCATCCAGGGAACGATCCCCCTCTTCTTCCTTCACTTCTTCCAGTGTCAGTTCTGCCAGAAGATGATCGGTCATGGCATTATTTTTCTCATCGGCAAAATACTGGCACCAGGCATCTGCTAATACAGCTCCGATTCCGTCCACTGTTGTCAGCTCTTCCACCGAAGCGTGGCGCATGGCATCAAAATCATAGTGGAAATGGCGGCACAGCATCTTGGCATTGGCAAGGCCGATTCCCGCGATTCCCAGACCATAAACCACCCGCACCAGATTGGTGGAAGCAGCACGTTTCACCGCCTGGATCAGGTTCTCATAAGACTTTTCTCCGAACCCTTCCATAGAAACGATGGCGTCCTTATGACGGTCCAGATGAAAGATATCTGCAAATTCATGGATAAATCCCGCTCCAATGAATTTCTCCAGAGTTGCCTCGGATAAGCCGTCAATATTTAACGCGTCACGACTGACAAAAAGAGTAAAGCTTTTGATCTTTTTCGCCTGACAGTCCGGATTGGTGCAATATAATGCTTTCACATCATTGATCTGGCGGATCTCCGTTTCTCCGCCACATACGGGACAGATCTTTGGAATATCCCGCACACCACTTCTGGTCAGGTTATCGGCGATCTGCGGAATGATCATATTGGCCTTGTAAACAGTGATCCGGTCACCGGCGCCCAGTTCCAGACCTTCCATAATACTGATGTTATGGACACTGGCCCGGCTGACGGTGGTTCCTTCTAATTCAACCGGCTCGAATACCGCCACCGGATTGATCAGACCCGTTCTGGACGGACTCCATTCAATATAGGAAAGGGTGGTCTCCCGGATCTCATCGGCCCATTTAAAAGCAATGGAATGACGCGGGAACTTCGCTGTCCGTCCCAGAGACTCGCCATAGGCAATATCTTCGTAAGTCAGAACCAGACCATCTGATGGAATATCAAAGGTCTGAATAGCCTCTGCAAAATATGCCACCTTATCCGGCAAGGTAGCGGCAGTCACATCCTGATGCTCCACCACCTCAAAGCCCTGATCCTTCAGCCACGCAAACTGAGCCGTTCTGGAATTTTTAAAATCCACTGCCTCATCGTCCTTTACCGCTTCCACCAGGGTAAAGATCAGACAGTGCACATGACGGCTGGCCGTGATCTGGCTGTTTAACTGACGCACCGATCCGGCGCAGAGATTCCGTGGATTTTTGTATTTTGCATCCACATCTTCGATTTCTTCGTTCATTTTCTCGAAATCGGAATATCTGATCACCGCCTCACCCCGGAGGACCAGTCTGCCGTCAAAGGCAATCTTCAGCGGAATATTCTCAAAGGTCCTGGCATTGGGAGTGATCACCTCGCCAATTTCCCCATTTCCACGGGTCACAGCCTTCTGCAAGCTGCCATTTTCATAAGTCAGTACTACGGTCAGACCGTCTAATTTCCAGGAGAGAAGCCCTTTCTGCGTTCCCAGCCACTCCTGCAGCACTCCAACCTCCTTGGTCTTATCCAGGGAAAGCATGGGAGACGGATGTGTCTCTTTCGGCAGTTCACTTAAAACCTCGTAACCGACCTTCTGGGTAGGACTTCCAGACAGGATCACCCCGGTCTTTTTCTCCAGAGCCAGCAGCTCATCGTATAAACGGTCGTATTCCAGATTGCTCATGATCTCCCGGCTTTCCTGGTAATAAGCTCTTGCAGCCGGGGAAAGGGTGGCGATCAGTTCTTTCATTCTGGCAATATCCTGTTGATTTTTCATTCTTCCAATTCCTCTTCAAAAGCAGGACCGTCCAGAAGCTCGCAAAGCTCTTCATACTCCTCTTTGCTTACCTTCCGATACGTTCCGGTTTTTAAATTGCCAAGCCGCAGGTTCATGATCCGGACACGTTTCAGAGTCTGGACATGGAAGCCCAGCGTTTCGCACATCCGGCGGATCTGACGGTTTAAGCCCTGGGTCAGGATAATGGTAAATTCCCGTTTTCCCGTAGCTCTCACTTCGCACTCCCTGGTGGTCACATCTAATTCATCCAGATACACGCCTGCAGACATTTTTTCGATAAACTTTGCCGTTACCGGCTTGTCCACAGTCACCACATACTCTTTTTCATGACCATTGGACGCTTTCATGATCTTATTGACCAGATCACCCTGATTCGTTAATAAAATCAAACCTTCGGAATCCTTATCCAGTCTTCCCACCGGATACACACGCTCTGGATACTTTACCAGTTCCACGATATTCATAGCCCGGTCTTTGTCAGAAGTCGTACTGACGATACCTCTTGGTTTATTGACCATCAGAAGCACTGGCTTTGGCTTCTTTCGGCGTCCATTTTCCACCATACCTACCGTTTTTCCATCGCATACTACTTTCTGGTCCGGTGTGATCTTCATACCCATGGGCGCAGTCTGACCGTCCACCAGCACCTTGCCAGCTTCAATCAGGCGGTCTGCCTCTCTTCTGGAACAGATGCCCATTTCACTTAAATATTTATTTAAACGGATTTCTTCCATTATTTTACCCTTTTTGTAACTGTTCAGTACCCTCACAGTTACGAGCAAAAATCCATTGAAAATTGCCTTCGGCAATAGGATTTTTGCCTGCAAGCCCATGTTTTCGTACGGTCAGCGCAGTGAATGCGCAGACCTACTGAACAGTTACCCCTTTTTCTTTTATTATCTATGGTCGTGAATGTTATCAATGATCAGAGTGGCATCACCGAAGGAGAAAAATCTGTATCTTTCCTTGATTGCCTCCTCATAAGCGTGCAGCACATGATCCCGTCCCGCCAGGGCAGATACCAGCATCACCAGTGTAGACTCCGGCAGATGGAAGTTGGTGATCAGTCCGTCCAGGATCTTAAAACGGTAACCCGGATAAATGAAAATGTCAGTCCAACCGCTTCCGGCCTTTAAAATACCATCCTCGCCAGTGGCAGATTCCACTGTACGGCAGCTGGTAGTTCCAACACAGATCACACGACCGCCATTTTTCTTGGCGTCATTAACCTTTTTCGCCTCTTCCTCTTCTACCACATAAAATTCAGAATGCATATGGTGATCCAGCACATTGTCTACTTTCACCGGACGGAAGGTGCCAAGTCCCACATGGAGAGTCACATGAGCAATGGTCACACCCATATCTTCGATCTCTTTTAACAGTTCTTTGGTAAAATGTAGTCCAGCTGTGGGTGCGGCTGCAGATCCCTCATGTTTTGCGTAAACCGTCTGGTAACGGTTCTTGTCCTTTAACTGGTGGGTAATGTATGGCGGCAGCGGCATCTGACCTAACTGGTCTAAGATTTCCTCGAAAATCCCCTCGTAAGAGAACTGGATCAGACGGTTACCATCCTCTATCACATCAACAACCGTACCTTTTAACAATCCATCGCCAAAGGAAATGACTGTGCCCGGTTTTGCCTTTTTGCCAGGTTTCACCAGAGTCTCCCAGATATCATTTTCCTTTCTCTTTAATAACAGTACCTCGATCTTGGCCTGTGTATCCTCTTTCACGCCAAATAAACGAGCCGGGATTACCTTGGTATCATTGATCACCAGACAATCGCCCTTCTTTAAATAAGAAACAATGTCCCGAAAGGTATGGTGCTCGATCTCACCTGTTTTTTTATCCAATACTAACAATCTGGAGGAAGAACGGTCCTCCAATGGGTCCTGAGCGATCAGCTCCTGTGGTAAATCAAAATAAAAATCTTTTACATCCATAGTATTTCCAATATTCCTTTCTTATTCCATCCATTCCCAATCGACTTCGTCATGGAAATTTAGACATTTTATTGTTCCTGAGTCCCAATACTTACTTCTGAGGAACCATTATGTGTGTATACCTGCTGCAGCACCTCATCCTCAGACACTGCGACAGCCGCCGCCTCTTTTACCTGGTCCTGCAGCTCCTTCACATCGGCTCTTTCACTAACCGCCTTCACATATTCTTTCTCGGTGTCGGAAAGCTCGCTTACCATGCGGTACTGGCCATCTTCCTGTTTTTTCACATACCCCCAGGTCAGCGTCGGCATCAGCTTCGCAGCCTTGCGGTACTGGATCTCAAAATATGGAAAAATCACATAGCTGTCCGCTTCCGCTCCTTCTATATAATAACAGGAAATATTCTTGTACGCCTTGATGCTGGCTTTTACCAGCTCCATCTTCTCGCGCTCTGCGGCAATCTGATCTTCGCTCAGATCTGTCACACCAAATAACTGCTGCAGTGCCTCCGGATCACAGTCAGTCTTTGCCTGGCAGTAAGACTGGACAAGTGCTGTTAACTCTGGCATCTCATCCTGCTTCAAGGTGTATTTTGAAGAATCTGCTGCACTGCTCTCATCAATAGCCGGATCGCCTTCGTTTAACTCCACCGGCTGACCTGTCTCTGCCGTCATCGCCATAGCTTCCGTCTGCCCTGTCTCCGCCGTCATCGCCGCAGCTTCCGGCTGACCTGTCTCCGCCGTCATCGCCACAGCTTCCGTCTGCCCTGCATCCTTCTTCTTATCAGAATGAAGGATCACCACAACCAATATCAATACAACCACCGGGATCGCCGCAAAATATAAATAGCGGCGGATTCCATCGTCTGGCAATGTTCCCTTTGTTCTTTTTCTCTTCTTGTCCATCCTTTCTGCCTCCTGAACAGTTACAATCGTCTTCATTTCTTCCACACAAACAGTATGCGGAAAGTCCCGAATCATTACAGTCCAATCTTTATTCTAACAAACTCCCATTTAAAAAGCAATGAACAGACTGTGAAAAATCATTCCGTAGACAAAGAATTGTTACTGTTCACGTGATGCGCAAACAGCAACGGATTTTGCCGATGCTTCGCATTCTAAATCGGCAAAATCT
>ERZ772900.1351-NODE-1351-length-22037-cov-4.067692_pt1 | contig 22037 bp, 27 predicted proteins | sample MGYA00512124_ERZ772900 | MGnify/ENA primary metagenome ERZ772900 (study PRJEB29015, sample SAMEA2737716) | human gut metagenome | biome: human gut; feature: human-associated habitat; material: faeces | place: China | collected 2012 ... | reverse complement strand
GCGCGATGCACGGCCGTTCCGAATCTGCCGGTCTTCGACGTGTTGGACGAGGCTTGGGCGCTGGCATCGGCGGCCGGCCTGCCCTGCGGGGTGTTCGGCTCGGTGGCTCTGGCCCTGGCCACTGGGCTTCCATACTGCCACGAGGAGTCCGATCTGGATCTCGTGGTGAAGTTGGGGGCGCTTGACGCTGTCGAGCGCTTCCACGACGCGGTGTGCGCCTTGTCTCGGGAAAGCGGCGTGGCCATCGATGTGGAGCTAGAGCTTCCCGATGGTGCGGGCATCAAGCTCGCGGAGCTTTTCGACGAGGGAAACACCGTGCTTGCAAAGGGATTCACTGGCGTGTGCCTCATGGGCAAAGATGAGGTGCGGGCCATGGATCATAGATATCAGCTCTCGTAGCAAAGGAGAAAGAAATGGATGTTAAGTCTCGCGTGCCCGGCAAGATGGTCGAGGTCAAGGTCGCTGTGGGCGACACCGTGGCTACCAAGGACGTGCTCGGCGTCATGGAGGCCATGAAGATGAACCAGAACATCGCTTGCCCTTGTGACGGCGTGGTCAAGGAGATTAAGTTTGCTCCGGGCGACCGCGTGGATGCCGGCGCTGTGATGTTTGTCATCGAGTAATTGAGAAATTGAAGGGGGCATCAGCGGGGATGTTGCTGATGCCCCCTCGCTAAAAGTAAGGGGTAATTCATGGTTATCTACGGATTAGCCTTGCTCTCGGCATGCTTCTTCGGCGGCATGCTGCTGGGGGACATCCTCGGTATGATCACTGGCGTCGGCTCCAATGTGCGCGATATCGTCGGCAGCGCAGTCAGCTCGATCGTCGACCAGGTTGGTGTTGCAGATCTGACCGGCATGGGATCTTATCAGGAGCCCTACGTGATCAGCGAGCTGACCGCCAACGTTAATACCGTTGCGAGTAAGGCTGGCCAGGCCCGCCCGGCGAGCACCGATCCGACCTTTGGCGTGGCCGAACTCAAGCCCTATGAGGCTACCGTCACCGCTTACGTTGATCGCAATCTCAGCCGGCTGACCCCTGCCAACTATTACAGCAAGATTTACAGCATGGCGATGCGCGCCCTGCGCCGCAAGCTGGCTGGGCTGATCGTTAACGGCGACGCCGAAGCGTCGCATGTGATGTACGGCGTCAAAACGGCCACCAACAAGGCGGGCGCGGCTATCTATGCCACGGAAAATGTCTCTGCGGTGGATGTTAACCTGCTGGATACGCTGTATTTTGCGTACGGCACGGACGACGCGCTTGCCCCCAACGCCCGGCTGCTGCTCACCAAGCAGGATCTCAAGGCGCTCGGCCAGCTGCGTGGTGCGAACGAAAAGCTGCGTCTGCTCACGATCGAGCCGGACATGGCAAACCCCAATGTTGGCGTTATCAAGGACGGCGGTGTGAATATCCCCTACACTATCTGCTCTGATTTGACGAGCCTGTCCGGTGCAACCGCATCTGCGGCCGCCGCTATCCAGACGATGTGCTACGGCAGCCCCGCCAATTATCTGCTCGGACTGTTTGGTGACTACTCTATCCGCGTAGATGAGAGCTATAAGGCGGGCGAGCGCCTGCTCACCATCCTGGGCGATGCGATGGTCGGCGGCAATCTGGTGGCTCACAAAGGCTTTGTCGTGGCCACCGTGCCCAAGAGCGGCTCCTAATGGCCGTACTTGACGCTGACCGGCTCGCGGCGCTGACGGCATACTGCCGCATCGATGAGCTCGGGCCGGGCGACTACGAGCTGCTCCATAGCCTGTATAGTGTTGCGGTGGCGTATATGTCCACAGCTGGCGTGAGCATCCCCGATGACCCAGATCGCAGGGCGGCGTACGATCTGTGCGTCAACTACCTCGTCAGCGATGCGTGGGATCGCCGCAGCCGCGAGCTCTCCGGCGCGACGGCCGAGAATAGGGCATTCCGCGCGCTGCTCAACCAGCTGAAGCTCACTGAACCGGTGCCCGAATCGGGCACCGGCTGGATAAGGAGGCCGCTATGATCGACCCCGGCGAGCTGAACAAGTGGATCTTGCTCCAGAAACAGAACCCTGATAGCGAGGAGTGGGCGGATGTTGCGCATCTGCGTGCACGCGTCAACAAGACCAACGGCGGGCGCACGTTTGACGCAGGTGCGGATCAGCATCCGTATCAGCTGGATTTTGATGTCCGATACTCGCCGCGTGTCAAGGCGCTGGTATTTGAGCCGCACCTATATCGGATCGTCTATGCTGGTCACCACTTTAAGGTGGCCGACACCGACGACTATATGGAGCAGCACGCATATATCCGGATAAGGGGGCAGCTATATGGGTAAGCGCGTAGCCCCGACCGAGCTGGGCGATGCGCTCGGGGAGGTACTGACGCTGTACGCGCAGGATGTCGCCGACGGCGTTGACGCCGTCGGCGAAGAGACGATGGTCAAGCTCGTCGAGGAGACAAAGCGGACGGCGCCGATCGACTCGGGTGCGTTCCGACGGGCGATCTCGTCGCAATGCATCAAGCGGCTCACGGGGAATGTGTTTGTCTGGTATGTCAAAGGCAGACAGGGACGGATCACGCACTTACTGGTGCACGGGCACGCCAAGCGGAACGGCGGCAGAGTGCATGGCAACCCATTTCTGGCGAACGCGCTGAAGCACCTGGTCCCGGAGTACGAGAAGCTGGTAAAGTGGGTGGTTGAGCGTGATTGAGGAAATCCTGGCCGCAGCTGAGATCAATTATCGGCGGGCGAGATTTGCAAAGCCCCCGTCTGGCGTCTATGCCGTGTATACGGACGACATCAGTGCAGGCGGCGCGGATGACTACACCTGCATCTACACCCATCACGCCACTATCGAGCTGTATGAGTCCGTCCCGGACGATGACGCGGAGACCTCAATCGAGGAGCAGCTTAATGCCCGCGGCATCCAGTGGGACAAGCAAGACCGCTACTGGATCCAACAGGAACAGGTCTATCAAGTGGTCTACGAGTTTGATTTTGTTGCAAAAAGGAGGTAATTATGGCCAAGAGAGATAAAGAGACAATCACCCTCGGCTCCGGCAAGGTCTATCTCAAGACCTACGCGGCCGAGGTGCCCGCCACAAAAGCCGACCTGACGGCGCTGTGTGCCGACGCCAATCTGCTGGGGCACATCAAAGGCGGCGCGGCGCTCGAATATACGCAGGAAACCTACGAAGAGAAGGACGACCTCGGCCTCGTTTCCAAGATCATCACCACCAAGGAAGAGGCCTTTATGAAGCTCGGCCTTATCACCTGGAACGGCGTCACGCTCAAGAGCTTGATTGACCGTTGCGCGACCAGCGAGGCGGACGGCCTGCGCACGACCAAGATCGGCGGCGCGGGCAACGCGCAGGGCGGCTACTACGTCATCTGCTTTTATCATCACGACGTGGTGGACGGCGATGTGTATGTGGTTATCGTTGGCCGCAACACCGCGGGCGCAACGCTCACTTTTGCGACGGATGCGGGCACCCTTGTGGAGCCTGAATTTAAGGCGATCCCCCATGACAATAACGGCACCCTCGTGCTGCTATTTGAGGAGATTCCCTCCGCCTGAGACCCGATTCAGCAGGAGGCGGCACCGCGCCGCCTCCTGCACGACTAACACGACTAAGGAGGCATCTGTATGATTGACTACACCCAGAGCGTAAGGCCTACAATGCCCGTTAAAATGCGGGACAGGCGGGGTACATTGCTGCGCGTTACAGTCCCCTCCCTCGACACAGTGGAGGATCTGGCCGCGATGGGCGATGTGCTGGCGGCTGCCGCTGACGGCACCGCGGAGGCGGTTGAGGCGCTCTACGATTTCGCGGCGCGCGTGCTCAGCTGTAACCGCGACCACATCGCCGTGACGCCGGAGGACATCACCGGCAAATATGACCTCGACGTCGACGACCTGACGGTGTTTTTCTCGGATTACGTCGACTTTCTCAACGCCGTCACGCGACGAAAAAACTAATTCTCCCTTGCTATCCGTCCGGGGGTGACAAGGGAGAACATGGCTATGACGTTGTGACGTATTGGCGCAAGCTCGTTGCGGACTATGCCCGCATGAGCCTGCCGGACGTGGGGCGACTGGATTACATCCAGTATCTCATCTTGCGCCGCGACGCCTATATCTACCGCCTGGAGCAGACCGAGGCGGGGCGAGAATATCTTGCCAATGCCTGGCGCATGGAGCAGACGGAACCGGACAGAGCGGCACTGCGCCGCAAGATAGGAGGGAGGACAAGAGGTGGCAACCAACCGGATTAAGGGTCTGACCGTCGAGATTGGCGGCGACACGACAAAGCTCGGCGAGGCCCTGAAAAACGTAGAAGCTAAGAGCCGCAGCCTGTCCTCGGAGCTCGGGTCGATTAACAGGCTGCTCAAGTTGGACCCCACCAACACCGATCTGCTCGCGCAGAAACAGCAGGTGCTCGCCGAGGCAATCAGCAGCATCCGTGAAAAGCTCGACACGCTCAAGGCCGCCGAGCAGCAGGTGCAGGAGCAGTTTGCCCGCGGCGAGGTGTCCGCGGAGCAGTATCGTGAGCTGCAGCGGCAGGTCACGGCCACCGAAAACAAGCTTAAAAAATACGAGGAGGCGGCGAAAGACACCGCCGAAACAATTGAACAGCTCGGCAGGGACACGAAAACCGCCGAGCAGCGTACAAAAGAGCTGGCCGACCGCGCGGGGCTGGCCGAGAAAGATCTTGATAAGCTCAAGGACAAGGCCGAGGAGACCGCCAACAAGGGGCTCAAGGTGATGGCCGCGGCCGCCACGGCGGTGGTGGCCGCGCTCACGGCGTCCGCAGAGGCAACGCGCGAGTACCGCACCAATATGGGCAAGCTCGACGTTGCCTTTACGGACAACGGTCACAGCGTAGGGGAGGCCGCAGCGGCTTATCAAGAGCTTGTCGGCGTGATCGGCGAGAGCGACCGCGCCGTGGAGACGGCCAACCACCTTGCCAAACTGACGGACAATGCCGAGGATCTTTCCGCGTGGTATGGCCAGATCCTGCCGGGCGTGTTTGCGACCTTCGGCGATTCCCTCCCCCTCGAGGGTCTGACCGAGGCGGCCAATGAGACGGCCAAGGTGGCGCAGATCACAGGCCCGCTCGCGGACGCTATCAACTGGGCGACGACCTCGAACGAGACGTGGGTGGAGGCGCTGGGCGATAATTCCGACGCGCTGGCTGCGTTTCAGGCGGCGACGGCCGAGGGCGAGAGCGCGGAGGACGCGTTTAACGCGGCGCTGCTGGCCTGCTCGTCAGAGCAGGAACGGCAGAGCTTGATTACTAAGGCGCTTACACGCCTGTATGGCTCCGCGGCGGACGCCTATAAGGACACCAACGCGGAGATCATCCGGGCGAATAAGGCTAACGACAACTGGACGGCATCCCTCGCCCGTACCGGCGCGCAGATGGAGCCCGTCATCACCGACGTCAAGGAGATGGGCACGGAGCTGCTCCGGAGCGCGGAGAAGCCGATCCAGCGGCTGACCAAATACCTACGCAATACCGCGCTCCCGGCGCTGCAGCGCGCCTGCACCTATGTGCTCAATAACGGCCCCGCGATCATCAGCACCATCACCGGGGTGACTACGGCGATGGCGGCCTACAAGGTCGGCGCGACCGCCGCCAAACTCGTCACCAGCGACCTCGCCAAGGTGCTGCTCGGCGCGGAAAAGGCGCAGAAGCTGCTTAACCTTGCGCAGGCGGCCACGCCGTGGGGGCTTGCCCTTGCGGGCGTTGCGGCGGTGACTACCGCCATCATCGCCTATTGCGCGACGTCCAAGGACGCCGAGACGGCCAACGATACGCTCAGCGCATCGGAGCGCGAGCTTATGACGGCCACGCAGGAGGCGTCCGCCGCTTTCCTGGAACAAAAGGAGTCCGCCGACACCTCGGCGGCGGGGCTTAACGCCCAGCTCGACCATACGCAAAAGCTGGCCGCGGAGCTGGAAACTCTCGCCGACGCGTCTGGCTATGTGCAGGAGGCCGATCAAGCGCGAGCCGAATTTATCCTCGGCCAGCTCAACGACGCCCTCGGCACGGAGTACACGATGGTCAACGGCCAGATCCAGTCTTACGACAGTCTGCGCGGCAGCGTCGAGGATCTGATCGAGGCCAAGCGCGCGGAGGCCATGCTGGATATCTACAAGGACGACTACGCGCAGGCGCTTAAAAACGAGCAGGATGCGCTGGAGGCGTCCCGGGTGGCGTGGAGCGATTACACCGACCAGCTCCGCGCCGTCAGCGACAAGGAAACTGAGTACGCCGAGGCCCGCAAAAAGGCGTCGGAAACGGCCTCCTACTATGCAGACTATCGCGCCCAGCAGCTGGCCAAGGAGCTGGCGGACGAAAAGGCGACCCTCGCGGAGAAAAAGTCTGCGTGGGAAGAGGCGTCGGGCGCGTATGGCGAATACGCCGGTATGATCCAGCAGTACGAGGACGCCAGCGCCGAGGCGACGCAGGGGCATTACGACCGCGTGTCGGAGATCCTGCGCGACGAGAGCTACGCCTACGGCAACTATGCCGCCGACGTGGGCGACGCCCTCGGGCAGACGCTAAATGAGCTGGAGCAGACAGCCATTTCGGCCGGCATGGAGGCCGAGCGGATCCGTAAAAACTTCGAGGACGGCGTCGAGGGTTACACGCAGGAGATGGTCGACGAGGCCGACCGCGCCCGCGACGAGGCATTTGATAAGTTTGCGGGCACCTACGACGAGGCTTATGGCGTCGGCCGCGATATGGGCGACGGCATGCTCAACGGTATGGAATCCCGCCGTGGCGGCCTGCTTAGCAAGGTCAAGAGCCTTGTGTCCTCGATCTTTTCCGCGGCCCGCAGAGAGGCGGACAGCCATAGCCCCTCGCGCAAGATGATCAAAGTCTTTAACGACATCTGGGCGGGCGCTGAGGTCGGCACCGACCAGGCGCGCAAGCCCCTTGCCGACGCCACCGCCGAGACGGTGCGTAAGATGATGGACGTCGCCGCCGACGCGGGCGCGCCGTCTATGGCGATCCAAACCGTGGAGCGCCGAACGGCCGCAACGGCCAGCACGCAGGCGGCCGCTGCGGCGACGGCCTATAACGATAAGCTTGACAAGATCATCAACGCCATCGAAGCAGGTAAGTATATCATGCTTGATGGCGATACGCTCGTCGGAAAGACGGTCGACCGCAGCAATGTCGCAATGGGGCGCCTGCAGACGCAGGACGCCCGGAATGTGAGGTGATAGTGTGCCGCGTAAAGTAATCATCGGAACCTACGACACTGCCGTGAACGGCTGGACACTCGCCGGCTACGAACTGGCGCCGCCTATGTGGCGGGAATCGTACATCGAGGTGCCCGGTATGGACGGTCTGATCGACGCGAGCGCTGCCCTGACGGGCGAGCCGCGGTACGACAATAGGGCGCTGGAGATTACCCTCGAGCTCTCGACCGGGACGCGCGCGACGCGCGAGGCTGCCATCTCGGCCATGATCGCCGGGCTGGATGGCCGCGAGATGCGCATCATCCCCCCAGATCTGCCAGACCATAACCTTGTCGGGCGTGTGCACGTATCGCGGCAGTACAATGATCTCGCCCATGCGCAGGTGATCGTGACGGCAAGCTGCGAGCCGTGGCAGTATAAGTCCCTCGCCACCGTCGTTACCGCATCCGGCCTCTCCGTCACTTACAAGCAGCTGACGCTTGCGAACGAGGCACGGCCGGTTATCCCCACCATTACGGTGGCGCAGGATACGACGCTGCTGTGGGGCGGCAACGAGATCGCGCTGGGTGCCGGCACGCACCGGCGGCCGGAGATCCGGCTCGCCGCAGGGGACAACACCCTATCGGCCAAGGTGGCCAGCGGGACGGGTTCCATTGAGATCAAATACCAGGAGGCGACGCTGTAGTGTATCAGATCACATACGGGCCGTATGTCCTCTACGATCCCCGCCTTGCCACGCGGGAGGATAAGCTCGTTGTCCGGGATCCCTCCGTCCATCTGGCTGTCGGCAAGGCTGGCGACCTCGCTGTGACGCTTCAGCCGGATCACCCGTATCTGGGCTACCTACGCAAGATGCGCGGCGTGGTGACGCTGCTGGACGGCTCCGTGCCGATCTACCGCGGGCGCATCGCCCGGGACACCAAGGACTTTTACGGGGCGCATAGGATCGAGACGGAGGGCATGATGGCCTGCCTAAACGACAGCATCATCGAGCCGTTTGCATATCCGGACGATTTTGCCGAGGACGCGGGGTATCTCGCCGCAGCCGAAAGCGGCAACGTCGTGGAGTATCTCCTGCAGTGGATCCTCGCCCGGCACAACGCGCAGGTGTCCGAGGAGCAGCAGATCAAACCCGGCGTGTGCACTGTGACGGACCCCAACAACTATATCGCGCGCAGCTCTACCGATTATCTCACTTCGATGGAGACAATCCTCACCCGGCTCGCGGGATCGTCCCTCGGCGGGTACCTCCTTATCCGATACGAGGCGGACGGCAACTATCTGGACTACTACAAGGAGCTACCGCTCGCCAACACGCAGTCGGTTGAGTTTGCGGCCAACCTGCTCGACCTAACCAGCGCGCAGGACGGGACGGATATCTACACGGCCATCCTGCCAGTGGGCAAGGACGGTCTGACGATCTCGGGGCTGGAGGACAGAAATCTGACGGACGATCTTGTCAAGACCGGCGCCATCATCTACAGCAAGTCCGGGATCGCCGCCCACGGCCGCATTACGAAGTATGCCAAGTGGGACGATGTCACCGTCGCGGACAACCTATTGACCAAGGCCAAGGCCGCGCTGGCCGACAACGGCCTATCCATGCCGGAGACAATCAGCTGCACAGCTGCAGATCTTGGGTGGATGGACGGCGTCCAGCACTTCCGCGTCGGTCGCATGACGCTCCTCGCGTCCACGCCGCACGGCTACAGCGCGGCCTATCCGCTGCTGGAGCTGTCTCCGGACCTCCTAAACCCTGGCAACACGCAGATCGTCATGGGCGGCGCGCGCCGCACCTATACCGGTGCCCGCGTGGACGCAGACCGCAAGCTGCAGGAGGATATCGACAGCACACGCAGCGATATGACGCAGCAGATCGGCGGCGTCATCCAGACGACGCACGAGCAGATCACCTCGCTGCAGCAAAACGTTAACTCAATTATTCTGTCGGCGCTCGAGGGGTATGTGCAGACCGGGGACTTTGGCCAATACAAAGAGCAGGTCTCCACCAAGCTGGCACTGCTTTCGGACCAGCTGGCAATCGACATCACGCGGATCTCGGATCGTGTGGATAACGTAGATGGGGATCTACAGCGCAAATACAGTGAGATTACCAAGGCGTTCCACTTCACGAGCGACGGCCTGATCATCGGCGAGACGGGCAACGCGATCCTCCTCCGGCTGGACAACGACGTGCTTCAATTCGTGCGCAACAACACGCCGGAGTTGCAGATCACGGCCGAAGGCGTTGAGGCGCTGCGCGTGAGGGTATCGTATCTCATCGTCGGCAACGTGATCCACGCTGCCGACGACAGCGGCGACGAGGTCGTGTATTAAGGAGGGTATATGGCAGTATCGCAGAGCCTGGCTGTGGACCAGATCGGCCAGAGCATCGAGGGCAATTATTCTACCGTCCGCATCCGCTGGACGAGCACCCAGACAGGGAGCAGCCACAATGGCTTTACCCGGACGGCCTACTACTACATTTCTATTAACGGGGGCGCCGAGCAGGAGTATACCGTCAGCTACACGCTGCCGGCCAACACCACACAGGTAATCCTCGACACCACCATCACCGTCCCGCACAATGCAGACGGCACCGGCACCGTCGCGGTACGCACGTGGATGGATACCAACATCTCTGCCGGCGTAGTCCGCACGAGCAAGACGGTTAACCTCTCCACCATCCCGCGGGCGACGACGGCCGAGGTTGGCGCCATGACAATGAGCAAAGATGGGACGATCTCCCTCAGCCCGGCGAGCTCCTCCTTCCGACACACGCTGGTATATTACTTCGGGGAGGCCACCGGGACGATTGCGGACAAGACGGCCGCGACGAGTATCAACTGGACGCCGCCCAAAACACTCGCCGAGCAGATACCCAACAGCGCTGCGGGTGTTGGAGCTATCCATTGCATCACCTACAACGGTGATACAAAAATTGGGGTGACGTCTACGCCGGTCACGGTGTTCATCTCGGACGATACCGTCCCGACGATCTCGGTCACTCTGAGCGATCCTACCAAGGTCGCTGACACGTATGGCGGCTACGTCCAGCTGCGCAGCCGCCTGAAGATCGCCGTCACGGCGGCCGGCATATACGGCAGCAGCATCAAGGCGTACAACGTCAAGGTTGGTGATATCTACACCGGAACGTCGGCCAACAACACGACGGACTATCTGCCGGGTGCCGGCACGCTGGCCGTCAACTGCACCGTCACGGATAGCCGCGGCCGGACGGCCACATGGACGCAGGATATCACTGTAATTGCCTATGCCAGGCCGCAGGTATCGGCCATCGCTGCCGCCCGCTGCAACGCAGACGGGACGGCCAACTGGTCCGGCGAGTATGGCAAGGTGACATTTTCGGCCGCCATCACCTCGCTTGACGGCAAAAATACCGCCCGCTACACAGTGCAGTATCGTGAGCACGGCGCGGCTGACTGGTTGACGGCCGCCATCACCGAAGAGGGCGACTTTAGCCCGGCCAACGTATCCGTTGTATTCGCAGCCGCGAAAAGCACTCGCTATGAGGTGCGCGTGCTGGCGACGGATCATTGGGAGGGCATCGGATCCACCATCCGAGATTTGCCGGCGGCTTTTGCGCTGCTGCATTACTGCAAGAGCCGACTGTCCGTCGGCATTGGGCGTCTCTGCGATAAGCTCAACGCCTTGCAGGTGGCGCTCGACGCCTACTTTGATAGGAGCGTCACCGTGGATGGCACGCTCACCGTCGCCGGCAAGACGCTGCTGGATCGCACATATCCGGTCGGGGCGATCTACTTGTCTACAGCGGCGACGGATCCGGGCACTCTCTTCGGCGGGACGTGGGAGCGGATCGAAGACCGCTTTCTGCTGGCCGCGGGAGACACCTACAAGGCAGGAGCGACCGGCGGTGAATCCGAGGTAACGCTGACAGCTGACGAAATCCCTGAGATCAAAATAAGCTATCAGTACACAGGCCAGAGCACCGTAATTGGCACGGACGCAATCCGGCTATATGACGGCGATGGGAAAATCAACCAATATACGGGGCCGCAGAGCAGCAACTGCGGGGGCAAGGCACACAACAACATGCCGCCGTATTTGGCGGTGTACATGTGGAAGCGCACAGCGTAAGGAGGGAACAATATGCCTGATATCAATATCACAGTAGCGCACAAGGTCGCGGTGTCTGACACGCAAGCCATCGTGTGCGACAACAGCGACTACACGGTGCATTGGACGCTCGATGAGGATTGGAGCGCCTACGACACCAAAACCATGCGCACGATCTACATGGACGGCACGTTTACGGATAAGGTGTTTAGCGGCGCGGAAGTCGAACTGCCCGTTTGCACCGTGCCGGGCGTGGTGCAGATCGGCCTGTTTGCGGGCGACATCCGCACGTCGCGCGTGGCAATCATGCGAGCGCTGCCGTCCGTCCGGTCTGCGGCTGGCGCTCCTGCCAATCCCACGCCCGACGTGTACGACCAACTGATGGAGCTTATCAAGGGATTGGGTGGCGTAGACCCGGATGACATCGCCAAGGCGGTTGCTGATTATCTGGCAGCCCATCCGATCGAAGAAACTGACCCGACCGTCCCGGCGTGGGCAAAGGCTGAGACCAAGCCAACATACTCCGCCAAGGAAGTTGGAGCTATCTCACAGGCCGACCTGCAAGCCGCAACGAACGCAGCACTTGCGCAGGCCAAAGCTTCCGGCGAGTTCGACGGCGCGACCGGCCCGGCTGGCCCGCAAGGCCCGGCTGGCCCGCAAGGCCCTGCTGGTGCGCCGGGCAAAGAAGGCCCTGCCGGTGCTGACGGCGTTACCCCTCACATCGGCGACAATGGGAACTGGTACATCGGCAGCACGGACACCGGGAAGCCGTCTCGTGGAGCCACTGGTGCGAATGGCCCGGCTGGCGCACAGGGAGAAAAGGGCGACACTGGCCCGCAAGGCCCTGCCGGTACACCCGGCAAGGACGGCGCAGGGATGGACATCACCGGCGCGACTGTTGGCCAGATCGCCAAGATTGCCGCCGTGGACGAATCCGGCGTGCCGACCGCGTGGGAGCCGGTGGATATGCCGGGGGGCGGGGGCGCGTGGGAGAAAATCATTGACACCGAAGTCATGGAAGCCACACCAAGATTTACTTGTAATGGGCTAAACTGCAACGAAATTTACATTAAATATAGCAAGATGGAGAATGCAACTAATATAAATTCTGTACAGGATTTGTATTTGAATGACACGTTAATTATGAGCGCCGCGACTATCGTAAATAAAAGCGGTGGGGGCGTATACGGCTGGACGTTATGCCGGAACAACGGGATCGTGTGGGTCGTAACGAAAAGCAACGGCGCTATATCCGAATCAAACCTAACTCCGGGCCTTGTCTATGCGCAGTATAACTTAATATCTGGCGTTGGGACGGCAACAACACTAAAACTTGAGACGCCTGATTCGACATATGCGCCGATTACCGGGAAACTGGAGGTGTGGGTGAGATGAAAAAATTTGTGAACGGCGAATACTTTGACATGACCGCCGAGGAAGTCGCGGCCATGCAGGAAGCATCTGCGAAAGCCGAAATCGAAGAAAAGCGCCGCCCGCTGTCTCTGGGCGAGGTGCAGGAGATGATGGTGCGGGCGCAAATCAACACGCTGGCCGTGGACGACGCGACCGCGCTGCGCATGGTGGCGTACTACCCCGAGTGGACGGCTGGCACGGCCTACGCAGTCGGTGACAGGCTGGTGTACAACGGCGACCTGTACAAGGTGCTGCAAGCGCACACATCGCAAGAGACGTGGCTGCCCGGAACCGGCACGGAGAGCCTGTACACCCGCATCGACGAGCAGCACGACGGGACAAAGTACGACCCCATCCCGTACAGCGGCAACATGGCGCTGGAGGCGGGCAAGTACTACAGCCAGAGCGGCAAGACGTACCTGTGCAACCGCGACACGGGCAACCCCGTGTATAATAACGCGTTGGCTGATCTGGTGGGACTGTACGTTATCGAGACGGAGGTATAGCCACACATCCAAACGCCCTGACGGGCTTAATTTACACGCGCAATGCGCAGGAAGGAGACATTATGACGGAATCCATCATCGCAGCACTGATAACCGGCGCGTTAAGCCTGTTTGGCGTGCTGGCCAGCAACCGCAAGACACAGGCAGTCACCGAAACCAAAATCGACGAGCTGACGCGCGAGGTGCGTGAGCACAACAATTTTGCGCGTCGTATGCCGGTCGTAGAGGAGCAGATCAAGGTGATTAATCACCGTATCGCAGATCTCGAGGAGAAACAGTAATTTTATGGTGCCCTAATCGGGCACAGGAAGGAGAAAAAATATGGAAAACATCGGTATCGCAAGCGTGGCGGCCATTACGGTCATCGCCTACATCATCGGCGCGCTGGTCAAACTCTGGCCTGCTATCCCGGACAAGGCTATCCCCGTCATCTGCGGGCTGGTCGGCGCGGGGCTGGGTCTGCTTAGCCTGTACTGTGCGCCCATCCCGGATTTCCCCGCGACGGATCCGATCACGGCCGCTGCTGTGGGCGTTGTGTCCGGTCTGGCTGCTACGGGTATTAATCAGGCGGTTAAGCAGCTGAGCAAGGAGGAGTAAAAATGGCCATCATCGACAAGACCTATGAGTGGGCGAAGCCGCTGAGCAAGCGGAAGACCACCGACGTGCTGATCCTGCACCACGCGGCGGCCAAGTCTTGCACGGCTGACGACGTGCATCGCTGGCATCTGTCCAACGGCTGGGCGGGTATCGGCTACCACTACTTTGTGCGCAAGGACGGAACGATCTATCGCGGCCGCCCAGAGGATACCGTAGGCGCGCACTCCTATGGGGCTAACAGCCACAGCATTGGCGTGTGCTTCGATGGGGATTATCAGGTGGAAGCGGAGATGCCCGCCGCGCAGCTGGCCGCAGGACAGGCTCTGGTGGCCGATATCAAGCGGCGCTGGGGCATCACCAAGGTGATCGGGCATCGAGACGTAGCAGGATCTACGACCGACTGCCCGGGCAAGTATTTCCCGCTTGCGGCTATTGTCTCCGGCGTTCCGGAGACTCAGAACAACACGACCGAGGAGGACATTATCATGGTAGCAACTCAGATGATTGGCAACGGCGACCGCGGCAACGCCGTGAAGAGCATGCAGGGGGCGCTGATCGCGCAGGGATATCCGTGCGGCAGCTACGGCGCGGACGGCATCTGCGGCGCGGCAACCGTCGCAGCGATCAAGGCCTGTCAGCGCGCAAACGGCCTGACGGCGGACGGCATCTGCGGCCCCGATACATGGGGCGCGCTGCTGAAAAAGTAAGATGTAAGATGATAGCAAGCCCCTCGCCGCAATGGCGAGGGGCTTGCTTACTGCTGCGCGACGTCTACTTGACTTATGCTCCAGCCAAACCACTTATATTTTTTCTGCGCCGCGTCAAACAACCCCCGGAGCGCCCGCTTGATAGGGACCGGGTCGGGGTCGATGCCGAGGAGTTCCGTGTGCTCCCGCACAAATTTGGATAGATTGCGGATCTCGTACACCCGGCGGCCATCCGTCAAGACCCAGCTTTTCGCGCGGATATTTGTCTCAAAGGCCCCGGTGCGGGGAGAGTTCTGCAGACCCTCGACGCGAGCCGCCGTGGACTGCTGCGCCGCGGACAAAGCACAGCCGCAAGATGTGGTATGCCCGCTTAGGAGATTCCCGGCGGCGACCTCCGTCTCCCTTCCGCAGTCGCAGCGGCAGCGCCATATTGTCTGGTGCGCGCGCTGGGCGTAGCCACACCGGCCGAGCACCTGCAGTTTACCAAACGTGCGGCCCGTCAGGTCTGCACGCTGGCGCGCCCCGCTGGTGTGCCCGCAGGATCGTGTAATCCCGTGCGTCAGGGCGTACCCAAGCACGTCGCGCTCCTTTCCGCAGGCGCAGCGACAATGCCAGCGCCTGCGCCCGCTTGCATCCGGTGGGGCGGCGGCGAGCACCGTCCACCGGCCAAAGGTCTGACCGGCGAGATCCTGCTTGCCGCTCACAGCGTCACTCCTCCCCGACCGGCATGTCCGCCGAGTAAGGGATTCCAGCCGCTGGGCGCAGCACCCGCTCGGCGTAGGCGCTAAGGGATTGCCCTGCCTTGGCGGCGGCGCGGCGCAGCGCCTCAACGGTGTCTGCCCGCAAGGATAGGGTAATCGTGACCTGACTATCGTCCTCCGTAACCTCGCCGAACTCGGCCTCGTAAGCCTCGGCGCTCAGGTGCTCTACCGCCCATTGACGGGCCGCGTAGTAGGAAAGCGGGGTGATCCGCTCGCTGCCGCGCCAGTTGTTGCTGCCGGTGCGGACAGCGTAGCTGGTCATGGGGCCACCCTCGCCGTGCAGAAAATACTCGCCGGTGCGCTTGCGGTACAGCGTCTCGCCGCTGTAGGAAAGTTCGTTGTAATCATGGCCGTTGTCAGCAAGGCCGATCCATGTGGCGGTGTCGGTGTCGTACACCTTGTTGTTGATGATCTTACGCATGTGTTAGTCCTCCTATTAGTTAGTTAGTTAGTCCCACGCATGATCCATGCAATATTTTGTCCACGCGGCCTCCATCTCGGTGATCGCCGCATTGTAATCCTCGCCGGCGAGGATCTTCTGCACGGCAACTTCGCCGGCGCGGGCCTTAGCGATATTTTCAGAACGGCTGTACTCTCGCGCGTTGATGTAAGCAACAGCCTTGGGGTACTGGTCATACATCGATTTAAGGTCGTATTTAGGCTTGGGCCGGACGCCAATGCCTCCGCCGCCCTCGCCGTCGAACGATGCCTCCCACTCTTCGTGCCACGCGGCCAGATCCACCCGCGCGTGCTCGATCTCCGCGAGACCGGGGATTGCCTGGATCTTTGCCTCCCGCTCGGCACGTGCCTTGGCGGCCTCCTGCTCGGCGCGCGACTGCGCAGCTTCCTGCTCCAGCAGGTACTGCAGGATGGCGGGCTTGTTGGCGCGCATGTAAGCCACGATCTCGTCTCTGCCGTACTTGGGCGGGTAGCATCCGATCTTGTCATCACCCATGCGCCGGACATTCAACGCCCGCACAAACTCCGCGATGGTCATCTCGCTGTACTTTTTCATGGTTTTGCCCCCTTACTTATTCGCGCTGCTCTGCGCGTCCAGATACTGGATGATTTCCGCGCGATGCGTCTTGATGTAGTCGCGCGCGGCGTCCTCCTGCCCATCCCACGTGCGGTAGCGGAGTTTGCCGTCCTCCTTGCGCGTGATCCTAAACGCCTGCACAGCCTCCTTGACCGTGACCTCGTCCCAGTCAGGCCCCATCCCGTATTCGCCGATGTGGGAGACGATATCACAAAGGACGATGTCGACAATCTTGTCAAGGGACTGCTTGGCAGAGAAGGTACGCTCCCAGGGGCTGCCGACGTTGATCGTGAGCCTATCACCGACAACGCCAAACGACACGGTGTTGCCGTCTTGCGCGCCGACGTGGAGCACATAGCGGTGCCCACGTCCCAGCCCCCACTCGATCGCCTCCGCGATCGTGCCAAATCCGGTCTCGCTGTCAAAGATGCAGCTATCATTGCTCAGGCTAACTTCATACTTCATGGTTTTGATCCTTCCCGGCCTTTGGCCTGTCCGTTATCTTTACTGTAACTAAAGTATAACATAGACTTTAAATAAAGTCAATCATTATTTTGATTTGCGTGAAAAATATACGGACGTTGTTTGGACCGTTGCTGGCCGTGCGCTTGCAAACTTAACAGCGAAAAAACTTGACGGAAAACGAGCCGTGCGGTAAAATATTGACATAGCAGCGCCGCAAGGTGCAGCAACACCGCCGGAGTGGGGATCAGGCGCCCCGCTTCGGCGGTGTTGCATTATATCCAAATGCGATACGTCCCGCCGTACTGGCTGATGATCAGCGCGGCCAGCTTGGGGTTCGTGTTCTGGATGCGGACGGGGTACTGCAGCTTCTTCTCATAGACAAACATCAGTCGGACCCTCCCTCATCCCACGGCCACGGGTTATCAAGCCAGGTGTAGCCGCCCTCGGTGATGGTGGTCTGGCTCAGCGGGCCGTGGGTCTGCTCATACTTGGCGCGTCCCTCGCGGCCGAGACGGATATAGTCCCAGTAGAGCTGCAGCGCCTCCTCATCGTCGGCGTGGGTCGTGAGATACAGCCCCAGCTCGTCGATGGCGAAATCGAGCGCCATCAGCTCGGAGAGGGCCGTGTTCGCCGCGGGGAAGCGGCTCTTCAGCTCCCGGTGAAACGGCAGATCCAAACCGGGGAAGAGCGTCCCCTGCTGCAGGGCCTCCTTGTTATTGTAGCGCGGGGGATTGTCGGGCTGGGCGGCGATGAACGGAAAGGCCATCGCACCGCAGCTGCCGGGCAGCGAGCCGCTGTGGCCGCCGCAGGCGGACGCGGATACGGCGCAGGCCGGTGCCGCCGCCGGCGTTTTTTCGGTATACAAAGGGTGTTCCTCCTTCTTACAAGCTCGTCGGGCGGCGCAGCAGCCGCCCATGCCAGTGTATGACGCGGGTGCGGAAAGGGAAACAACGCGGTTTTCTTTTGCGGCGGGCTGTGGTATAATAGAGACAAGTCTATCACGGCGCGCCGCCGCATACCGTAAAAGGGAAAGGGGGCGCGGTCATGGTGATTTTGCTGCGCAGAAATCGGATCCGGCTGCTGGCGCTGCTCATGGCGGCAACTGCAGCGGGTATTTTGTGGACGGCGCACCGCGATGCCGCCGCTGCATCTGCTGCCGCACCGGCGCGGGCGGCGGACGGGTGGACCATCGTGCTCGACGCGGGGCACGGCGGTGAGGACGGCGGCGCCGTCTCGCGCGGCGGCGTGCCGGAGAGCGGGATCAATCTGCAGATTGCGAAGAAGATGCAGGGGCTGCTGGCCTTCCTCGGGCGCGGGTGCGTCATGACCCGCGCGGACGAGGCCGCGATCTACTCGCCGGAGGCGAAGACGCTGCGGGAAAAGAAGGTCTCCGACCTCAAAAACCGCGTCGCGCTCATCAACGGCACGCCCGGCGCGCTGCTCGTGAGCATCCACCAGAACAGCCTGCCCTCGCATCCGTCGACGCACGGGGCGCAGGTGTTCTTCAACGCCGTCGACCCCGCGGGCGAGGTGGCGCAGGGCGTCCAGCAGGCGCTCAACGTGTCGCTCGACGGCGGAAAGACCGTCAAGTCGATGGACGGCGGGGTCTATCTGATGAAGCAGATCCGGTGCCCGGGCGTGCTGGTCGAGTGCGGGTTCCTCTCAAACGACAAGGAAGCCGCGCACCTGCAGACCGAGGAGCACCAGCGGCGGCTGGCCGCGGCCATTCTGGCCGGGCTGCTGCAGTACAGTACGAAAGAGGGATAAGATGAAGGCAAAAACCGTTTTTTTCTGCACGGAGTGCGGCAACGAGAGCCCGAAATGGTCGGGCCGGTGCAGCGCGTGCGGCGCGTGGAACTCCATGGTGGAGCAGGTGGAGAGCAAGACGGCCAAGGGCAGCCGCAGCGCTGCGGCTGCAAGAGCTGTAAAGGCATCTCCCATCACAGAGATCGACACAGCGGAGGAGATCCGCTTCTCAACCGGCATGGGTGAACTCGACCGCGTGCTCGGCGGCGGAGCGGTCAAGGGCTCGCTCGTGCTCGTGGGCGGCGCGCCGGGCATCGGCAAGTCGACGCTGATGCTCCAGATCTGCCGCAGTCTGGGGGAGTTTGCGAAGGTGCTGTATGTCTCCGGTGAGGAGTCGGCCCACCAGCTCAAGCTCCGCGCCCAGCGCCTGCAGGTTGAGAGCGCGGGGCTGTTCGTCCTGTCCGAGACTTGCCTGGGAAATATTCTTGAGTGCGTACAACAGGAAAAGCCCGACATCCTGATCGTCGACTCGATCCAGACGCTCTATGACGAGGAGCTGGATTCGCCCGCGGGTGGCGTCGGGCAGGTGAAGGACTGCACGATGGCGCTCATGCAGCTGGCGAAGGGACAGGGGATCACGGTGTTCGTGATCGGCCACGTCAACAAGGAGGGCTCCATCGCGGGGCCGAAGGTGCTCGAGCACATGGTCGACTGCGTGCTCTATTTCGAGGGCGACCAGCACATGACCTACCGCATCCTGCGCGCGGCGAAGAACCGCTTCGGCGCGACGAACGAGATCGGCGTGTTCGAGATGATGGACCGCGGACTCAAGGAGGTGGAGAACCCATCGGAGATGCTCCTCTCGGGACGTCCGGCGGACGCACCGGGGACGTGCGTGACCTGCGTGATGGAGGGCGCGCGCCCGGTGCTCGCGGAGGTACAGGCGCTCATCGCGCCCTCGAGCGGGTCAAAGCCCCTGCGCAGCAGCAACGGCTTCGACTATAACCGCGCGGCGATGCTGCTGGCGGTGCTCGAAAAGCGCGGCGGGCTGAAGGTCAGCCAGTGCGACGCGTACCTCAACATCATCGGCGGCCTGACGCTCGACGAGCCGGCAGCGGATCTCGCAGCGGTCATGGCCATCGCCTCGAGCTATCTCGACAAACCCATCGCCGAGACGATGGCCGCGATGGGGGAGGTAGGCCTCTCGGGCGAGATCCGGGCGGTCAGCCATCTGGAGCAGCGCCTGTCCGAGGCGGAGCGGCTGGGCTTTACGCAGTGCATCATCCCGGCAAACCACGCGCGGGAGATCCGCCGCCCGGCGCATATGGAGCTGCTGCCCGTCCGGAACATCGGACAGGCCCTGCAGCTGCTGGTGAAGAGATAAGACGGGGGACGCAATATGTTTACAATGCAGCATCTGCTCTGGATCGGCCTGTGCGCGGTGATGATCGCCGCGCTGAGCCTTTGCAGCGTGCGGAAAAAGTGGAGTCTGCGGCGCGCGGGCATGGTGATGACGGCGATCTGCGCCCTCAGCGAGGTGAGCAAGGTGCTCAGCAACATGGTCGAGAGCCCCGCGGGCGGGATGCACCTCGATCCGCTGTGCCTGCCGTTTCACCTGTGCAGCCTGATGATTTTCGTCGTGCTGTATCTGACGTTCGGGCGGGACGGCCGCGCGCGGCAGGTACTGATCAACTTCATCTCCGTCGTGGGGACGCTCGGCAGCGTCTGCGCCATCCTGATCCCCACAAACGGCACGGATTTCACGACGCCAGACGCATACCAGTGCTTCGTGTACCACGCGGGGCTGCTGTGGTTTGCGCTGCACCTGATTCTCTCCGGGCGGGCAAGGCTTGGGAGCGTGCGCACCCTCGGCGAAAACATCGGGATTCTGCTCGCGCTCACGTTCGTGATGCTCTACATAAATGGCGCGCTCGCCGCGTATGACACGAACTTCTTCTATCTGACGCGCCCGCCGATGGAGAACCTGCCGGTTCTGAACCTTGCGGCGGGCTGGTACGCCTACTTCCTGCGGCTCATCGCGCTCGCCGCCGGGATTCTCACCCTGTTCCACCTGCCATTTATCCTGCGGGAGCGGACGCGAACACCAAAGAAACAGAAACAGACCGCTTAAAAGGCCGCCCCGGACCGTTTTGTCCGGGGCGGTCTTCTATTCCCGTCAACATGCGCATACACTGAGAGCAACAGCGAGGGAGGAGAGCGCTATGAATCGAACCGCATCCATTTATCAGGACATGGCCACCCGGACAGGAAGCAGCGTGTATATCGGCGTTGTCGGTCCGGTTCGGACAGGAAAATCCACGTTTATCAAGCGTTTCATGCAGACGCAGGTCATCCCGCATATCGAAAACGCCTACCGCCGCGACCGCGCGCAGGATGAGCTGCCGCAGAGCGGCTCGGGCCGCACCATCATGACCGCCGAGCCGAAGTTCGTCCCCGAGGAGGCCGTCGAGGTCAGTCTGGACGGCGGCGCGGCGTTTTCCGTGCGGCTGATCGACTGCGTGGGCTATATGGTGCCCGGCGCGGTGGGGCAGTTTGAGGATCTCGCGCCGCGCATGGTCATGACGCCGTGGTTCGACCACGAGATCCCCATGACCGAGGCGGCGGAGATCGGCACGCGCAAGGTCATCACCGACCACTCGACCGTCGGCGTCGTCGTGACAACGGACGGGAGCGTCACGGAGATCCCGCGCGCGGACTATGAGGAGGCCGAGGAGCGCGTCATCCGCGAGCTGCAGGAGATCGGCAAGCCCTTCGTCGTGGTGCTGAACTCCGCGGAGCCGGGCGGCGCGCGGGCGGCGTCGCTCGCGGCGGAGATCGAGGAGAAGTACGGCGTACGGTGCATGCCGGTGAATTGTCTGGAGCTGTCGGACGAGGAGATTCAGGAAATTCTGCGCGGGCTGCTGTATGAGTTTCCGCTGCAGGAGCTGGATCTGTTCCTGCCCGCGTGGGTCGAGGCCCTCCCGGAGGAGCACCCGATCAAAGCCGGACTCTACCGCCACATCGCCGAGCAGGCGCGGGAGCTGGACCACATCCGCGAGCTCGCGCCGTGCATGGACGCGGTGGCGCAGCTGGAGACGGTCGACGCGGCATCCGTGCGCAGCATCAACCTCGGCATCGGCGTGGCGGAGGCGGAGCTGACGCTCCCGCGCAGCCTGTTTTACAGCACGCTCAGCGAGCAGTCCGGGCTCACCGTCGCGGACGACGGGGATCTGCTGGAGCTGCTGACGGAGCTGGCGCGGGTGCGCGCGGAATACGAAAAAGTGGCGGACGCGCTGCGCTGCGCGCGGGAGAGCGGCTACGGCATCGTGATGCCGAGCGTGGAGGAGCTGAACCTCGAGGATCCGGAGATCGTGCGGCAGGGGGGACGCTACGGCGTGCGCATGAAGGCGAGCGCCCCGTCGATCCACATGATCCGCGCCGACATCGAGACTGGGCAGCGCCTCGTGCACGGCGGAGATCATCGTGCGGCCGATAACGCCCGCGCCG